>Ga0209668_10001020_pt1 | contig 11815 bp, 13 predicted proteins | sample FrelakmetPLP11PL_FD_187150 | JGI IMG/M metagenome (GOLD analysis project Ga0209668, IMG submission 187150) | Freshwater lake sediment microbial communities from the University of Notre Dame, USA, for methane emissions studies - PLP11 PL (SPAdes)... | ecosystem: Environmental > Aquatic >... | reverse complement strand
GTAATATACTTTGCGTCAGAACTTGGCCAGCTTATTATTGGCTTATGATCATCAAACGCGGCTGTAATACTGGGGGAGTTGCTCACAACATTATTTTTCTGTGGAGTTTCATTATTTTTTTTGAGGCTAAGCAATACCAAAAAAATAATCATCGGAATTATTACAAATCCTGCAATAATCGCAATGATAGCAACTTGTATCTTCACCGGTGGTTTTGGAGCGAGCTTCTCTTGAAGCGGAATTGTTTCCATAAGAAACATTTTATACTTTAGAGATGGTGAGAGCAATAATATAATTGACCGTGAGAGTGTAATGTTGTAATATTAATGCATCATTGTTGCGTTAGAGTTTATGAAAGAGATCTATAACAAAATCCGTAAGCTAGGGGGACGGATCACAAAAATCCGTAAGTTAATATTACAGGTTTTATATAAAAAGGACTGCTTGTTAAGTCAGGTGGAGATAAATGAATGCTTAGTCAAGCAAGGCATATTCCCTGATAGGTCAACAATATTTCGCGAGATGCAGTTTTTGGTAACACACAATATCATTGTAAAGAATACTATTTCGGGAACCGATTATTTCGAAATTCAAAACGAGCATCACCATCATATTGTTTGTTTAAAGTGCAATATCATCAAAAAGGTCAAAATCAGCAATCATTTGGAGGAACAGGAAAGGAAAATCTCCAAAGACAATAAGTTTAGCATCACAAATCATTCTTTGGACTTTTATGGGTATTGTTGTAATTGCAATGTAAAATCAGCAACAAAAAAGGCATGAAGAGATTAATCGTTCTGACAATTTTGTTGCTTGTGTCAATAATTGGAATATATGCTGTTATGAATGTTAACAAAAAACCGGAACTCGAAACCGAGAAAATTGTAGTTGTGACAACGCTTTTCCCACTTTATGATTTCGCTAAAAATATTGGTAAAGATAAAGTAGAGTTGACCTTACTATTAACCCCTGGAATGGAGGCGCATTCCTTTGAGCCCAAGCCTAGCGACATTTTAAAAATAAACGAGGCGGACATTTTTATTTACACGGGTGAATTTATGGAACCATGGGCCAAGGATGTGATTTCTGGAATATCAAATAAGAATGTTCTGGTTGTAAATGCGAGTGACGGCATAAAATTAACGAAAGAAAATGGGAACGACGAGATCGATCCTCATATTTGGTTGGATTTTAGTGTGGATAAGATTATTATTGATGCGATGGCGAAAGCATTGGTAGAGGCTGATGGGGAGAATTCGGTCTTTTATAAAGCTAACGCAGAAGAGTATAATGCCCAATTGATGGAGTTGGATCAACAGTACAACAATGATCTGGCAGAATGCTCAACTAAAAGAATTATTTATACAGGGCATTATGCCTTCGGATATTTGGCTGACAGATACGGTCTTAGCTATAAATCTTTATATGGGATTTCGCCCGATTCGGAAATTTCGGTGCAGGATTTAACAGGAATGATCAATCAGGTAAAAAGTGAAAATATTGAATACATCTTTTACGAAAAACTTTCAAATATGCAAGTTGCCGAAACTATAGCAGATGAAACTGGAGTAGAGCTTTTACAACTTAACCCTGCACACAATATTAGTAAAGACGATTTTACGAATGCCGTAAAGTTTATATCGATCATGGAGGAAAATTTGGTTAATTTAAAAATCGGATTAAAATGCAACAGATAAAAATGGAGAATATATTGGAGACTAAAAATTTATCGGTCGCTTATGAGAAAATTGATGTTTTAAACCATATATCAATTTCTATAAAAGGCGGTGATTTTGTGGGTATAATTGGCCCGAACGGTGGGGGCAAGACAACATTAATAAAAGCTATTCTTGGGCTTATCCCGTTGTCTAATGGGTCTGTAAAACTATTTGGTAAGGACATAAAAGAGTTTAAAGAATGGAATAGAATTGGATACCTCCCACAAAAACATTCGACGGTAAATTTGCTTTTTCCAGCGACAGTTGAGGAGGTCGTTACGCTAGGGTTGTTGTCACAAAGGAAATGGCCCAAAAGGGTATCCTTGGATGACAAAAACAAAGTTACGGAAATATTAAAGACCTTAGGAATATTAGAGCTTAGGGGGAAAATGTTGTCTATACTTTCTGGTGGGCAACAGCAAAGGGTTTTTTTGGCCCGTGCACTTGTTTCCAGTCCAGATATGCTGATTTTTGATGAACCTTCCACAGCACTGGACACAAAATCTAGAGAATCGTTCTTTGATTTTATTCGAAGATTGAACAAAGAAGGGGGCGTTACAATTATCTTGATCACCCACGATACTTCCCAGGTGAATAACTATGTGAGTAAATTGTTATATATAGACAAGGAGTTAGTTGAACAATGAACATTATAGATCTACTACAATATTATTTTATACAAAAGGCTTTTTTGGCGGGTGCTTTCGTGGCAGTTATATGTTCAGTGTTGGGACTGTTTTTGGTTTTGAGGAAAATGTCGTTAATAGGCGATGGGCTTTCACATGTTAGCTTTGGTGCGATTGCGCTTGGCTTATTTTTTGGGATTTACCCATATTATTTAGCCGTTCCATTAGTAATGTTGGCATCAATTCTAATAATAAAAATTAGCGAAAAAGCCAAAGTGTATGGAGATGCGGCTATTGGGATAATCTCTGCGGTCGGTATCTCGGGAGGCGTAATACTGGCAAGTATCTCTAAGGGTTTTAATGTTGATCTCTTTAGTTATTTATTTGGAAATATCTTGGCTATTAGCAATACTGAGGTTGTGTTATCGGTTCTCCTTTCTATAATTGTTTTGGCAACAATATCGTTTTTTTACTGGGATTTATTTTCTGCAACGTTTGATGAGGAGTATGCGAAGGTCTCAGGTATAAAAACCAATATGATGAACATTTTAATAACCTTATTAACAGCGGTGACCGTTGTGCTTTCTGTGAAAATGGTCGGAATTATGTTAGTATCAGCCCTTTTAATACTTCCAGCGGTTACGGCTTTGCAATTTGGAAAAGGCTTTGAGGCGTCTATGTTTATTGGGGGAGTGGTTTCTTTGCTGTCAGTATTTATAGGTATTACGACTTCATTTTTATTGGATGTACCAACAGGGGCAACGATAGTAATGGTAAATGCGCTTATGTTTGTGTTCGCGCTTCTACTAAAAAAGACAAAGTTTTTGAATGTCTAGTTTAAGTTTTTCTAAAAACTCTTTAGGTAAATCCGGTTTGTATATGAGTAAAGTTCGTCTTAGGGTTGAAAAATCCGGGGAACCAAACTTAGTGTCTGTAATAAAATCAACCGATAAGCCAATTTCCTTTGCAATTAGTACTAACGCAGCGAAATCCCAGATACATTGCTTGTACAGTATATTAAACTCTTGCCCGCCTTTAAACATATTGTACGAACTATACAAAACGCATCCTACGGATTTAAACGATATCTCCGATAGATAATTTAAATTATAAATACCACGTTTAAATTCCCTAGTGTACGAATCAATAGAATACGTATAGTTAAATCCGTGTGAAGGAAAAAGCTTCACCTTTTTATTATGCTGGTCAAACGCTCCCAATCCTTTTATTGCATAAAAAAATTTATCATAGCATTTTGGAAAATAAGTCATTGCATATAGTGGCGTATCCTTGTGCCAAAGTGCGATTGATGTCCCCCACATATCCAGCCTTTTTTGAAAGTTGTGGGTGCCGTCAATAGGGTCAATTATCCAATTGTAGTCTTTAAGAATTTCATGCCCTTGCGTTAACTCTTCGGCAATAATTCCGGCTTCCGGAAAAATCGATAGTAATTTATTAATTAAAATTTCCTGTATTAGAGTGTCGGCTGGAGTGGTAAGGGTTTTAGTGCCAGTCTCGTCTGCTTTTATCACATAATCATTTTCGCCTTCACGTAAGGTTATTGGAACAACCTCTGATTCTATAAAATTGAGTAATTGAATATGAATTTGCCGAATTTTGCTATTTTCCATCCGGCAAACTTTCGCAGGCAATACCATCGTTGTCGCCGTCTAAACCATTTGTATCGGTGGTCGGTCCGCCAGCATTTTTAAAGAAAGTTTGGGCTTCGGGTTGGGTAGTAAAGTCTGTGCAGTTATACTCATCAGTATATTTACCTCCTGATTCCACAACGTTACCGCTTTTATCACGCATCACTTTTGCTTCCGACAAAGAGGAACCGGTTAAAAGTTTACCAATATCCCAATCGTTATTTGTTGCTTCTAGACCAAGTGCAGCAAGTAAGAGAATTAGTGCACCACCAAAAACCACAAGTAGAACCTTTTTTACGCCTGCGCTTTGATTAGCAAGCTGTCCAAGTTTTGGAATAGCCATATTATTATATTAATGAATATATTAAATACACCACGATAAGAATTAGTAAAATAATTACCGTTAAACGTACAATCTTGTTACCGCGTATATTTTTCATGTTTTTAGTCTCGTCAAATATAATAATACTTGGCAATATGATGATAATTTTCCGTAGGAATGTCAATATTTTATGGATTGTGTCTATATCTCATTTCGATCTATAAGTTCAATATCATGAATCTGCTCGTCCACACGCCATTTTTCAAAAGCCAAAGCGCCCTTTGGGGGCACATCAACGGCATGAAAATAAAGTTCCCCGTCCGCTCCATTCAATGTGTCGCCGTAACCACATCCAGAAATTATAAGGCGACGACCATTTGGAAACACCTTTACTGTGGGCCAATGTGTATGACCAACTACGGCGTCTGTTTGACTCGCAAGAAATCTTCTATAAGTAAAGGTTTGTATAAGTTGAGGAATGACGGCCAAGACCCTTGCGGTTCGGTTGCCGTTGATCGCATTATCTATTACGTGCCCAAATCTATGAGACGCCTTTTTCCAGAATGACAACCCTCCCAAAACATTAAGTGGATTGATCCTGTCACCATGCATAAATAGTACCGGATTTGCTTCCTCGCGTTGAACGAATGTATGCGAAAAAACTTGTGCTGCCGAATCGCGTTGTTTGAATAGATATTCCAGTAGCGTTCGGGGGTCGTGATTTCCTCCAAGAACAGTCTGAGATTTAAGGTTTGCTCCTGCAATATGTGCAAATGCCTCAAGTACTTGTGAATTGGGATGGGGTAAGTCTAAATTAATGGTATCTCCACCCCAAATAATATGAGAATCATTAAAACCTCTACTAATGGTTTCAAATGTAGCTATATGAGTATCGTCAAATAAGTTTGCGTGCAAATCGGAAACGAATTTTATACCTGTGGTGCTAGGAATTTCTCTCCCGGGACTTCCCAGGAACCATGGTGGTGCTAATTGTGGTGTTTCGTTTGTTTGCATATAATGTATTAAAGGCTACTATTTTTTACAGTACATAATACCATGACAAAGATCGATCTAGTTAAAGAACGCAAGGACATTTACAATCCAGGGATAAAAACGCCTGTTTTTGTGGATATACCTAAAATACAGTATTTAATGATTGATGGTAAAGGTGACCCGAACACGTCAAAACTCTATCAGGACTCAATTATGGCTTTATTTAACGTGTCATATACTTTAAAATTTATGGTTAAAAAAGGTCCGCTCGCAATCGATTACAAAGTTATGCCGTTAGAAGGGCTTTGGTGGAGTGAAGATATGCAGGATTTTGCCCAGGGTAAAAAAGATAATTGGAAGTGGACAGTGATGATACGACAGCCGGATTTTGTTGATGCTGGTATGTTAAAGGATGCAGTTACAAAAGTTGTTGCCAAGCTGACCGCTGGGAAAACCAATATGGACGCAGTAATTGAAAGGGTAAATCAGATGCGGCTAGAAATGGTGACTGACGGCAAATGCGCTACGATCATGCATATTGGCCCTTTTACTGCAGAGGGTCCAACAATAGAAAGACTTCACAGGTTTATTATAGACAATGGCTATAAGCTCTCAGGGAAACATAGGGAGATCTATTTAAGTGATATACGAAAAGCGGATCCCACAAAGTGGAAAACGGTTATAAGGCAACCAGTTAAGCAATAGGAAAATTTACAAGACTAGTTATTATTTTACATCCCCCGCAAGTATTGCAGATGTCCGTGCCCTAATAGCATTCCCAATGAGGAGATTCAATGTCGCATCTGCTGTTATAGTTGCTAGGTCTTCTGTTTGAAGAGATTGCGCGGATGTAAATGCAGTAGCAGATTGATGACAACTAACAAGCCTCGTTAAGTCTTCAGGAGTTGTAACTGAATGATCCAAAACCATCAATGCTATTCCTGGCGTATTACATTTATTTAGGCCAGTATTATATGGGCAATCAAACGTAGTACAATCTAATTTTTGTAGAGGCTGAGAAGCTTGCATTATTTCAACAAACACTAATAAATTACTATACGATATTATACCACTATATAACCCTTAGATTCCACCTCAAACAAACGTCAACGCCTTGCCAACCTTATTCGCCCTACCTGTTCGCCCAATTCTATGGATGTAATCCTCAAACGTTTCTGGTAAATCAAAGTTGATTACATGCGAAACATTCGGAATGTCTAAACCTCTTGCCGCAACATCAGTTGCTACAAGAATAGTCAATCTGTCTTGTTTGAATGCATCAAGAACACGTTTTCTTTGTTGCTGGGTTTTGTTCCCGTGAATGGAGTCGGCCCTAAAACCTCTTCCAGCGAGCTCAATAGCGAGTTTTCTTACACCATGCTTGGTTCGTCCGAAGACTAAAACCTTTTTAGCTTCTTCTAGGTTTAATATGTCGTGAAGCATATCTATCTTTTTACTCGTCTCAACTACACGGATGATATCCTGATCGACAGTTGCTGCAGTATCTCTTGTCTTAACTTGAATCGTAACCGGATTCGTTGAATTTTGGTTGATGGTAGTTTCCACTTGATTCGTTATTGTTGCTGAGAAAAACAGCGACTGCCTTTGCTTTGGTAATTGATTGATAATTTCAATGATCTCATGAGAGAATCCCATATCGAACATTCTGTCCACTTCGTCTAAAACAATGTTATTAAATCGAGTGTAGCTTATCTTTCTTCTCTGTTCGAGGTCTTTTAGTCTACCTGGAGTTCCAATCAAAAAACTATGGTATCTAGACAAATCTCTAATTTGATTATGTATCCCCATACCACCAATTGCGAGCACCGAATATTGATTTAGTCCTCTTGCGAGTATTCTAAATTCACCATCGATTTGCTCCGCAAGTTCACGTGTTGGGGTAATTATCAAAACTCTTTGATCTGGATCATTAATGATTTTTTGGATCAGAGGTATTAAAAACGCTGCGGTTTTTCCCATACCTGTATTTGCAAGGCCTATTAAATCTCGGCCGGCTAGCAAATGGGGGATAGCCTGATCTTGTATTGGTAATGGCGCACCATAACCTTTACTTAAAACGTTTTTAAGTAACCTACTGTCCAAATTAAAGTCTGTGAATGCGTGCGTCACGACATTAACAGTCTCATCAACTTGTTGAACTTTGTTAATAAATTTATCTACGGGTATTCTGTTTGGTGACCTAAATCTAGGAGCAAAACGTCTCCCTCCGGTACGGCTACCGCCAAAGCTGCGGCCTGCAGATGAACCTCTGCTAGAGCTAAAGCCTCGACTGCCTCCACTTGATCTACCCTGGGTACTAGACCCAAATCTATTGTTATACATTATATGTATCTAAAAAATATAGATAACTCAAAACGAAACGACGTATTTTACAATCGGAGTTTCGTTCATGATTATCATATAGCGCAGGAAAAACAAGAATTAGTTTTTACAGCGTTATAGTTGCCTTCAAAAGAAGGATATACTTAGAAACCAATTTTTAGAATACAATAAATGTTAAGGGAGATTACTTAAAAAAGAGGAAACCTGCCTAGACTAGAAATCAGTTCGTGAGTTGTAGGAGTATTATAACATAAAAAGGGGGAAAGGTGTGGAAAAAGAGTTTTTTGTGGGAAGCTGGTTTTACGATGGAACAACCTTTTGGACATTTTATGAATATCGTTATGTGATTAGGCCTGAGGATAGAGGTCTGAAAAGATAGATTTAATTTGGTGGAATAGGGGAAACCGCTAAAGTATTAATCAATCTGGGGAGACGTATTCGTATTGACTTGCCAAGGTCTCTAATGCATAGACGTCTGCTTTTACATCTTTTGTCAAATTTATTGGTCCCAACACACAAGGAATGACATCTCCAGGAAATACAATATTAAAATTAGGAGTAGAAAAGGCTAAACCACCTAGACCGTACAGAATGCTCCCAGAAACAACAAATAGGGTGTCTACTAGACCGCTACGACCAACACAAGCGACCTCAAATCCATCACTAATATCTTTTGCGATCGTTTTGTAGCTGGGTGATATATTATTATAAACTTTTGTAGACATATTACGAACACTTAAATTTACTATAAGTCCATTATATCACAAAAAATGGCATTTTTGCTCCAACAACTGTCTTTTGGTGGTGTCAAAAATAACCTTAACAATATCCTCTAAAAACTTTTATATCTCTTTAGTATTTGCTAGTATAAAAGTAATACTATTTTGAAAAATGGGAATTATGAACTTGCTTAATTATAATATTGCTGAGCGGCATCTACCGAAACAGCATCATAGACTGATGTTCCTGTCGATTGTGGTTACGCTTAGTTGGATATCATCTTTTAACACTGTTAAAACAATATATTCTCTGACATCAGTTGATACGACTACAACTGTGACGGTTAGCAACTCTGGTCCAGTGTTTAGTGTGGATCCTGGCGAGGATTCTGCATCAACGGGCTCAGCACCAACAAATGTTGACAGCAATGTAACCTTTAAAGCAAATGCTACTGACGTTAATGGGGATCAGTTTTATTTAGCTATATGTAGAACAAATAGTATCACCGCAAATAATAACGCAGCGCCAACTTGCGCAACTAATCAGACTCTTTGCGTCTCGTCCGCCGTAAATAGCGCGGCGCAGGCTTCGTGTAATTACAGAGCTTTAACTGGTGATACAGAAACGGTTGCTTGGTACGGCTTTGCTTGCGATCACAGCTCCGGTTCTGCATGTACCAGTGCGTCGCAAGGAAGTAGTGACTCTGGATCACCATTTAATGTTAACCATAATCCGACTTTTACTTCGATTGCCCCAGGTAGTGCTGTAGATCCAGGTCAGGATATGGATTTTGATGCAGTGGCACAAGATGACGATGTTGATACGGTCCAAGACACGGTACATTTAATTGTATGTTCATCTGCAGGTGCTTCGACTTCTGGTTGTACAAATCCGGCTAATCAGCTTTGCGCTTCTAGTAATGTAACAAGCGATCCTTCATGTTCCTATTCAACACCAGGTGTTTTTGCCGCAGGAAACCATAATTATTACCCCTATATTTTTGATCAGCATGGTTTAGGGGCAACTACCAATCCTAGGAATGGGACATATTCTATAAATAATAAAACGCCATCTCTTTCAAACCTAACTTTAAATAGCGGAAATCCAATAAACTTAACCGTAAGCACAACAACTTCTGTTGTTTTTACATTCACTGCTTCCGATGTGAATGGGTATGGTACGATTTCGAGCTACTTTGGAAAACTTTATAGAACGGCAGTGGGAGTCGGTGCCGCAGATAATGCAAATGAACATTACACATTAGCTTCTTGCAACATCTCGAATCAGTCTGGCGCGACAGCGGATTACAGTTGCAGTTTTAATGTTCAATATCATGCCGATCCTACCGATGTCGCGAACACTCAGTATTATTCTGACACCTGGACTGCAACAGCTAGTGTTACAGATTCGGGTTCGCTAAATGCCTCAAGCAGTGCAACGCCTGTCGAACTAAACAGCTTACTAGGGATAGGTATAGATTCGGATATCGATTTTGGAAATTTAGCACAGGGTACAGATACTGGAGCAGTAAACGAACTAACGCAGGTTAGCGCACAAGGGAATACGGGTTTGAATTCTTACGTCCAAGGTATAGATATGTCTGATGGATTAGGTCATACAATTGCTAAAGCATATCAAAAATATAGTGATGCCGCATTTACGTATTCATCGGGAGGGACGGTACTTACAGGAAGCGACGTGTTTTTGGATCTGAGAGTAGTAAAAACAACAACAACAGCTACCCCAGCTTACAAATCTGTGTATTGGGGCATTGCGATTCCAACAGGAATTCCTGCTGGTAATTACACAGGATTAAATACACTAACGGGTGAAGTTAGTAGCGAGTCGTATTGGTAGTTTAGATTATAAATTTAAGTGAAATGAAAAAGATCTTCACATTATTAATAACGGTTGCTCTTTTGGGCAGTGTTAGTTTAGCGGTTGGGACGAATAGTATTGGTGTATCTCCATCAACAGTAAGTGTAGAAAATATAAAGCCAGGGTTATCGGTGAATAGGGAAATTGTTATATCAAGAAATAATACCGAGCAAATGGAAGTCTTTGTCGCGACAACGGACAATAGTGAGGCATCATCTTGGTTATCTTTTGTTTCGAGTAATGAGGTAGTAATGGCAAAGGATCAAAATAGGGCATCACTTTTTGTAAAGATCACTGTTCCGCTAGATGCTAGTTTTATGAGATACACACCTACATTAAGAATTGTTCAGAAAAAAGATCTTAGTTCTACAGGCGTGAGCATTCAAGCAGGAGTTATAATAACGATGGACATATTAGTTACTGATAGGGATGTTGTAAAATTAGAGGTCTTATCGGCGAAAATTGATGACTTTGAAGAAGGTCAAGATCTTAAATTACTATTGACAATGAAAAATGATGGAAATGTAGCAACTGCACCATCAAGAGTAATGTTGGTAGTAAAAAATGCTGCTGGAAAAGAAATTTCGACACTAGAAAGCAAAGAAGTAGATACGGTTGAACCGTTGAGCACGAAGGAGGTCACTGTAGTTTTTAGCGGGCATAATCTGCTTAAAGGCGACTATCTTGCGGATTTAGAAGTTTACGATACAAATGGTGATGACATTTTTAGCTACAATATGTCGTTTAGGGTCACAGAAGCCTTGATAATTACACCTGATCAACTGATTACTAAGTTTTACAAACAGGCATTATTTTATTGGCCATTGATAGTGATAGGAGTCGTATTAATAATCGTTTCGATAATAAAATTAAGTAAGAGAAGTGATAAAACGACTGTTTAACAGTAAGGCTACAATTCTATCTGGTGCTATCTTTTTTGCGGGTATTATTTTTCTCACTACGCCCGTTAATGCGGCGGCCGTTTCTTGGGATGGTGGCGCAAGTACAACAAATTGGAGCGATGCAAATAACTGGAGTAATAATGCTGTTCCCACTTCAGCGGATGATGTAACTATAAATTCGGTGGTTACGGTCAATATTGCCGCAACTACGACCATTAACTCACTAACGCTTGGCAACAACTCCACATCGGTCGCTGCTGTTCTAAATTTCTCATATGATGCAGTAACAAATGGGGCTCTCATATTAGATGATGCAGATCTGATACTAAATGCTGGCACTTCTATAACACATACAGTTGGAAGCGGGGCTACAATAGTAGGAAGAATATATATCAATGTTTCCACTGGAAACGTAAATATAAAAACAAGTAGTTCTATAAACGTTACAAATAAAGGCTATCAGGGTGGAATCAGTGGCCATAATAATGGTTATGGAACTGGTGGTGGTGTTGGGATACAGGTTTCCTATCAAACTCTTAGTGCGGGTGGGGCTGGACATGGAGGAATTGGTGGTAGTGGATCTAATGCTGTAGGGGGTGTGAATTATCAGGATTTAAATGCTCCCGTCGATCTTGGAAGTGGTGGGGGTAGGGTCTGTTGGTAT
>Ga0209668_10001019_pt1 | contig 11825 bp, 11 predicted proteins | sample FrelakmetPLP11PL_FD_187150 | JGI IMG/M metagenome (GOLD analysis project Ga0209668, IMG submission 187150) | Freshwater lake sediment microbial communities from the University of Notre Dame, USA, for methane emissions studies - PLP11 PL (SPAdes)... | ecosystem: Environmental > Aquatic >... | reverse complement strand
GTCTCAGCGGCGTGCGATCGGGCGGTGGCGGACATGACGGATCCCCCGGGTGACTGATGACCAGAATCGGATTCCGGTCATTGTGGGGGATTGGACGGTCCGGAGCGAGACAAGGTTTCGACAAATGAGGGTTGACCGGAAGGATCGATCTCGGCATCCTGAAGGTGATCAAAAAGCCTCCCGATTACGCCACGATCCAAGAGGGCGCAAGCCCCGCGTGAATGGGAGGCATCTTCTATTGCGACAGGAACCGGAGCGTCTCGCCGTCCTCCTCGACGGCGGATTCGTGAAGCGAAAACTCCTCGCGCTCAATGCCGGGCGTGAGCGACCCGAGTCCCCGCCCGCCCGCGCCCCGCTCGAAGACGTCTACCCGACGGCCCAGGATGTCGTGGAGCTTGTCGGTCGGATCCGGCGCGAGCCCCGACTCGACGGCTGTCGGCTGCTGCGCGCCTACTTCTACGACGGTCCGCCCATTTCCGGACGTCGCCCCAATCCGCTTGGCGGCAAGCCCTACCTGTTCGACGGTCCGTACCGGGCGCTTAATCAACGGCTGCACGACTCGCTCAGGGTCACCGCGGACTTCGCCGTCCGCCAGGGGGACACTGTCTTCCGGGGATGGAGGCTACGCGAGGAGTCGCTGCGCGATCTCTCCCGAAGCCCGCGGTTTCTGGCTCCCGAGGATCTGGCGCCGAGTGTCGAACAGAAGGGGGTCGACCTTCGCATCGGGCTCGACGTCGCACTGCTTTCACTCAAGCATCTCGTGGATACGATCGTCCTCGTGACCGGGGATTCCGATCTCATCCCGGCGATGAAGCTGGCCCGCCGGGAGGGTCTCTGGGTCTACCTGGACACCATGGGGCACGAGGTCCGTTCCGAACTCGTCGAGCACGCGGACTACGTCTTCAGCAGCTCGGTCGAGCCGCGTAAGTCTCCGCCACCTCCCAGAACGTCTTCGGGGTGAGCGGCGGCGTCCCGTGGCGCCGTTCGATCGCGGCCAGGGCGGCGCGGCGGCGCACCCCGAAATCCGCGGAAAGGTTCGCCCCGGCCGCGGCCCAGATCCGCACCTCGATCACGGGGACGGGCGCGCGCACGAACCCTCGGGGGCCATGCGAAGCAAGGACGCGCAGCAGCCAGTCCCAGTCGTCGGACACGTGCAGCGTTTCGTCATACGGGCCGACCGCGTCGTACAGCGCGCGCGTATGCAGCATCGCGCCGGGCACGATGAAGTCGTCGCGCTTGAGGTCATCGACGTCGAAAGGGACGGCCAGCGGCAGGCGCGCCGCCACGCGCCACGCCCATGGCTCGAGGTCGCCGTCGGGCGCGCGTCCATCGCGCGCGTCGACGGGCTCCATGCGCAGGACCTCCGCGTCGCCGTACGCGAGCGCCGCGTCCGGCGTGCGATCGAGGGCGCGCACCAGCGCCTCGAGGTGCCCGGGGCGCCAGCGATCGTCGTCATCGAGGTAGGCGATCAGCGCGCCACGCGCGGCGGCCACGCCGCTGTTGCGCGTCGCGGCAACACCGCCGTTCGCCGCGCGGCGCACGAAGCGCGCCTCGAACGCGCCCGCGTGGGCCGCGGCGAACGCCTCGACCAGCGCGGCCGAGGCGGGCGGGCCTGCGTCGCTCACCACGATCACCTCGAAGTCGCGCCAGGTCTGCGCCGCGATCGAGTCGAGCGCCTCGAGCAGGCAGCGCCGACGATCGAAGTGGCTGACGACGATCGAGACGCGCGGGTCGGCCACGGGCCTACGAGCGCCCGAACACGGGGACGACCGCGCCAGAGACGATCGAACCCTCGCGGGCGAGGAGGAACGCGACAACGTCGGCGACCTGCTCGGGCGTGGGCCACGTCGCGGGGTCAGCGGTCGGCATGGCGGCCCGGTTCTGCGGCGTGTCCATGATCCCCGGCGCGATCGCATTGACCGTGATGCGATCGGGCTTCCATTCCGCGGCCAGGCTGTTCGCCAGGTGGATCACCGCCGCCTTCATCGCGGCCGAGACGGCGACGCCCGGGCCCGACGACAGCGCGGGCCGATTGCCCACCAGCACGACCGAGCCGCCCCGCGGGTTCGCCTTGAGCAGCGGATAGGTCGCGTGCAGCGTCAGCAGCGTCGACTTCAGGTTGAGGTCGTACTGCTGGTCGAACACGGCGGGATCCATGGCGGCGAACGGCCCGCCGGCGAAGCCGCCGACGGTGGCGACCACGGCGTCGAGCGGGCCGCCGATCGCCGCGGCCATGCGGGCCACCGCGGCACGGTCGGTCAGGTCCACGGTATGCACGTGCATCCCGCCGCGAGCCGACCCGTCCTGCACCGTGACGTGGACCTCGTAGCCGGCAGCGGCGAGCCGGCGCGCGACGGCCGCGCCGAGGTTCCCGTTTCCGCCGGTGACCAGGGCGCGCGCGGGCGTTTCGGGCGGGGACGGATTCGACACGGCTCGCACCTCGCACAGGTGAAGGGTAGAAAATACGCCACGGCGAATGGGCCGAGCATGGCCCACGCCCCGGACGCGAACAAGCCCCGATCGCCGCGCTTGACTTGCCGCGGCGAATCCCGTGTTCTGTGCCTGTTGTCGGGCGCTCTCGGCGCCCGTGTCCCTCCGGGACCCCCTGTTTTCCGTCATCCAGGATGGAGGCTCGCTCATGCAGATCGTCGTTCGCGGTGGCGCCGCCGAACGTGTCGCCGCCGACGCGCTCGTGCTCGGCATCTTCGAAGGCACCAGCCGCCCGTCGGGCGCGGCGCAGGCAGTCGACAAGGCTGCCGGCGGCGCGCTCCGCGAGTTGCTCAAGAGCGGGGACTTCACCGGCAAGGTCGGACAGTGCGTCGTCCTCTATCCGACCAGCGGTCGCATCGCGCGCCTCATCGTCGTCGGCCTCGGCGCCGAGAAGGGCGTCGACATGGAGCGCGTCCGCCAGGCCGCCGGCACCGCGGTCACGCGCGCGCGCCAGCTCGGCGTCAAGACGCTGGCCACCGTCGCGCACGGCGCGGGCAAGGGCGCGCTCGATGCGGACCTCGCGGCGCAGGCCGTCGTCGAGGGCTCGGTGCTGGGCAACTACGTGTTCGGGACCTACCTGACGCAGGACAAGGAGCGCAAGCGCCAGGTGAAGTCGCTCGTCGTCGTCGAGGCCGACCGCGCGAAGCTCTCGGCGGTCACGCGCGGCGCGAAGAAGGGTGAGACGCTCGCCGCCAGCGTGGTCGTCACGCGCGACCTCGCCAGCCACCCGGGCCAGGACATGACGCCGGCCGACATGGCCGCCGCGGCGCGCACGGTCGCGGGCACGTCGGCGCAGCTCAAGGCGACGATCTACGGGCCGGACGAGATGAAGCGCTTGAAGATGGGCGCGATCCTGGGTGTGGGCCGCGGTTCGGCGCAGCCGCCGCGCTTCATCGTGATGGAGTACAAGCCCAGGGGCCGGGTCAAGAAGACGATCTGCATCGTCGGCAAGGGCATCACGTTCGACACCGGCGGCATCTCGCTCAAGCCCGCCGAGGCGATGGAGAAGATGAAGTACGACATGTCCGGCGGCGCGGCCGTGATCGGCGCGATGCATGCGTTCGGCAAGCTGCGTCCCTCGGGTGTGCGCGTCATCGGCCTGGTGGCCGCGGCCGAGAACATGCCCGGCGGCAAGGCGCTCAAGCCGGGCGACGTGCTGCGCGCCATGAACGGCATGACGATCGAGGTCAACAACACCGACGCCGAGGGTCGCCTCGTCCTCGCCGACGCGCTGGCCTACGCGCATCGCTACAAGCCCGACGCGGTGATCGATCTGGCGACGCTCACCGGCGCCGTCGTCATCGCGCTCGGCTCGCAGTGCGCCGGGATCATGGGCAACGATCAGGATCTCGTCGATGCCGTGGTCGACTCGGGCAAGCGCACCGGCGAGCGCCTGTGGCAGCTGCCGACGTGGCCCGAGTACAACGAGCTGCTGCGCAGCGACATCGCCGACATGAAGAACTCGGCCGGTCGCGAGGGCGGCACGATCGCGGGCGCGATGTTCCTCGCCCAGTTCGCGCAGGGCTATCCGTGGGTCCACCTCGACATCGCCGGCGTGGCGTGGAACGACCGCGACAAGCCGTACGGGCCCAAGGGCGCGGTCGGCTTCGGCGTGCGCCTGCTGGTCGACTACGTGGAGCGCGCGGCCGCCGCGAAGTAACGCGTCGATCGCGGACAAGATTGGCGGCCGTCGATCCGCGCCTGGCGCGGGCCTCGACGGCCGCCGCTTTGTTTCCGGGACGCGGTCGCGCGTCAGCCTACTTCCTGCCCGCCTGCTTCGCCGGCGCCGTCGCCGGCTGTGCCGGCAGCATGCGCTCGACGCGCAACCCCTGGCCCGGCGCCTCCAGCTTCCACATGTGCCCTCTCGCGTCGACCCAGGCCACGAGCTGCGTCAGCCTGTCCGTGATGTCGACGCGCGTCGTGGTCACGACGTGGCCCTCCTGTCCCAGGCGCTCGACCGGACCGCGCGTCAGCGTCAACTCGACGACCTGCTGCGCCGAGGGGATGAGGACCGGCTGCTTGCGCTTGTTCTGCTTCGTCGCCACGAAGTCGCCGACCAGCGTCTGCACCTGCGCGTAGATGCCCGGCTCGAGGATGTAGAGCCGTCCGGGCGGCAGGCCGATCGACTCACCGCGCCCGAGTGTGCCGGTGATCTCGCGATAGATGGTGGCCGTGGTGTCGGTGAACATACAATTGATCGCCGTCGCCTTGCCGCGCGTCGTGTCGCGCGGGAAGTCGATCACCTGGAAGACGAGCGGATACGAATCCAGGGCGCGGCGCAGGAACGTCGTGCGCTTCTCGAGCGGCAACTTGCTGTCGGGCGCGGCGCCGCCGAGGCGCAGCGTCGATCCCATGATCAGCGTGTCGCTGGCCTGGAAGACACGGTACTCCTCGGTCCCCAGCAGCACGTCCCCCTGGTAGATCTCGAACGAGGCCGAGTCGCGGGGGACCCACGCGGGCGCCTGGGCGCGGGCGGGGCCGACGGTGGCGGCGAGGAGCGACACGAGGAGGACGAGGATCGGCGCGAACGCCGGAACGAAGGCCGCCGCACGGGCGTCCCGAGAGTGTGCGGTCACGAGTCGCGCTCCTGGCGGGCAGTCGGGGCCGGAAGCCGCGTGCTCGACGCGGCGCTCCGTGGCATGCTTCGGAACGAAGGGCCCCGTGGCGGGGCCCCGATCGACAAGGAGTCTACCAGAGATGGCGCCCTTCCGAAGACTCGCCTCGGGCCTGATCCTGGGCGCGGCGCTCGCGCTCGCCGGCTGCGTGCCCGCGCCGGACCCCGCCCCCGCCCCGGCCGTCGCCCCCGCCGCGGCCTACGTGCAGCCCGTGCGCGCCAGCGAGGTCGACCTGTGGCGCGGGGTGAACGACCGCGGCCTGACGCTCGACGTGCGCAATCCCGAGGAATGGAACGACCCGCTGGGGCATCTCGACGGCGCGATGCAGATTCCGTTCGCCGAGCTCGAGGCCCGCGTCGGCGAGATCGCCGCCTTCCGCGAGCGGCCCGTCCTCGTCTGCGACCGCGACGGCAATCGCGCCCAGGCCGCAGCGCAGTACCTCTCGCGCGCGGGCTTTCGCGACGTCTCATGGGTCGACGGCGGCCTCGCCGCCTACCGCGCCTGGATGGACTCGCGATGAGCGGACACGACGGGCGCGACGACGCCGGCAGGCGCGGGCTCGAGCCGGGCCACGCACTCGACGTGCGGCGTGTGCGGGAACATGTCGAACGGGCGCACCCGCGTCGTCGCGTAGCCGTGGCGGGCGAAGTGCGCCAGGTCGCGCGCCAGCGTGGCCGGGTTGCACGAGACGTAGACGATGCGCGCGGGGGCCAGCTCGGCGACGCGCTCGATCACGCGCTCGTGCAGGCCCGCACGGGGCGGATCGACCACCACGACATCGGGAGAGACGGGCTCGTACGCCGCCGGGTCCAGCGGCGCCTTCGCGTCCTTCGCCCGCGCCGCCTCGGGCGTCGTGCGCTTGCCGGCGCGCGCGTGCGCCCAGGCGCGCAGCACGGCGCGCGCGTCGCCGCAGGCGAAGCGCGCGTTGGTGATGCCGTTCTTCGCCGCGTTGCGCCGCGCGTCGGCGACGGCCGGCTCGACCGTCTCGATGCCGACGACCTCGGCCGCGTGGCGCGCCAGCGCCAGTGAGATCGTGCCCGCGCCGCAGTAGACGTCGAGCACGCGTTCCACGCCGGTGAGCGCGGCCTCCTCGAGCGCGGCGGCGTAGAGCGCCTCGGCCTGCCGGCTGTTGGTCTGCAGGAACGAGTTCGCGCCGGCTTCGAACGACAGCCCGAGCAGGCGCTCCTCGATCGTGTCCGCGCCCCACAGCACGCGCGAGGTCTCGCCGAACGCGATGTTGGCGCGCGCGTCGTTCACGGTCAGCACCACGCTGCGAATCGCCGGATCGAGCGCGCCGATCTCCACGGCCCAGCGTCCTGCCGCGGGCACCGCGTCGCGGGCGACGATCAGGTTCACCGCCGCCTGGTCGGTGATCGGCAGGTGGCGCACGGTGAGGAAGCGCACCAGGCCGTCGTGCAGCCGCGCGTGGTACGGCCGCCAGCCGTTCCGCACGGCGAACGCGCGCGTCGCGGCGACGATGCGGTTGGTCAGTTCCGACGCGATCGCGCAGTCGGCGAGATCGAACACCTGGTCGAACTTCTCGCGCACGTGCAGGCCCAGGATCGGCGCGCCGTCGGCGGCGGGGTGGAACGCGAACTCCATCTTGTTGCGGTAGCGCCAGACCTCGGGCGAGGGGACGCAGTCGGCGACGGGGACCTCGCGCAGGCCTCCCAGGCGCGCGAGGGTCTCGCGAACCTGCCGGGTCTTGGCCGCGACCTGGGCCGGGTAGGCCAGGTCTTGGGCGCGGCAGCCGCCGCAGATCCGCCCGAAGTGGACGCAGCGCGACTCGACCCGCTCGGGCGACGCGGCCAGCACCTCGACCAGCGCGGCCTCGCCGTAGCTGGGCTTGCGGCGCAGGATGCGCGCCCGCACCTGCTCGCCCGGGTAGGCGCCCGGGACGAACACGACGAACTCGCCGGCCCGCCCGACGCCCGCGCCGCCCAGGGCGAGGGAATCGACGGTCAGCTCGATCAGGTCGTCTTTTTTCATGCTGTTGACGCCGGGGCGGGGCTCACGAGCGCAGGCTATCCGTCAGCGGGGCGGCTTTCAACCTTACGCGGCATCTCCCCATCGAAAGGTCCGAGAACGCCCTTCTCGATCCAGCACTTCGTCCGTAAGGAGAGACCCATGGTTCGCAACCGAAGCCTCCGCCCGCGCCTCCGCCCGATCGCCCTGTTCGCCCTCGCCCTGGCCGTGCTGGTGGGCGGGACGGTCGCCCACGCACCGCGCGAGGCCCAGGCCCAGCGCACGTCGACGGCCAGCGGCTTCCTCGGCGTGTCGCTGCAGGACCTGACGTCGTCGCTGCGCGACTCGTACGACTACCAGGGCAACGGCGTCCTCGTCTCCGACGTGGTCGCGGGCAGTCCGGCCGCGAAGCTGGGCATCCGCGAGGGCGACATCCTCCTGCGCATCGAGGACGACGCGGTCTCGACCGCCGAGCAGGTCACCACCAAGGTCCGCGCCCTGCGTCCGGGCACGCTCGTCGGCATCACCGTCGTGCGCGATGGCGACACGAAGTACCTGGGCCGCGCCGAGATCGCGGACCGGTCGACCGCGCGCGACGACGGCGAAGACCGGTGGACGCCCGCCGCGCCGCGCGCGCCGCGCGCGCCGCGTGCGCCGCGCGCCTCGCGAGCCCCGCACGTCGCTCCCGCACCGTCTCCCGAGGTGCGCACGATCGTGATGAACGGCCGCGGCCGCCTGGGCGTCGAGACGCACGACCTGGACGCGGACCTGGCGAAGTACTTCAAGGCCAGGGCCGACGCGGGCGTGCTGGTGCTGCGCGTGGTCGAGGACACGCCGGCGGCGAAGGCCGGGCTCAAGGCCGGCGACGTGATCACGAGCGTGGGCGGCACGGCCGTCGCGGACGGCGAAGCCCTGCGCGGCGCGCTGCGCGACCTCGACGCCGGCGACGTCGAGCTGCGGATCCTGCGCGAGGGGGCGGCGCGCACGGTGACCGTCCGGCTCGAGGAGGCGCCGCGCTGGAACATGGAGCACGGCGGCGGCGGTCCCGGCTGGATGAGCTGGATGGACGGCGACGACGACATGCCGGGCACGCAGCGCATGTTCCGCTTCCACGCTCCCGACGACCTGAAGGGAATGGACCCGAAGGACCGCAAGGAGTTCGAGCAGGAGATGCGCCGGCTGGGCGAGGAGATGCGGGGCCTCATCCGCGAGATGCGCGACCTGCGCGACGATGCGCGCGACGACGAGCGCAAGGATCGCGACGACGACTGAGCGCGGCACGGTTCACGTGTTCCCCCAGGGCCCCGGGCGACTCCCCGGGGCTCGTCGCGCGTCTGGTAATCTGGTCGCTATGCCCCAGCCCCGGAAGCCCGCCCGCTATTGCCCGTACTGCGCCACCCGCCTGGTCCCGGCCGACGATCACGGCGTGATGCGTCCCACCTGCCCGGCCTGCGGGTTCATTGCATATCGCAATCCCGCCCCCGCCGTCGGCGTCATTCTCGAGCGCGAGGAGCAGATCGTGCTGGTGCGCCGGAAATTCGAGCCGATGGCAGGCGGGTGGGGCCTGCCTGCCGGCTTCATGGAGTACGGCGAGTCGCCCGAGGCCACCGCGGTCCGCGAAACGCTCGAGGAGACCGGGCTGTCGATCGAGCTCACCGGCCTCCAGAACGCGTACCGGGCCGGGGCGGACACGGGCGTCCCCGTGCTCCTGCTCGTCTATCGAGCGCGCCTGATCGGCGGGCGGCTGCAGCCGGGAGACGACGCCGACGACGCGGGGTGGTTCGAAGCGCACGCCCGGCCGGAACTCGTCTTCCGCTCGCACCGGCGGGCGCTCCGTGAGTTCGACGCCGCCCTCAGGCGCGAACGGCGCACCCGCCGCTGAAGCACAGCCCCGCGCAGGGAGCACGGGGAATCGCCAGGGAGGACTCGCCGTGCTCCATCGCATCGCGCTCGCCGTGATCGCGCTCGTCGCGATCGCCGGCCCGGCGTCCGCCCAGTCGTTCGACGCGCGCCGCCTGGGCATGGGCGGCATCATCGTCTCGGAGGTCACGGGCTCGGCGACGCAGAACGTCGCCTACCGCGCCGTCCCGAAGCCGGGGAAGAGCTTCGGCGGCTACAACGCCATCCCGCTGCCGCTGGGCCTGATCCAGTACTTCGCCAACCCGCCGGAGTTCGATCCCGACAACCCGAACTTCAACGTGTTCGAGATCGCGGCCCTGATCGGCCGCACGCCGTGGACGCTCCAGTTGATCGAGTCCGAGCCGCTGTCCAGCGACGTCGTCATCGACATCGCGCAGAACAGCCTCGCCGTCGACCTGGGCGAGCTGCAGCGCCTGTTCCCCGACGAGTCGATCCGCTACGGCATCTCGTGGCAGTCGCCGAACTTCGAGTTCGGGACGCGCAACGTCTTCGCCGGCGTGCGCCCGCAGACCGACGGCTTCAACTCGCTCGACCTCGATCCCGCGCTGCAGCAGGCGCTGGCCGAGGGCGCGCCGTTCGAGCCCAACTCGGTCTACGGGGTGACCGACGTGGCGCAGGGCCAGACCGCCATCGCGTTCACCGCCGGGGCGGCCCTGCCGCTGGTGGCCCCGCGCGACGCGCCCGAGGGCGATCCGCGCCGCGGCGGCTTCGCCGTCTACGCCGGCGCACGGCTCAAGTACCTGAGCGGAGTGGCATTCTGGCGCGGCGACGCGGCCGGCAGCTTCGCCACCGGGGATACGATCTTCGGCTCGACCACGCCGATCGAGGCGTCCTACAGCGCCGACATCCGCGACGCCTCGAACCCGAAGTTCGGCGCCGGATCGGGCACGGGCGGCGACTTCGGCGTGGCCATGTTCGTCGATCACTTCGAGATCGGCGTCGGCGTCACCGACCTCGGCAGCTCGGTCAAGTGGGATCGCACCGACCTGCGGCGCATCACCTACGACTCGGCGACCGACGAGAACCAGACCGTCGTGCTCGAGCGCGACGTCCCGTACACGAGCAGGTATCCGGTCACCGGCAGCCTGAACGTGGCCTACCGCACCGGGCACACGATGGTCGGCGGCACGCTCGATCGCACGTCGAACGAGCGCTGGATCCCGCGCGTCGGCTTCGAGACGTGGTCCGGCACGGTGCCCGTGCGCGCCGGCGCGTACGTCGACACGTACAAGCAGGTCCAGTTCACCGGCGGCAGCGGCTTCAAGCTCGGCTCGATCGGGCTCGACGTCGCGCTGGCCACCAACAGCCGAGGCATCACGGCCTCGCGCGGCCTCGAGCTGGCCGCGTCCCTGGCGCTGTACAACTGAGGGAGGAGCGCATGAACCCGCACATCCGTTCGCCGCGCCCGACCCGTCCGGCGCCCCGCCCGCTGCTCGCGTTCGCGCTCGCGCTGGCCGTCGCGTTCACCGCCGGCTGCGGCGACAAGAGCCTGATCCTGCGCGTCGACCTGCTGTCGTTCCTCACGCCCGAGGAGCAGGACGCGCACTACGGCCCCGTTCCGGGGGGGATCACGGATTCGGTCGAGGTCGTGCGGTCGCGCCGTCTCAACCTGCTGCCCGGCCTCGAGGACGTGGCGTCCGTGAGCGACGTCCAGCTCGAGGTGGGGGCGATCATCGACAACCTGACCGGCGCCGGTCGCGGCCGCATCGGCGTGTACCTGTCGCCGGGGGGCACGGACCCGTTCGTGGCCGACACCACGCCGATCGAGGGCACGTTCGAGGTCGACGGGGCGATGTCGGACACGATCCAGACCGTCCACGTCGGGGACACGGATCTGGCCGAGCTGTTCACCTCGAAGGAGGCGCAGATCGGGATCCGCGTCGTGCTGGAATCGACGGCCGGGGGGCCGCCGCTCGAGGGGGACATCCGCCTCACCACCCTGCGCGCCGTGGTCACCGCGAAGGAAGCCGTCTTCGAGTAGGGAGGCGGGGGATTGCACTCTGCGCGGTGATTCCGCGCGCATCGTGCACGACGCGGCGTCCGGGACTTCCCGGGCGCCGTTTTCGTTGCTGGCAGGCCGTCCCGAGCCGCCCGGTGAACCCGATGCACGACAAGGTGTTGCGCCCGGCCCGCCGGCCCGAAGTCCCGACGATCGCCCGGCTGGCACGAAGCCTGCCATTGCAATGTCCTGCCAGCGTCTCCTGAGGGGGGGACAGGCAGCTACCGGGGGGTCACGGCAAGGAAAGCACGCCCGCAGAGTTGAACCGACCAGGGACGGCCGGTGCCACGGAAGGCGGTTCGTCACGGACGACGAAAAGGGCAACCCACGGTCCTCGCACGGGTCCGGAAGCGATTCCGGGCCCGTCTTCATTGCCGCCCTCGGGCGCGTGCTAGAGTACCCGCGACATGCGCACACTTCGCATTGCACTCGCCCAGGTGAACACCACGGTCGGCGACTTCGGCGGCAACCTGCGCCGCATCAAGGACGCCACCGCCCGCGCCGAGGCCCTCGGCGCCGAGCTCATCGCCTTCCCCGAGCAGACGATTCCCGGCTATCCGGCCGAGGATCTCCTCCTTCGTTCCGACTTCATCGACGCCAACCGCCGCGCGCTGGCCGCGCTGGCGAAGGACGTGACGCGCTCGGTCGTCGTCGTCGGCGTGGCGTATCGCGAGGACGACGTCTACAACGCCGCCGCGGTCCTCGCCGGGGGCGAGGTGCGCGGGATCTACCGCAAGCACCACCTGCCCAACTACTCGGTCTTCGACGAGAAGCGCTACTTCCAGGCGGGGCGCGAGCCGCTCGTCTTCGGCCTCGGCGACGTCACCTTCGGCGTC
>Ga0209668_10001018_pt1 | contig 11845 bp, 7 predicted proteins | sample FrelakmetPLP11PL_FD_187150 | JGI IMG/M metagenome (GOLD analysis project Ga0209668, IMG submission 187150) | Freshwater lake sediment microbial communities from the University of Notre Dame, USA, for methane emissions studies - PLP11 PL (SPAdes)... | ecosystem: Environmental > Aquatic >... | reverse complement strand
GAACAGCGCGTTGAATCACGGTCCCGACGATCCCCATCCATCCACGGTTTCCGTGTTGCTGGGGAACGGGGACGGCACGTTCGGGGCGAGGACTGATCTTGCCACCGATGTCCTGGCAACTTCGGTGGCGATCGCGGACCTCAACGCGGATGGGCGGTTGGATCTGGCGGTGGTGAACGGCCTGTACTCTCCGTGGGGGTTCTTCCCGCCACCCACATTCACAGTCGCGGTGATGCTGGGGAACGGGGACGGCACGTTTGGGCCCGGGGCCAAGTTTGGAAGCGGACACCTGGCATACTCGGTGGCGATCGCGGATGTGAACGCGGACGGTCGGCCGGACTTGGCGATTACGGTGGCCCGCGGGGTTCAGTTGCTGCTCGGCAACGGGGACGGTACGTTCGAGACCGGGATCGACTTCGTCGTCGAGGGGCAGCCTGTGTCGGTGGCGATCGGTGACCTCAACGGAGACGGGCGGTCGGATCTGGCGACGGCAAACGGTGGAGAGTTTTCTCCTCGGTCCTCGCCCACGATCTCGGTCGCGCTCGGGAATGGGGATGGCACGTTCGGGGTGGCGACGAACTACGATGTGACGCACCCTCCCGGATCGGTGGCGATTGCGGATCTCAATGGGGACGGGCGACCGGACCTCGCAGCGACGAGTTTCATCTCGCCCTACCGCTACAGTGGCAATAACCCCGGGCAGAGCACTGTCTCGGTGCTGCTCGGAGACGGGAACGGGGCGTTCGGAACGAGGACCGACTTCATCGTCGCGGGCCTACCGCTTTCGGTGGCGATCGCGGACCTCAACGCGGACGGCCGGCCGGACCTGGCAACAGCGAACTCCTCCCCTTCACTCTCATATTTCCTCCCCGTCCTTCCGGGCACGGTTGCGGTGCTGCTCGGGAACGGGGACGGGACGTTTGGGGCCAGAACCGTCTACGACGTGGCGACTTTGCCTCGTTCGGTGACGATCGGTGACCTCAACGAAGACGGACGCCCGGACCTGGTGGTGGCGAACACTTTCGACAGATCGGATCGAACGCCACCACTCGAAGGTTCGGTCTCGGTTCTGCTCGGGCTTGAGGACGGCACGTTCGCTGCCAAGACCGATTTCGGGACCGGAGAATATCCGAGCTCAGTGGCGATTGCGGACCTCAACGCGGACGCTCGGCCGGATCTGGCGGTGGCGAACTTCCTCTCCAACACGGTCTCGATCCTGCTTGGGCACGGGGATGGAATGTTTGCGGCCAAGGCCGACCTGGGCGCCGGAGAGTCTCCGAAGTCGGTCGCGATTGCGGACTTGAATGCGGATGGGCGGCCCGATCTGGCGCTCGCCGGGTCGAGGCTCTCGGTGATGCTGGGGAACGGGGATGGAACGTTTGCGGCCAGGACCGAGATCGGGCCCGGGGGCAATTCACTGGCGATTGCGGATCTAAACGCCGATGGGCGTCTCGATCTGGCGCTTGAGTGGGGCGCGGTGATGCTGGGGAACGGGGATGGCACGTTCGGGGCCAGGACCGACTTCGATACGGGGGGGAATTCCGGCCTGGCGATCGCGGACTTGAATGCGGATGGGCGGCCCGATCTGGCGGTGTCCAGCACATTCCTCGATGGTAACGGCGAGATCAACTTGGGGGCGGTCTCGGTAGTCCTTGGAAACGGTGACGGCACGTTCGGAGGCCGGACGGACTACGCCATCACGGGCGGTGGCAGCTCGATTGCCGTCGCGGACTTCGACGCTGACGGGCGACCGGACCTGGTGGCGACGAACAGCTCCGAATTCAATGACGGTCGAAGAACAACCGCGGGCACGGTCTCGGTGCTGCCCGGGAACGGGGACGGCACGTTCGGAGCAAGGATCGATTTTGGCACCGGAGAATTCGAACCCGTCTCGGTCGCGATCGCGGACTTCAATACGGACGGGCGGCCGGATCTCGCGGTGGCAAACTCCCTGAACGAGTATGAAGAAGCGTTCTTGCCGAACAAGGTGTCCGTGCTTCTGAATCGCAGCACGGCAGCGGTGCCGATGACGATGGGGTTTGACCTCAAGCCCAGCACGCTCGATCTGGCATCACGGGGCCGTTGGGTGACTGGATTCCTCGAGCCGGAATCGCCCTTCGCCGCCCGCGACATTGACGTTTCCTCGATCCGGCTCAACGACGGGGTGCCGCTGGACCTCGCGGGTCCGATCGCGGTCGGGGACCAGGACGGCGACGGCATTCCCGACCTGGCAGTGAAATTCAACCGGGGTGCGGTGGAACTGACGCTATCCGCCGGAGACGACGTGCCAGTCACGGTCACAGGCAGAGTCGGAAGCCACTCCTTCCGCGGCACCGCCCACATCCGCGTGCGCCGCGCGGGGGCCTCGGCCCAGGCGGACACGGTTTACGTGGCCGACGGTTGGGCGCTGAAGCTCACGCTCGAAGGCGTGCGGCCCAACCCGGCGACCTCGGGTCGCGTGGCCGTGTCGTTCGTGCTTCCAGTCGCGGACCCAGCACGGCTCGAGTTGGTGGACGTGAGGGGTCGCGTGATCGCGGTCAGCGAGGTCGGATCGCTCGGCGCGGGGCGGCACGTCGTAGATCTGGCGTCCGGCCGGAAACTCCGGGCTGGGATCTACCTGGTACGCCTGACTCAGGGCTCACTGCAGCGCACCGCGCGCGTGGCCGTCCTCTAAGGGAGAACGCGCCCAGACGCGTGCTATCGACGAAACTTGAGCCGGGATGGCCCTGACACGCAGTCCCCGGTGCCGGTCATGGAAGACCCGAAATGTGGCCGTTTCCGGGGCCCATGCCCGGTTCGTGCGAGCTTGGGGGACTTCAGGCGCGCTGGGCTTCGTTCCCCCGCGTCTTGCCACGTCCTCGGCCCGGGGGTAGGTTGAATCCACCTCCCTGATGACCACGCCCCCTCCCCCGGGGCGATCCCCCTTGGTCAGCTCCACAATGGCGGGCAACTCCATCCCCCTGGAAACTCCACGCGATCGAGATGCCCATCTCATGGGGAGAGACCTCCATGAATGCGACTCGGATCGGATTCTTGCGCTCCTTCTTCTCGATTCAAGGTGCCCTGGCGCTTCTTGCGGTCATGACTTGCTGGTCCGCCAGGCCAGCCGCCGCCCAGCCCCCCGCCTACCTCACGCAGTGGGGCTCGCTCGGCAGCGGCGATGGCCAGTTCATATTTCCCGTCGCAGTGGCAACGGACGCCGCTGGTGACGTTTACGTCGCGGACCAGGAAAACCATCGCATCCAGAAGTTCACGAGCACAGGCACCTACCTCACCCAGTGGGGTTCGCAGGGCGATAGCGACGGGTGCTTCTTCTCTTGCGTGGGAGTGGCGACAGACGCCGCCGGCAATGTCTACGCCGTAGACTATGGCAACGACCGCATCCAGAAGTTCACCAGCACCGGCACCTATCTCACGCAGTGGGGCTCATACGGCCGGGGCGCCGGGCAGTTCATCTTTCCCATCGCAGTGGCGACGGACGCCGATGGGAACGTCTACGTCGCAGACCGCGTCAACCATCGCATCCAGAAGTTCACCAGCACTGGCACCTATCTCACTCAGTGGGGCTCGCAGGGCAGCGGCGACGGACAGTTCAACTATCCGCAAGGAGTGGCGACGGACGCCGCCGACAATGTCTATGTCGTGGACGGGGAAAACCACCGCATTCAGAAGCTCACGAACAGCGGAGCCCACCTGACCCAGTCGGGCTCGAACGGCAGCGGCGACGGGCAATTCGGCTATCCCGGCGGAATCGCGACCAACGCCGCCGGCGACGTCTACGTTGCAGACCGTGGCAACCACCGCGTCCAGAAGTTCACGAACACGGGAGCCTACCTCACCCAGTGGGGTTCGCAGGGCAGCGGCGACGGGCAGTTCGAATACCCGCACGGAGTGGCGACGGACGCCGTCGGCGACGTCTACGTGGCGGACTTCGACAACAACCGCATCCAGAAGTTCAGCAATGGCACGCCGGCGACCAGCGCGACCTGGGGCCGGGTGAAAGCCATGTACCGTGACTGATTCGAACCTCATGCGGTCGGCATTGCGAGGATGTGGCCAGGCCGGGCAACGACCACGCGGAGTTCCGCGTGATCGTTGCCGACCGAGGGGTCATCGGTAGAGCGACTTCAGTCCACCCCAGGACGTCTTCTGCGCGGGAACGGGATCGCCCTCGGCCGTCAGGCCGATGACGGTGTCGATCTCATCGTCGCCGTCGCGATGGATCGCGCCCGGTCCGCCCGACACGACGTTCACGTAGCGGAACGTCTGCCCGCCGGGCAGGCGCCACACGGTCGTGAACCCGTCGGCGATCCACGCCGCGTTCCAGCCCTCCAGGTAGACCCGGTCCAGGGTGGCGAGGACCCAGTCCGTGTTTCCGTCGGTTCCGGTCGCGGAGGCGTTCGGGTTGTTCGACAGGTAGGCGGTGTACTCGATCGCTTCCTGCGGGAGAGGACCGTGGTCGATGATCGGGAAGACGGCCACCTGGTTCGACGGTGCCCCCAGATCCCAGATGTTTCCGGTGCCGACGTTCCCATCCCCACTGGCCTGGACCCACCACATGTCGAGGCAGCGGCCGCGTTCCGCGAAGTCCGCGAGCGTGGCGATGTCGCATGTGTAGTCGTACGTGCCCGGATTGTAGCTGTAGCCGGAGCAGCCCTGGACCTGTCCAATGTACAGCGAGCTCGCCAGGTTTGCCGGCTGGGTGCCGCAGGGCGCGGCAGGGAGGGTGAACGTGCTGGCGTACGCGGCCGCATTCGGGAAGATGCCATCATCCAGGATGTTGGCGTCCACGAGATCCTGGAGCGTCGCGAATCCGAGCAGCGAACGGAAGGTCTCGAGGTTGGCTCCCTGCCAGGAGCGCGGATCGTTGGGATCGGTGATGGGTGCTGCCGAGACGGGGCTTGCAAGCAACAGCAGGACCGGCAGGATCAGGATCTTCGTAGCACGAGTCACGCGTAGCCTCCCTCTGCGCTCGGGCATGTTCGAGCGCGGCGTCGAACGTCCAATCGGTGGATGGATTCCATTCCCGAAGCTGTGGGCGGCGCGGGGGGCCACTCAAAGTGTCCGAACGCGAGCGATGACTCGGTTACAGACCGTCCACTTCCGTGGGGGAACACTAGGGCCCGCCCGTGCGGACCGTCAAGAAATCAATCCAGCCGGGCCCGCGGTCGCCACGCCCGGTGACGCTCGACACGGCGCCCTCGACGGCAGGTCGCGCGCGGCGTACGCTCGATGGGCGGAACGCAACTCGTCAGCGATCCTCCCTCCCAGGGGTGACCCGCAACGAAAGCGTCGGCCCACGTGAGTGAACGCCCGCAACCGCCCGCAGCGACGGGGAATCCCCTGTTCCACGCCCGGGGTCTCACCAAGACCTACCGGATGGGGGATGTGGACGTGCACGCGCTCCAGGGCGTCGACCTCGACCTCTTCCCCGGCGAGTTCGTCGTCATTCTCGGCCCCTCCGGCAGCGGCAAATCCACGCTGCTCAACATCCTCGGCGGGCTCGACGCCCCGACCAGCGGCACGGTGCAGTTCCGCGAACATCGACTGGTGGGAGCGAGCGAGCGGGAGTTGACCCTCTACCGCCGCGAGCACGTCGGGTTCGTCTTCCAGTTCTACAACCTGATCCCGAGCCTCACGGCGCGCGAGAACGTCGAACTGGTGACCGCGATCGCCGAGAACCCGATGCCGGCCGACGAGGCGCTGCGCGACGTGGGACTGGGCGAGCGCCTCGACCATTTCCCGGCGCAGCTCTCGGGTGGCGAGCAGCAGCGGCTGGCGATCGCGCGGGCGATCGCCAAGCGGCCGGACGTGCTGCTGTGCGACGAGCCGACCGGTGCGCTGGACGCGGAGACGGGCCGCGTGGTCCTCGAGGCCCTGACGGGGGTGAATGCGGCGCTGGGCACCACGACGGTCGTGATCACGCACAACGTGGCGATCGCGCAGATCGCCGACCGCGTGCTCCGGTTGCGCAGCGGGCGCATCGTCGAAGAGACGCGGAACGCCGTCAAGCGCTCCCCGCGGGATGTGGAGTGGTGAGCATGAGTCCCCTCCACCGCAAGCTCTGGCGCGATGCCTGGCACTACCGCGGGCAGCTGACGGCGATCATCGCGGTCGTCACGTGCGGCATCGCGCTGTTCGTCACCATGCGCAGCATGCACGGCTTCCTGCGCGATTCGCGCGACAGCTACTACGCGGAGCATCGCTTCGCCGACATCTTCGCGCAGGTGAAGCGCGCTCCGGCCCGCGTGGCCCGCGACGTCGCGATGCTGCCGGGCGTCGCGGCCGTCGACGACCGGATCGTATACGACGTCGTGGCCGACGTTCCCGGGCTCGCGGAACCGGCGGTGGCCCACCTGGTGTCGATCCCCGTGCCCCGGGAGCCGGCGCTCAACGACGTGCACCTGACCGCCGGGCGATGGCCCGCCGCGGACCGCGACGACGAGGTGGTGGCCAGCCGGGCCTTCGCCGGAGCCAACGACCTCGAACCCGGCGACTCCGTGGGCGTGGTGATGAACGGGCGCTGGCAGTGGCTGCGCATCGTGGGGCTCGGGATCTCCCCGGAGTTCGTCTACGAGATCGGGGGCTCGAGCATCTTTCCCGACAATCGCCGTTTCGGCGTCGTGTGGATGGGACGCCAGGCGTTGGAGACCGCGTTCGACCTGCAGGGAGCCTGCAACGACCTGGCCGTCCGCGTGGCGCCGGGCGCGTCCAGGCCGCAGGTGCTGCTCGACGTGGATCGTGCGATCGAACGCTACGGCGGGATCGGCGCCTACGCCCGCGAGGACCAGGTCTCGGACCAGTTTCTCACGGGGGAGATCGACGAGACCCAGGTCACGAGCACGATCCTGCCCGCCATCTTCCTCGCCGTCACCGCGTTCCTCCTCAACCTGGTGCTCTCCCGCCTGGTCGGGACGCAGCGTGACCAGATCGCGACGCTCAAGGCGTTCGGCTACGGCAATACCGCCATCGGGATGCACTACTTCGAGCTCGCGATGATCCCGCTCACCATCGGCGTCGTCCTGGGCAGCGCGCTGGGCCTCTACCTCGCGGGGCAGCTGGCGGCGGTCTACGCGCGTTTCTTCCAGTTCCCCGCGGTGCAGTTCGCCCCCGACTGGTCGATCGTTCTGGCGGGGGCCGCGATCGGCGTCGCCGCGGGCGCGCTGGGCGCGATGGGTTCCGTCGCGCGCAGCGTGTCGCTGGCACCCGCCGCGGCCATGCAGCCCGAGCCGCCGGCCCGATTCCGTCATGGCGTTCTCGAACGATTCAAGTGGTTCGCGAAGCCGTCGCCGCAGCGCCGCGTCATCGGGCGCAACCTCGAGCGCCGGCCCGCGCGAACCCTGTTCAGCATCATCGGCCTGGCGCTCGCGGGAGGGCTCGTCATCACCGTGCAATCGATGTTCGATGCCGTGAATGTCATGAAGCAACTGCAGTTCTATGGCTCGGATCGTGCGGACGTGACGGTCCTGTTCCGCGATGCGCGTCGCGCGTCGGTTCTGCCGGCGCTCGGGCGCCTGCCGGGCGTGATCGGGGCCGAGGGCTTTCGCGTGGTGCCGGTGCGCCTGCGCGCCGGTGGCAGCTCCGAGCGCACGATGCTCTACGGTCTCGCCCCGGACGTGGAACTGCGGCGCGTCGTCGACGTGCATGGCGAGGTGGATCCGATTCCGTCCGAGGGCTGCCTGCTCTCCGCGACGCTCGCTCATCAGCTGGGAGTGGGGCGCGGGGACCGTGTCTCGGTGGAGGTGCTGGAGGGCGCCCGCCGCACGCGGGACGTGGTCGTGGCCGGCACGACCGAGGAGACGCTGGGCTCGGCGGCCTACATGGCGCTCGATGCGCTCCGCGCGATGGAACGAGGAGACCGCGTCTACTCCGGGGCGTTCCTGCGGACCGATGCACGCGAGACGGACCGCCTGTACCTGGCGCTGAAGCGACTTCCGGCGGTGAGCGGCGTGGGTGTGCGCGAGGTCGCGCTGCGGGGCTTCGATGAGACGATCGCGGAGAGTTTCGTGATCTCGCTCGCCATGACGCTGATCTTTGCCTGCGTGATCGCCTTCGGCATCGTGTACAACAGTGCGCGCGTGGCGCTTTCGGAACGGGGGCGGGAACTGGCGAGCCTGCGCGTCCTGGGCTTCACCCGGCGGGAAGTGACGTGGATGCTGCTGGGCGAGCAGGGCATCCTGATCGTGCTGTCCCTGCCCCTCGCCTTCCTGACGGCATGGGGGCTCAGCCTGCTGATTGCCACGCGCTTCGAATCGGAACTCTATAGGATACCCATCGTGGTGAATCCTGGTACGTACCTCTTCGGCGCGGGCATCGTGACGCTGGCGGCCGCGCTGTCCGGCCTGATCGTCAGCCGGCGCATCGACCGCCTGGACCTCGTGGCGGTGTTGAAGACCCGGGAGTGACGCATATGCGGATCAGCCGAACACGGATCGGGTGGGTCGCGGCGGGCGTAGCGGCGCTGCTGCTGGTGCTCTGGGTGCTTCGCCCCCAGGCGATCTCCGTCGAGACCGCGGTGGTGGGCATCGGTCCGCTCCAGGTGACGATCGACGAGGATGGACTCACGCGCGCGGTGCACCACGTGGAGATCGCCGCGCCGGTCAGCGGCCGGCTCACCGAGAGCCCGTTGCGGGCCGGCGACCCGGTCTCCCAGGGGGCGGTCATCGGGGTCCTGCGCCCGGCGCCACTGGATGAGCGGACGCGCGTTGAGGCGAGGGCGGAACTGGCGAGCGCCCGATCCCTGCGGAGCGCCGCGCGCGCGCTGGTCGAGCAGTCGGTGGTCGCGCGCGACGAGGCGCGACGCGATCGCGAACGCGCCGCGCGACTGGCGGAGTCCGGGTCGCTCGCACAGCGGGACCTGGAGTCGGCCGTCGCCGGGGAACGCATCCGGGAGCGCGAACTGGAGGCCGCGCGCGCCCGTGAAGCCGCGGCCGCGCAGGACGAGCGGCGGGCTCGTGCCGCTCTCGTCGAGTCCGACCCGGAAGGGGAGGGTCGTGCGACCGCGGTCACGCTGCGCTCGCCGATGGCGGGACGCGTCCTCCGCATGTTCGAGGAGCACGATCGGGTCGTTCCGGCCGGCACCCCGCTGATCGAGATCGGGGACCCACGCAGCCTCGAGATCATCAGCGACGTGCTGTCGCGCGATGCGACGACCATCGTGCCCGGCATGCCCATGATCGTGCGCGTGCCCGGGCGGGAGCCGGTGCGGGCGCGGGTCGACCGCGTGGAGGCGTCCGCCTTCACGAAGGTCTCGCCTCTCGGCGTCGAGGAGCAGCGGGTGAACGTGATCGGCGCCGCCCTGCCGGAGACGCTCGGACTCGGCGACCGCTTCGAGGTGGACGTAAGCATCGTGCTCTGGGAGGCGGACAGCGTCCTGAAGGTGCCCTCGACCGCGCTCATCCCGGCGGATTCCGCATGGGCGGTCTACGTCGTGGATGCCGGGCGGGCGAAGCTTCGCCCGGTGGTGATCGCGCGTCGCGGTGCCCGCGAGGTGCAGGTCGCCTCGGGGCTCGCGGCCGGGGACCGGGTCATCGTCCATCCCGACGAGCGCTTGAAGGATGGCATCCGGGTTCGCCCCGCCGACTAGACGCCCTTCGGTCGCTCCTTGTGGAACGCCGTCGCCTCCTGGAACGCGCGGCCGACGCGCATCAGCGACGCTTCCTCGAATGCCGGCGCGACCACCTGGAAGCCGCACGGCATGCCCTCGCGACCGAAGCCCATGGGTAGCGCGAGCGACGGCAATCCGCAGGCGTTGCCCATCGCGCCCAGCGCGTCGCCACCGGCGAAGTAGGTGTCCATGTCCTCCGTCACGCCCGGCGCGACCTTGAGGAAGTTCGGCGCGACGATGACGTCGAACCGCGCGAAGAAGCGGTTCATCTCCTCCTGCATGACGCGGCGCAGGCGCAGCGCCTTCACGTAGTCGGCGCCGGTGATCGCCTTCGCCACCTCGCCCTGCGCGAATGCGCGCTCGTCGACCAGCTGGCGCGCGCCGCGCGCCCCGTCGGTGAGCAGCGACTCGAACGCCGCGGCCGCCTCCACCTGCACGCAGACCACCGCCGCCGTCTCGAACGGCAGGTCCGGCAGCTTCGCATCCGTGAGTTCGATGCCGAGGCCGCCCAGGGTCTTGAGCGCCGCGTCGAATGCCGCGCTCACCTCGGGCTCGCCGTGCTTCGCGAAGTCGGCGCGGATCACCGCCGCCTTCATTCCCTTCGCGCTGCGCGTCCACCCCGTCCAGGCCAGCGGCTGCGCGCTCGATCCCGGATCCGCCGGATCCGGCCCCGCCATCGCGTCCAGCACCAGCCGCGCGTCGTCCGCGCTGCGCGCGAGCGGGCCGATCTTGTCCAGCGTCCACGACAGCGCCATCGCCCCGGCGCGGCTGACGCGTCCGAACGTCGGGCGCAGCCCGGTGACGCCGCAGAACGCGGCGGGGCACAGGATCGAGCCCCACGTCTCGGTGCCCGGCGAGAACGGAACGAGCCCGGCCGCGACCGCCGCGCCCGAGCCGGCCGAGGAGCCGCCCGTCCAGCGTTCCTTGTTCCACGGATTGCGCATCGGCCCCTGCAGCGAAGCGTCGCCGCGGTGATAGCCGAGGCCGCCCGCGAGCTCGACCATGGCGAGCTTGGCGCACAGGATCGCGCCGGCCTCGCGCAGCTTCACGATCACGGCGGCGTCGCGATCGGGAATCCGATTGGCGAACGGCGCGGCGCCGAACGTGGTGGCGATGCCATCGGTGTCGAACAGGTCCTTCGCCGCGTAGGGGATGCCGTGCAGCGGGCCGCGATCGCGGCCGGCCTTCAGCTCCTTCTCGGCGGCCTTCGCCTCCTCGAGCGCGCGCTCGCGGGTGAGCATCGCGACGGCGTTGAGGTCACGCCCGGTCTTGTCCAGGCGGGAGAGCGCGAGCTCGGTCAGCTCGACGGGCGAGACGGCGCGCTCGCGCAGCTGCTTGCCGATCGCGCGTAGCGGCTCGAAGAAGATGTCCTCGCGGGCGCTCATTTCTCCTCCGGGCGGCGCGGGGTGCCGGGAGCGGGCACGGGCGGCGGTACATCGGCGCTGATCGCGCGCGGCAGGGCGGCGAACGCGGTCACCGGCGGGACGTCGGGCAGGAGCGGCGCCTCGCGGATCGTCTTCACCAGGTCGAGGGCGCTCGCGTACTGGGTCTCGAGCATGGTGCGCTCCTCGGGCGTGCGGCAGATCGAGAAGTCGGGCCCGGGCGGCGGCGGGGGTGGCGTGCCCGTGACGGAAACGGGCGCGTCGTCGGCGCGGGCATCGGCGCCGGCCAGGGCGGCGGCGGGCGCGGCGGCCGCGAGGACGGCGACGCCCTTGAGGAAGGTGCGACGGTCGATCGAGCGGGACATGGCGGCCTCCGGAAGCGGGTGGGGGACGACGTGACGGTCGAGGGGCTTCGCGACGGGAAGCCGTTTACGATCACCGTGCGACTGGGCGAACTGCCGGAGAACTGATGGCGACGCTGCGGCGGACACGCATGGTATTCGTCTGGACGGTGGCGCTCTGGTGCTTCCTGCTCGCGCCGGCCGTCGCGGTGGACGTGAATCCGCCGCTTCCCACCGGAACGATCGTGATCGGCGACCGCGTGACGGTGACCGTGGAGCTAGCTCGATCCGGCGACGAGAAGGTCCGGGGGTTGAGCGGACGGCCTGGCCTCAAACGCGGCACCGGGATGCTCTTCGTGTACGACCGGCCGCAGCCCATCGGCATTTGGATGAAGGACATGCGCTTCTCGCTGGACATCCTCTGGATCCGCGAGGGGTCGGTCGTTCACATCGAGCGGAACGCGCCGCCCCTGACCGCGGTCGGTCCGGAGCGTGTCTATACGGCGACGGGAGAC
>Ga0209668_10001017_pt1 | contig 11851 bp, 6 predicted proteins | sample FrelakmetPLP11PL_FD_187150 | JGI IMG/M metagenome (GOLD analysis project Ga0209668, IMG submission 187150) | Freshwater lake sediment microbial communities from the University of Notre Dame, USA, for methane emissions studies - PLP11 PL (SPAdes)... | ecosystem: Environmental > Aquatic >... | reverse complement strand
ATTCATGCCATCCATCAGCGGTCCTTCAATGACATCAAGCGACCGTGGATGAAGGCCTCTCGCCTCTTCCGTATCCTCCTCGATATGATCAAGTATCCCGCGGACCAGCGCATGTTTCAGGCGTTCCTGCACACTTGCCGACCGCCATTCTTCCACCTTTTCCTGTTTTTCAGCCTTAGCCTGCATCTTCTCCGCATAAAAGATCAACCTCTCCGTACCGTCTTTGCGGCGGTTGAGGATAACGTCTTCGACCAGCTGAAGTAAATCCCCCGGGATTTCATCATATACCGGCAGGTTGCCGGCGTTGACGATGCCCATGTCAAGCCCGGCGCGGACAGCATGGTAAAGAAATGCCGAATGCATCGCTTCCCTAAGGGTATCATTACCGCGGAAAGAAAAGGAGAGGTTGCTGATCCCTCCGCTGACTTTGGCATGCGGAAGGTTTTGCTTGATCCATTTCACCGTATTGATGAAATCGACCGCATAGTTGTTGTGTTCTTCCATCCCTGTGCCGATAGTCAGTACATTGGGATCGAAGATGATGTCGTAAGGATGAAATTTTATCTCTTCCGTCAGAATCCGATAAGCTCTCTCGCAGATTTGAGTTTTACGCTCAAAAGTTACCGCCTGCCCTTCTTCATCAAAAGCCATTACAATGATTGCAGCGCCATATTTTTTAATCTTCCGGGCTTTTTCCTTAAATGAATTTTCTCCGTCCTTAAGGCTGATGGAATTTACGATGGCCTTCCCCTGCAGGCATTTCAGCCCGGCTTCGATCACCGGCCACCTGGAGGAATCGATCATGACCGGCACACGGGCAATATCGGGATCGGCGGAAAGCAGGTTCAGGAACCTGACCATCGACTTTTCAGCATCAAGCATGGCATCGTCCATGTTGATGTCGATCACCTGTGCGCCATTCTCAACCTGCTGGCGGGCGATCGTCAGCGCCTCCTCAAACTTCTCCTCCCTGATCAGCCGCGCAAAAACCTTTGAACCGGCCACGTTGGTCCGCTCTCCGATATTGATGAAGTTGCTTCCCGGAAAATACACCAGCGGCTCGAGGCCGCTGAGCCTGAGGGAATCAGTCTCCAGCGGAATCACCCTCACCGCGGCATTTTCTGCAATTTTTGCAAATGCCCGTATATGATCCGGCGTTGTCCCGCAACACCCCCCGACAATATTGATAAACCGGTTATCCAGGAAGTCCTTTAACTGAGATGACATCTCCTCCGGCGTATCGTCGTACTCTCCGAATTGGTTGGGCAATCCCGCATTAGGATAAACACTGGTATAGAACGGGGCCTTGTGGGCAATCTCTTCGACAAACGGGCGCAGTTCTTTTGCTCCCAGGGCACAATTAAAGCCAATGCTGAACAGGTCGACGTGCGAAACCGAATTGAGGAAAGCTTCGACGGTCTGCCCCGACAGGGTCCTCCCGCTAAGGTCGGTGATGGTCCCGGAAACCATCACGGGTATTTTGGTCCCGCGCTTTTCAATCAGGTCCTGTATTGCAAACAGGGCCGCTTTGGCATTCAGGGTATCGAAAATGGTTTCAACCAGCAGGGCATCCACGCCTCCGTCGAGCAGACCCTCAGCCTGCTGGAAATAAGCATGGTAAAGCTGTTCAAAGGATATGGCTCTGTAGCCAGGATCATTCACATCGGGTGACAGGGAAGCGGTTTTATTGGTAGGGCCCAGGGCGCCCGCAACGAATCGGGGCTTGCCGGGATTCAGGCGGGTGAACTCATCTGCGCAGCCCCTGGCAATCAAGGCAGAAGCAAGGTTCAGCTCGTAGGCGAGGGATTCCATCCCGTAATCGGCCTGCGAGATCGAATTGGCATTAAACGTATTGGTTTCGATGATATCAGATCCGGCTTCAAGATATGCTGAATGTATTTCCCGGATTATGTGCGGCTGGGTTATGGAAAGAAGATCATTATTGCCTTTCAGGTCACGGTGATAATCGCGGAACCTTTCTCCCCGGTAATCCTTTTCAGAAAGCTTATACCGCTGGATCATGGTCCCCATGGCTCCATCCAGCACAAGTACCCGCCGCTGTATTTCTTGATAGATATCCACTGATTAATTAAAAATTAAAAATTAAAAATTAAAAATAGAATTTTGGAATTTGGAATTCAACATAAGCGCCTCGCAGCAAACTTTGCCGAGGGCTCAGCGCATGCACATAGGCAGATGAAGGGAGATATTTGATAAACCAGTCATGGATCGACACATTATTAAGTGCAAAATTAGTATTTAAATTAATTCTAAAGAGAAGAAAAAGTCCCCGAACTTAAACCTCCTTATCCCTCCGGTTCCGCATGTATGGTGATCCGCAGGTTTGGCAACTCCTTTCTGAGTTTGTATTCTATCTCATCACAGTAACGATGAACTTCTGCAAGAGGAATCTCAGGCGACATTTCCAGGTGAAAATCAACAAACATATAACTGCCGGCCCTGCGTGTCTTCAGGTCATGATATTTCACCCCCATTTTAAAAAGTGAATTTTCGAGTTTGATAACCTCTCCCTTGTTCCATGCACTGTCCAGCAGCGGGGCAAAAGCCCGGGCCAGCAGCTGGTAAGCTTCTTTCAGGATAAGAACAGCGACCAGCAACGCAATAATTGGATCGAGATAATGAAGCTTTGTGATCCAGATTAATAGCAATCCAATTCCTACACCCAGTGAGGTATAAACATCGGTCTTAAGATGCAGTGCATCGGCTTCAAGTGCCACGGAATCAGTTTCTTTCGCAACTTTATAAAGCCTGCGGGAAACAAAGATGTTGATCCCAGCCGATATGAACATCACCACTGAACCAAGCCCGATCGATTCTACCGGCTCACTATTGTTCATTTTTTGAATGGCTTCATAAATGATCCAACCCGCTGCTACCAAGATTAGGAGCGCTTCTAAGACTCCTGACAGGTTCTCAAATTTACCATGGCCATAAGGATGCCTTTCATCAGGGGGATTGTCGGAAACCCTTACCGAGAAAAATGCAATAACAGCAGCAACCAGGTCCATCATGGAATGAATGGCTTCCGACAAAATACTCACTGAACCGCTGATGAAACCCACAGTGAATTTCATGATGATCAGCAGGGTGTTGGATAAGATCGAAAGCCGGGCTGTTTTAGCCTTCTTGTTCATGGCTATGGTTTGGTTAATATGTGTTAGTGAAGCTTAGGGCAAAATTAATAATTTTCTTGTTGGAACTGAGAGCATGGAAGCATGGGGGCAGGGAAGCAGGGAATATTGAATTCAAACTCAAAATCCCTTCATGTTCCATGTTGCATTTTTCATTTAAATGCAGATGTTCTAAACACGATGCACGATTGCATAAGCATATACAAAATCGTGCATCTTGCATTCTTAATCGTGCATTTCCCGTGGAGTATACCGGATTCGAACCGGTGACTTCTGCATTGCGAACGCAGCGCTCTAGCCAGCTGAGCTAATACCCCGAAGAGGGTGTGGGTTTGGGTGTGAAGGTGCAAAAATACTATCAATTTCTGAATAAATGAAACACCCACCCTCAGGGTGTTCGAAAATGGATACCCTTTGGGTCATGTAGGCTCTTTAAAAAATACTGTATGTCAAGCTGGCACTGACGCTGTTATGCAAATCATGCGAGGTTCTATAACCATATTCCTCATCCGGGAGCGGCTGGTTCGTTTTGCTGAAAAGATATGCGCTGTTGATATTCACGGAAAGCCTTACCTGCGGTGAGATATAATAATAACACGACAGGTATAAATCGTTGTTTAACAGAGTTCGGCCAGCATCTGTTTCCGGATCGTCATTTACCTTTTCATTTCCCCAGTATTGCTCCAGGCTGGTCTCGATACCAAGTTTGATGCTGGTCCGCGAATTTGGGTAATAACCGATCGTATAGCCAAGGTCAATTTTAAGGTTTGGTGTGTTAAGCCTTCTTTTTTGCTCGCTGGTTAAGGTGTCCATATCAAAGACTTTGCTGTTCTCCTGCTCGTAATACAAGGAATATGCAATGCCGGTATTAACCGTATGCTGCCAGTAAAGGTTAGCCGGTTTTTGCCATTCATACCCGGCAATGGCATCCAGGTTCCATGAATCATTATGGGTAGTGTTTTTATGGCTGTAGCTTTCAATAATGTCCGGATTATTAATAGTATCCCGGAAGAAATCCTGTGATTCGTTATAAGACAAATCAACGGCAGGCATCAGTCCAATGGAGAAACGGCCGCCGGTCTTTCGTACAGGTCCATTGCCATTATCCCAGTTATCATTGATCAGGGTAAAATAGCTGGCATCCGACTGTGCCTTCAGGTCAAGGACGGTCAAAATAGAGTCGATAGCTGTAATCTCCGCTATCTTCCTGATTCTTGAATCAAAGAAACGCTGGTTTTTGGTTTGGGTTATAAACCTGGAAAACGCCAGGATTTCATCCGGAGTAGGTGTCCTTTTCAGGTCACCCGCATTAGTCAGATCATCCAGGATATATACTGCCAGCCGCGCATCCTGCACTTCTTCTATCCTTCCTGTACCGATTAGCAAAGGAAGAGAGGCAGTTACAAAGTTTGTGTAATCTGTACTTTTATCGCGATATGGTAAAAATTCTTCATCTGCTGAAAATTTATGGATTGAATTATACAGTCCAGCATCTAATTCCAGATCGATTTCGACAAAACGCTTCTTATTGTTGTAAAACCGGTTTACAGTTTGACCTCCAAGTAAGATTCTCTGATAATTGCTTTTCTGGTCATTTCCCAGGTTATCCTTTAGATTGGTGTAACTGTAACTAGATCCTACAAAATCTCCAGAGACGCTGAAATCCTGATAGCCCTGGTAGAATTTGGAATTCTTTGTTGCATAATAATCTGCACCAATACCACTTTGTAAAGTATTTGTATTGCCTTTCACGTCAATCCCATTTTCAATTTCTTGTTTAATAAAGCTATTAGTGCCTCCAAGACCAAACCGTAAGTCAAGCTGTTTCCATTTGTAGTCCGGATTTTTATAATCAGAAAGACGGAATTGCTCCTGGGCTGAAGAAAATTGGGAAAACGCAACCGTGGTAAAGGAAAGCAGTATGAGTGATTTCGCAGCTTGTCCAAATGTTTTCATATAAATAAGTTTGGTTCGATAATAATCAATAATCAAAGGTATCCGAATTTCCGGATAGATGGGAAAATCACAACAACCAAACCAAAGAAATGAAATAGTGGATCATTTAAATACGATCCGGAATTCAGAAGAACTGTAAAAAGAGCAAAGCAAGAAACCGTCCTAAATTCTGAACTTTGAAACATGCAGGACTTGTAAATACAAATTTAATAACTCTTTATTTATGTTGCAATTAATTAACATTTTATTATCTAATCTTTTTCGGTGATAGTTTGATAAGATCTGTATATATCTGCGCCCTTTCTTATTCTTTATCCATCTTTGCGTGAAACAAATAAAATCAACTATATTGTTTTTAAATTAATGATAAGTCAGGAATAATTTAATGTATTTTTGAAACTGTTAATTCTTCAATCCGCTAAGAAAAAAATATGAAAGTGTTCAGGGTATCTCAAATCGCGGTGGCTTTTTTCCTTTTTGCATTCTTGTTTGCCTTTTGTAATAAGAATGACAATACGGACAACACTCTTGATCCGTCGAACCTGACGGTAACGGTTGTATCTGTTGATAACGAAAGCGGAAAAGTGGTCATCCAGGCCACGGCAGAAAATGCGGTGCAATACCAGCTGTTTGTAGGGAATGCTGACACGCCGGCGGAGGTAAATGAAACAGGCTATTTTGAATACACTTTTGAAACAGGTGAAGGACAATATGAAATCACAGTGAGGGCTTATGGTGAATCCGGTAAGTATATCAAAGCAAGCAGGGAAATTACCATTTCGGTGGTGCCGGACGAGCCTGTACCGCTCGACAGCGGCTATTTCAGCCCTTTAACTTACGCAGGCTACAACCTGGTCTGGCAGGATGAATTCAACGGAAGCAGTGTGGACATGGCGAATTGGACCTTCGAGACCGGTGGCGAATGGTCCAACAACGAGCTGCAATATTACCGTGCGGAGAATGCCTGGGTGGCCGATGATGTCCTGACCATTGAAGCCAGGAAAGAAAATTATGGGGGCCACAATTACACTTCTGCCAGGATGATCACGCAAAATAAAAAAACATTCAAATACGGCCGGGTGGATATCAGGGCGTTATTACCTGAAGGACAGGGCCTGTGGCCGGCATTGTGGACGCTTGGCAAAAATATCGGCAGTGTAGGCTGGCCCCAATGCGGCGAGATTGATATCATGGAGATGGTCGGAGGATCAGGCAGGGAAAAAACGGTATACAGCACGCTGCACTGGGACGACGGCAACGGCCATGCAGATTATGGACTTAGCTATACTTCAACCGGTAAAAATTTCCACGAGAAATACCATGTCTTTTCGATGGTTTGGGACGAGACCCTTGTCAGGACCTATGTCGATGATCATGCTTTTTACACCATCGACATCACGCCGGCGGTCATGAGTGAATTTCACCAGGAACATTTTTTCATTTTTAATGTGGCCGTTGGTGGTATCTGGCCGGGAAATCCCGATGCTTCCACCGTTTTCCCCCAGCAGATGAAAGTAGATTATATTCGTGTGTTTCAAAAATAATAGTAATCATTAAAAATTAAGCAGATGAAGGTAAATCTTTACAAATTAATTTTTCCCGTCATTTTCATTTGTTTCACAACGGGTTTGATGGCACAAAAGCATACCGTCACCGGAACAGTGAATGATGCAACTGATCAGACGGGCATACCTGGCGCTACTGTGCTCGAAAAGGGCACAACCAATGGCACCATCACCGACGTAAATGGCAAGTACAGCCTTACGGTTACGAGTGATAAGGACACCCTGGTAATCTCTTTTATCGGGTATAAAAAAATCGAAATACCCATCAACGGGCGGGCGGTAATCGATGTAAATCTGGAATCTACCCAGACGGAGCTCGATGAAGTTGTGGTGATCGGTTATGGTTCGCAGAAAAAGAAAGTCGTGACCGGTGCTATTGCCACGGTCAACTCGGACCAGATCGAAAAAATCCCTGTTCTCCGCGTCGAGCAGGCCATGCAGGGCCAGACGGCAGGGGTGCAGGTAACCCAGATGTCGGGGCAACCCGGTGAAGCACCTACGGTGCGCATCCGCGGAACAGGCACTACCATGGATTCTAACCCGCTGTATGTCGTCGATGGCATGGTTGTAGGCGGGATTGACTACCTCAACCCGGGCGACATCCAGTCGATCGACGTTCTGAAAGATGCTGCTTCAGCCGCTATCTATGGTGCCAGGGCAGCTAACGGCGTCGTCCTGATCACCACGAAAACCGGCTCGGCAGGTAAAATGAGCCTTAACTTTTCGACCTATTATGGCATCCAGAATGTCGGCCAAACCATCGAAATGATGAATGCAGACCAGTATCGTATGCTGATGAACGAAGGGGCAAGAAATGCCAACCAAACCGAACCTTTCGACCTGAATGAAGTACCAAATGCAAATACCGACTGGCAGGAATTAATGTTCACCAAGAACGCACCGATGATGAATTATGATCTCAGCATTGCAGGCGGCAGTGATAGGGCTACATATGCTTCCTCGGTCTCTTATTTCTCCCAGCAGGGTATCATTGGTGGTGAAAAATCACAGTTCGACCGCCTCACAGCAAGGCTGAACGGGAATGTCAAAGCAACCAACTGGTTCACTTTCGGAAGCGACCTTGCGTATTCATCCATCTCCCGGAAAGGTATCGCCAGCAACGGGTCATTTAACACCGCTTACAGCAGCGCCCTTAACCTGGATCCGTTGACTCCGCTTTACGAAACTGATACAGCTAACCTGTCTAAGCCACCTTTTTCTAACCAACCTGTCGTGACAACAACAGACGGTAAAATATACGGAATCTCTGGTTATTATGATTATGTAGAAAACTCCTGGAAGGAATACGTCGGGGCTGAGGTAGTGAATCCCCTGGCATTGCTGGAGATCCAGACCGGTGAAACCAGGGTTGATAAATTCGTAGGGAACATTTACGGGGAAATTACCTTTATTGAAGGATTGAAATTCAGGTCAAGTCTTGGATCCGACCTGGCGTATGTTAACTGGGACACTTATACCCCGCTTTATTACCTGAACGGCGCCCAGTCTAATACTGATTTGACGACGGTCTCCAAGAACATGGATCGCTATTTCAACTGGCAGTGGGAAAATACATTGTCTTACAGCAAGAAGATAAAGGATCACAATTTTTCTGCACTTGTCGGCACGTCAGCAAAAGAAGACAATTGGGAAAACCTGAGCGGTTTCAATGACGATGTCCCGCTCACCGATCCCGACAATGTTTACCTGAACATGGCCACCGATAGCGCCTGGAGAGCCTATGGCGGTGCTACTTCCTATAGTTTGTTCTCCATGTTCGGAAGGATCACTTACGACTACAAGAGCAGGTATGCCTTTACCGGGATCATTCGTCGTGACGGCTCTTCAAATTTCGGACCAAACAACCGTTACGGATGGTTCCCGTCAGTGGGAGTGTCCTGGATGCTGACCGAAGAGAACTTCATGCCGGAGCTTGGACCGGTGGACTTCCTAAAGTTAAGGGCTTCATGGGGTATCAATGGTAACGACAGAATTGGATATTACCAGTATGTATCAACCATTGACAAGAGCCGTGGCTATACCTTCGGCGGCGGCAGCCAGACAGGCGCTTCACCCGGATATATCGAAAATGCCGATGTCAAATGGGAAGAGTCTGAGCAGATTGACATCGCCCTCGATGCAGGCTTGTTCAGCAACAGGCTGACTGTAACGGTCGATTACTACGTCAAAAACACCAAAGACCTGCTGGAAACCATTGAGATCCCCGGGTATGTCGGCAACAATGCACCTGTGGCAAACATAGGCAGCGTTCAGAACAAAGGTGTTGAAATGTCGGTCAACTGGCGGCATTATTTGAAGAAGCTACACTATTATGCCGGTGTGAATGCTGCTTACAACAAGAACAAGATGACCAAGATCGGTAACGAGCAAGGCTACCTCTGGGGTGCATCCTGGGCAATTGCAGGACCAGTTGAACGTTGTGAAGAAGGTATGCCGATTGCTTACTTCTATGGCTATAAAACCGATGGTATCTTCCAGAACCAGAACGAGGTTTACCAGCATATCGGTTCCGAAGGCTACCAGTTGCAGCCGAATGCAAAGCCCGGTGATGTCCGGTTTGTGGATGTCAATGGCGACAATGTGATCAGCCCGGACGACCGCACTTACATCGGAAACCCGACGCCGGAATGGACCCTGGGTATCAACGGAGGAGTGGAGTATATGAATTTCGATCTGTCCTTCCTGTTCATCGGCGCTTTTGGCCACCAGATCTTCAACGGGGCTCAGCGCCAGGACCTCCTCTACACTAACAGGCCGGTTTCAGCGCTTGGCCGCTGGACGGGCGAAGGTACTTCAAACGAGATCCCTCGTTATACATGGACTGATGTCAATAACAACTACAGGGTTTCTGACCTCTATATTGAGAATGGCGATTACCTGCGTCTAAAGAATATCCAGATCGGGTACACCCTTCCCAAGAAGTTCCTGGAACGTATAAAAAGTTCATCCTGGAGGTTCTTCATCTCTGCTGAAAACCTTGTCACCATTACCGGATACAGTGGAGCTGACCCTGAAATCGGTGCAATAAGCTCACTGGATATCGGTATCGACCGGGGTATGTACCCGGCAGCTGTGACGTTCAGGTTTGGAACAAGTATTTCTTTCTAATCTTAATACCAGGAAAAAATGAAAAAATATATTTTATACCCGCTTTCAGTTATCGTGCTTGTAATGCTTTCCACGGGATGCAGCAAGGATTTTCTTGACCGCCAGCCGCTGGATCGTGAAGTGAGCACCAACTTTTACCGGACCGAAAAGGATGCCATGATGGCCCTGACAGCGGTCTACGATGCATTAGGCTGGGATCAGATGCCAGGCGTGTCCTGGGCACCTTTCTGCGCCGTTTCCGATATCCTGTCGGATGACTCCTTCGCCGGAGGATCCGATCCGAATGACGGGATGGATGAAAACGAGCTGAACACTTACAACATCCCCACAACCAATTTACTCGTCAAGGCGACCTGGATGATAAATTATGTCGGGATATACAGGGCCAATCTGCTCATGGAAAAGATGGACCAGATCAACATGACAGAAGAGAAAAAAGCCAGGATGATAGCAGAATGTAAATTCCTGCGCGCTTACTTCCATTTTGAGCTGGTAAGGTTCTTTGAAAACATCCCGCTGCTGACGGCCACGATCAAAGGCCCTTCGGAATACAACCAGAACCAGGAGACCCCGAAGGAAGTGTATGACCAGATCGCCCTTGACCTGGTGGAAGCCGCTGCTGTCCTTCCAACAGTCATTCCCCCGGATGAAGGCGGAAGAGTGAGTAAATGGGCTGCTGAATCGCTGCTGGGAAGGGTGTACCTGTTCTATAACGGCGTTTACGGTGCCGAACTCCAGGCTGGTGATCTGGTCGTTGACAGGGCTAAAACACTGGAATACCTTGAAGATGTAATTGCCAACAGCGGCCATGACCTTTTCCCGGATTACACGACCAATTTTAAGCTTGCCGGCGAATTCGGCATTGAATCCGTATTTGAAATTTCACACGGTGACAACCCGCCATGGTGGGACTGGTACTATGTTGTCGGTGGTGAAGGCAACCTGGCAGCCCAGATGCAGGGGCCCAGGGTGACCGGGTCCAGCAACTGGAACCGTGGCTGGAGCTTCGGTATTGTCAGCCAGAAACTGGTTGATGATTTTGGCGATGACCCTCGTCTTGCCATGACCATCGTAAGGGATGAAGATCTTGACGGAACATTGACCAAAGGCTATCAGCATACCGGCTATTTCTCAAGGAAATATAGCTCGGATGCCGAACACTGGGGATCAGACGGCCAGTTTGAACTCAATCGCACCTGTAATTTCAGGGTGATCCGCTTTTCAGACGTATTGCTGATGGCAGCCGAACTTGGCAGCGGGAACGCTCAGACCTATCTTGATCGCGTAAGGTCAAGGGTTGGCCTTGGCAGCATCCCTGCAACCCCTGATAACATATACAAGGAAAGGCGCCTTGAGCTTTCACTCGAAGGGATCCGCTATTTCGATGTGCTCAGGAAGGGATTATCCTATGCCAGCCAGGAGTTTACCGTAGTTGGCGTTCGCGGCCCCAAATACACGGATGACCAGGTGGTTTACGATGTTACATTCAACAGCGCAACAAAGGGATTTTTGCCAATTCCGCAAACCGAGATCGACCTCTCGGGAGGTGTGATCCATCAAAATGATGGCTATTAAGATATAACTTTAATCAATGGTATGAACCCCAGGGCAAGCCCTGGACCCTTTTTCCGCTCCAGAGGGACGAGGAATTTGACCGTAGATCCCGATCCACTTCGTGATCGGGATCAGTTCGACTTAAATTTTTTACAGCGCTTCGCTTGTAAAAAATTAGTCTCACTGATTAAAACAGTGGTTGACCAATTTTGATGTTATTAGATGAAAACGATCCTGAATATTACCCTATTATTTGCCTGCGGACTGATAATCAATGGTTGTGTTAATACCACGGGAGAAGGCACTAAACCCGGACCTGTTAAAGTTGAGCTGAAAAAGGAAAATGAAGGTTATAAGTTGTATTGCTATGGAAAGCCTTTTTATATCAAAGGAGCCGGAGTTGGAGGAGGTTATATTAAGGCGCTGGCGCTTAATGGAGGAAATACCATGCGGACCTGGAGTACCGGCGACACGGAGCAATCCGGGAAAGAAATC
>Ga0209668_10001016_pt1 | contig 11853 bp, 8 predicted proteins | sample FrelakmetPLP11PL_FD_187150 | JGI IMG/M metagenome (GOLD analysis project Ga0209668, IMG submission 187150) | Freshwater lake sediment microbial communities from the University of Notre Dame, USA, for methane emissions studies - PLP11 PL (SPAdes)... | ecosystem: Environmental > Aquatic >... | reverse complement strand
GTTCCTCCGGCAGCATAATTATCGACAGGAGACTGGGCAAGCACATCATCTGTAGTTGTCTGGGCAACTTCCAGAGGCAATACAGAATCGACAACAACAGGAGGTACATATTTTACAATATCCTGCATCCTTGCGGCATCGGCAGGGGGAGGCGGCGGGGGAACTACTACCTCATCCATAGGAGGTTCAAGAGCATCCATATGCACCTGAACATAGCTTAATCCTCCGGCAATAAATTTATCCGAACGTGGTGTTATAACGAATGGCAGAATGACAACAGCGGATACCATCAGGGAGGCGATAAGGATACCTGCGGCCATGACGGAGTTATACTTTTTACGTAGCTGATAGGCACCATAATCCCTGTTCCGCGATTCAAAAAGCAGATCATCAAAGTCAAGAGTATCTCTGAGATTATCAAACATCTTTTTTGTTTCTGTTTAATCTAAAATTGCTTTTTCATCAATAACGGGAGAAATGATTTCGCATTTACAGGATCCGGTCAACAATAGTGCCATTTTTTCAGACTGTATGCATAAATTTATCCTAACGTTTTGTCAGGAGTCCGGCAAAATTACAAAATAGTGTCTTTCTGCCAAAACTATATTAAGGATGGTTTGCAGTTTGTTTTATTATTTTCAATTTTTTCTTACATTTGCCGTCGCAGCAGGGGGTTTAGCTCAGTTGGCTAGAGCGTGTGACTGGCAGTCACAAGGTCAGGGGTTCGATTCCCCTAATCTCCACACTATAAATCAGACAGTTATAATATTAAATTATGGCTGTCTTTTTTATTTGAATACACAAGTTGATTTTTATCTTTTGTCTTTACCAATTTTTCAAACCGGCAATCCGTCGTTTGCTCCGCTCAAATTCTTTCTTCAGACTGATCCTTCTGTTTCCCAATAAGTCCTTCAAAGCTACTGTCAGGATCATTTGTCAATCCTATCCATTCCGGGTATCTTTTTGCTGAACAACTTCGGCTATAAGTTTCAGAAATTCAAGTCCATTCTTTACAAAAACACTGGCATCAGGGCAAACATCTTTAAATATGCCGCGCCTGTAACCGAATCCCTGTTCCCCGGTGTTATAAGTTTCCATCAGGATCCGGGCCTGCGGGCAGACATCAGTCAGTGACCCGAATACTTCATTCCACGGAACAAGTCCACCGCCAGGCACTCCCCTGTCACTTTCGCAGGCATGTATTCCCCATAAAGCTTTTCCACAGGTCTTTATTGCACTGGCATAATCGCGCTCCTCGGTTATCATGTGGTAAGTGTCGAGGTTGATCAGCAGGTTTTGATGCCGAACCATGGAAACCAAATCAACGGCCTCCTGAGCGGTGTGCAATAGATGAGTGCGGAACCGGCTCATGGGTTCGATGACGAGCTTAACATTCAGGTTTTGTGCAAATTCAGCCAGTTGATAGAGGTTCTGTGCTACCCTTTCCAGCTCAGAATATTGCTTTGGCTGACGCAGGATATGACCAGGATGACCATAGGTGGCTCCATTATATGCTACAGCTCCCAGTTCTGCTGCACGTTCGATGATCCGGCGATGCCATGCCATGCCGAAACGCTGGTTATCTAAGAATTCAGAGGAAATATTACATTCCATGGGCCAGACGTTTCCGGGACCAATGCTCAGTTCAAGCCCAAGCTCCTCAGCTCTTTTCCGCACGGGAACAGGATTAAAGGAGATGTCATCCCCGAGAGATATTTCAAAACAATCCAACCCAAGGTCCCGGGCTTCGTCAAGGATATGCAGGGACGCATCGGTCCAGTGCTCAATCCACAGAAACTGGTGCGCCCCATATTTAAATGATGTCATTTTTACCAGACGTTTATAGAACAATTATTGCTTAAAAACTATCAAACCGGTTATTTTGAGAACATTAAAACAAATACTATCGTTCGTAATTATTTGCATTCTGTGCAAATTCAGGAATTCCTCAGATAGTTGTCCCCTCTTGTATCAGCATATTAACAGTTATATGAAATCTTATTTCTCCTGTAATATCAACAGCCAGCCTTGTTTACTCTTTACGTGTAAAATGTCATTTACATCAATGGTCTTTGCATCCTGAAAATTTTTCACCGCAGGTGCTGTCAGTATGACAGATCCGGGATTTAAACCCAACGCTTTCCAGTCAATAGAGAGCTTGATATCCTGATCATTATCATCGAAATTGCCAATCGAAATAAGGATTTGTTCTGGTTTAACATACACTGTTGCTTTTACATTTGGATTACCGGTTTGCACCGGACATTCTTTATCCCAGTAACCAATCATTCTGGCACCGGTAATTCCGAATGTTTTCCAGAGGTCCCAGACTGGACGAGGTGAAAATTCGCCATAAGCATCACGGGCTGTTTCTCCATAAAGCATACCCAAAAATCGGTTCCCTCCATCCTGAAGCATTTCGGCCATTTGTCCGAAAGGAATTCCTGAAGCAGTAACAAACCACTCGTCGGGGGTCAATTTGTTGTATTTAAAACTTTCGCCAAACCACAGGCGATCGACATAGGGAAAAAATCCGGCATATTGATTTGCCGGTCCAATCGAGTATGCTGTATTGGAATGCAGATCAATCAGTGCACCCGGCCGGTATTGATCGATAATTCTGCGCATGCGTTTCATCACCGGTCTGTCGAATGAAACATCATCCATATAGATACCGTCAATCTTATAATTTTCGAACATCCATCGTAATCCTTCCAGATAGTAGTTAATCCAACGGGAGGAGCCTACCAGGACCAAAGCTGCATCTGAGACCTGGTCAGGCAATTCTGTGTACCAGGCCGGTTTGTAATTATCGATCAGATGCTCACATTCCCAGGGCAGGCCATAACCTACGCCGGGTTCAAAAATCTGGTTTTTAAGACTCATCAAAGCGTACGTTTCGGCACAATGCGTGGTCAGCTCGCGTACGGTGTAATAAAGCTTAACTTTCCGGTTGGCTTTGTGCTGTTCTTCAATATGTTTAATGAGCGAATCACGTACAATAAACGGGTAGTTAATAAAGGGATTAAGTAGCTGGGCATGATGAATATTCTCGATATTGGCACCTCCTTCTTCAGCCGCCCTGGCGAAATCATTCGGGTTGGAATGGTAATAACGTTCGGAGAAATGTTTTGCCGGATCTGTTGGCCGAACCGGTGTTACCAATAGCTTAAAACCATATCTGACCGGTTCTTTGGTTATGGTAACAGCCCCGGTGGCAACTAACAATCCGGCCTGTCCGCCTTTGCTTCCTGATTCGACAATTTGTCCTTTTCCTCCATTAGACCAGTTTTTAGGCGGTCCCGGCTTGTAATCGGCAATAAGCGGGCCATGGTAGACATCTCCAATAAATTCAACATGCAAGCCCGATTTATCGCCACCCATCCAGTAACTGTCGTAAGGCCCCTTCCATTCCCAGCTATGATTTTCGGGACGCAAGCCGCCGGCAAACCCTACTCCCATAAAATATTCAGCTGATTCGGGGGCATAGACCGTGTTCATCCGAACATCCAAAAGGGAAACATCCTTGTCTGAGGCCGATAACTGTATTTTATACGATATACATCCATCGTATTCCATTTGCGCATCGCAGGAAAATTTCAAGCCGCCCTGGACAGACGAGGCGGTCCATGTTATTTTCCCCTCTGACACCTGATTTATTGCAAGGTTATCAGCTGTAAAAGCCACAGGACCCGATCTGGTCGCCACCTCAAAACCTACAGGCTTTGCCAGTACCTCGCGATTGTTGATCCTGATCGCCTCCGGCAGTCCGTTTTTACCTATAACAAGAGTCTTACCTGAAGCAACAATATTGTTACCCGACATTTTCATTCCGGTATAAGGCTTTACAGGTGTGTCATCTAACCCAATTGTGGAGTTCAGCCAACGCAGGCGTGAATGCCTCCAGGGTTCGCCATCTCCCTTATCGGCCAGGAACGTTTCGTTTACGAGGATCGTTACAGTTACTTTACTGGGAGCCCTTCCCTCCGAAGTCACTGTGGCTGTTCCTGTGTATGCCCCCGCTTTTGCATTTCGCGGGATTTGTATTCCGCACCACAAGGTCTGAACATTTCCTTTAGGAACATTAACTGCAAAGCTTACGGGGTTGCCGTCCCAGTTTGTTCCGCCCTGATTAAAGCAGGTTACAGAGTCTTTACTGATTATTTCATTTCCTGATATGAAATCGCTGAAAGTTACGCGGACATTTTTGATTTCAGCCTTAGAGGCCCAAAGACCAATTTGCCAGCAGTAGTACTCGTTTTTCGAAGCGTTGCCTTCAAATGATAAAGCCGGATCTTTTTTTGCCCAGCGGGCAGGAATGGTGTAAGGCAAGCGTACAGGAAACGCCCTGTCCTCAGTGTAAATCAGGTAATCACTCTTATATTTTTCCAGGACAGAAGCAATCTCCTTTGCGGTAGCGATGAGGCCCATAGAGGTAAAGGCATCAAATTCCGAACGGCTTTCGATACGATCTACTTTAGCTTCGGGAAGGGCGGCTTTGTTTTTCTCTACGGATGCTCTCCAATCAGGGTTGGCATTATACTCCGGAGCAAGATAGTCGTTCCAGGGGGCACCATAGCGGGCATCGTCCCAGCGTCTGCGGAATTTATACGGAAGGTAATATATGTAGTAGTCCGTTTCGCCTGCCATTGGTTGAAAAGCAATTCTGCCTTTTTCCGCAGAAAACTCCAACACAACTACGTTTGCTATTTCCTTTCCTGTAGCAGCGCTGTAAACAACAATTTTTTTTGTTTCAGGCCGAAGGTCGGGCCGACGCCATGGAATAGTGGCCACAACTGCATCCAAATATGATTTATTCACCTTCACCACCGCCCGGTGATTACCTTTCATGTCAGGCATAAACGCAGAATCTGCAACGACAAACGGAATGCCGTCAGGAGCAAAAGGCTCGTAGGGAGTATGCCTATTTGGAATCTGTCCATTTATCCTGAATGTTGAACTTACCAATGTCGCAACGAGGATGAATAGCAGCAAATACTTTTTCATGGTTGTTTTGTATCTTAAGCTTTGTATGGTTAATATTACCTTTTCATTATATCAAACTTACGCAAAAACTGCCTTCATACGCAAAAACAAGCATACAAACTTGCTTTAGAATGTTTGCAGAGTAAGTTTTCCGGCGACAATTTATAGCGCTTTCATTTTTAGCTTTATAGAGGAAAGTAAAGTAGAATTAATAAACTGCTTTTAATTAGATTTATGACTCAGGTGAAATAGCAATTGCCTTGTATTCATCCCGATAAGATCCCTCCCTGCGCTATACTAATGACAAGATTTTATAACTTACAGAATATAATAGATGTATGCATTTAGTTGTTCCTCTTCTATGTTCGGATTCTTTCAATAGTAATTATAATACCCGAAAGGTTCTTCTTTTTGATAGAATCTTCTTTCAACACATTTCATGCTAGCTTTGTTTTGTTTTTCTGGGGCTCTTTCAGAGCCTCTTTAACAGTGCAAAACGTACATAATTAGTTATCCTCAAATTGTCATAATACCGGATGTGAAAAAAATTTTGAATAAAAACTCGGGATGACACTATTTTCGGGACTCAGTAATTTCACTGGTATATTAATCATTCCCGTTACTCATATTACTTAAAATTAAAAACCTTTTGTTAATTACTATTCTGTTCCGTGTGAGGAGTACTTCTTTTGTCACTACGAAGTGCACTAATCTCTCTTGATTTCCCCTGGTAAATTGTGATAAATGGTATTCTACCGGCTGCTTTTAGCTAAACTTCATGTATATAAAGCTTTATAAACCAACAATATCCATGGACAATTTGTGGACATTAAGATTTTCTTCCCGAAAATGTACGAACCTGATAATATGCTGCATGAACATGACTATTTACGTCACGAACAGGGTTTGTTTTAGAAATCCATAAAGACTGTTGTGAAGAGAAATGCATTATTTCAATCAGAATTACGATTTTATAGTTTCGCTATTGGCTTCCAAAGAGAATGAAATATCTTCTTCCCGGGACCTGAATTCAGATCAGGACCTTAGTATAAATAATCCTCGATAAGGTGTAGAAGTCAGTTGTCTTTATCACATCCCCATGAAAAAAATAAACCACCAAAAACCAAGGCAAGACACTTGTTATTTAATAATCTATATTGAATTAATTCTTCCTGCCAAATATGGTCTATGAGTCTGGCCTGTGCAGATTCAACAAATTCATTATTATCAGGATTAAGGTCTCAGATACGAATACAGATATACTATCAGGTAAGCCAAATTCATATAATAAGTACCTTTATCGGAAAATAAATTTAAAATATTCATAAAAATGCATAAGAAGGTTCTTATTCTGATCAATGATGCTCCTTATGGAACAGAGAAGGCTTACAATGCTTTAAGATTAGCCATGCAGATCCAGAAAGACTATGAAAATACTGAATTGTATGTGTTTCTTATGGCTGATGCAGTTACCTGTGCATTACCAAACCAGAACACTCCTGATGGATTTTATAATATCGGAAGGATGCTGAAAGGAATTTTATTGAAACATGGTAAGGTAAAATTATGTGGTTCATGCGCAGATGCCCGTGGTCTGAAAGAAATGAACTTTATTGAAGGTGCTGAATTCAGTACAATGAAAGAACTGACACTGTTGACGATGGAATGTGATAAAATGGTAACATTCTGAATACTCCGCCTTAGAAGAGCATCCTCGGATTTACCCTTATTGCAGTTACTGTAAACAATGAATCATTGATAAATTACTGAAAATTGAGAGTAAGAGAAAGTGGAATGCCAGAAGCAAATTTGTGGTCATCTTTTTTTGATGTTGACCTGATTTTATCTGAATTACATGTCAACGTGGATATTCACGATTTAGTTGAGATTGGATGCGGTTACGGGACATTTACTATCCCGTCCGCATTAAAAATCCAGGGCAGGCTCTTTGCCTTCGATATCGAAGAAGCTATGATTGATATAGTAAAATTAATCATTAAGAACAAAGACATACTAAATGTAATTCCTGAACAAAGGGATGTACTTAGCCAAACTACAGGATTAAATGATGACTCGGTTGATTATGTGATGCTCTTTAATATTCTCCACCATGAATCACCTGATGATTTCCTGGATGAAGCCCATAGAATTCTAAAACCATATGGAAAGATCGGAATATTGCACTGGCGCAGTGACATTGAAACACCAAGAGGGCCCGATTTGGCAATCAGACCAAAACCCGACCAAATTCTAAGCTGGATAGATAAGAAAAAGTTTTCCATTCAAAAACCTCCTACGGTCATTGAACCTTTTCATTTCGGACTTATCTTATCCAAACTGTAAGAAAGAAATTACAGATGCGTTACTCATTTGCAATATTAGTGTCATTTCAACTCATTTTCAATATTGAAACTGTTTATTCGAAAATATCAGGTTTTACTGGCATCCTGAGTATTAGTCAGAATTAACTTTATGAATTTCTTAACAAGTCAACAAAAATTTTAATTAATTTTTAATTCTGTCTGATTGAAGTAATATATATTTTGCCGACACCTAAATCTAACAGTTCGACCATGAATAAATCAGCCGGCATTTTAATGATTGTAATCATAGCGTTCTCATGTAAATCTGAACAATCAAGTTTAAAATCAGACCTTGAATTAGCGAATCTTAAGGGCAACGTCTGGAAAATTGACAGAACTTTTCATGATGCCAATGGTAAGTGTGCGTGTCCTGCTGCAACGAAAACAGAATGTAATCAATCGCAATATGTTTATGATAAAAATGGGAACTTAACCGAATCATACACTATTGATGAGAATGGCACAATCAATGTAAGTACAAAATATATCTATAACAGGCGGGGAGTGTGTTCAGAAATAGACAAGTACAGCGGGGAAAAACTGGCAGGGAAGGAAGTGCCGGTTCTAAATGGCGCAAAAGTAACCGGATATAAAATCTATAATGAAAATGGCATCAATGAAACCACTCTCGATTATGAGTATTCCGGAGATGAAATATCTGAAGAAAAAACTCTTAACAATACTGGTGAGGTTATCAGTTCAGTAAAGAATGAATTTATAAATGGACAACTTGTTTCCCAAACAGAGAAGGATAACAATGGAGAAGTTAAAACCATTACCAGATATAAACGAAATGACAATAATGATATAGTAGAATATCTGATTTCAGTTCCGAAAGACAATATGGAATATACGATCAAATATGAATATGAGTATGATAGTACTGGCAATTGGGTAAAACAGACACAGCTTTATAAAGGTAAGATTGTAAGTATTATATTAAGGAACATTGAATATTTCAACTCATAATCTGGAGAAAATTCCGGATGCGGCTAAAACAGAGGTTGCCATCAGAACATTGTATTCAGGTTAAACTGGATCACGCAGGATTTTTTGGTTGATCCTGAAACAATGTATTCGGGCATGATATACGCAGTTAAATTCTTTGCAAATGCCTTACCGAAGCCGAGGGCAAATGGAAGCTTATCGGCGGAAATAATCAGGGTTGCTTATTCAAGGTATATATTCCACCTTCAGGATAAGTTTTAGCCAAACCCGGATCAGAGAGTTTTAACTTTAGAGTTGTTTTGGTGCTTGTGTCTTCAATGTGGAATACAACGCCGTTTGAAAGCGAAATCGAGTTATTGGATATTGTATAGCCAAAAGTCTGTTCCCATAGGGTCCCCTCATCAGTACAACTAGTATAGAGTGTCATGGAGGTGGTACTGACATTTTTAAGGCTTAAAGTAACCAGGTCATAATCTTTATTTAAAGCGGAATCGCAATCAGTAGTTGTAGTTCCGTTAAATTCAAGTGAAACAAACATCCAGTTGCCTACCAGATCACTGGCGGTTATTGCTCCGGTATCAGTATCATCGCTGCAACCCTGATTCAGACAAGTCAGAATGCCACAAACTATTACGGCCAAACAGATTACTTTTTTCATGATAAATCAATTTTAGGGGGAACAAATAATAAACTATATCAGATTGGAAAATGAGTTCTTAAAAAAATACAGGTATTAAAAGCAACCCAAAATTAAAGCGATTCCTGATACGGATCAATACCTAATGATCTGTATTTATAACTGTATATTTATTCTGGTGATTAATGTAAAGACAGCCGAAAAGCGGCCCTTAATTAACTTATTTATACCGGCTGGCAAATTTTATCAATGCCTCAATGTTAATAGCGCTTTCCCATGGCCGGTACCTGGTTCCCATGGGTTTATTTTCGTCATAGTATTCCGACCATACTCCTGAAGAATCTGTTGCTGATAAAGTCTTTCTGTAAATAACTTCCGGGTTACCCATTCCTGTTTCAAGCATTGAATAGAGTAAAAAACCATAATCATATCCAACAGTCCGTCTGTTCTTCTCAATACCGGTTGTGTCATAAATACATGACAGGATTCCTGTTTTTTCATACTGAGAATATAGTTTCCCAACCATACTCTTCAGCTCCTCCGGTTTGAATAACGGCGAATGCATATACAAAGGAGTCAGGCTCACTGAAATCAGATTATATGCAAAGGGTTCCACCTTTGGAAGAGGCCCTGAAGCCAGACAGGCAGGGCACTGATACCTGTTGTTTTCGTCACGTTCTGTCCAGTCAATACCGCTAAAGCCTTTTGCATTTGAGACAATGCAGCCGGGTCCCGATCTCTCGCATACTCCATGACGAAACCTGGGTATATCGGTCAAAATCAGACGGTCAGGATTATTGGTAATCAACTGCCCGTTTACCCAGAAATTTTTACGAAACAGGCTTGTTGTTTTATCAAGGACCATTTGTTCTTTTTCGGTTTTTTGGTGCGACCATACATCGTGTTTTCTGATCCAGGTCAACAATTTTTCGCCTCCGTCAATAAACAACATGGTAGCCTCAGCAGAGCCATCGTTCAGGGCAGACCTTGGTAAAAATCCTCCTGCCACATATGTTTCGTCGCCGTTGAAGGGAAGCATGCCTCCCGCCAGGTTATTCTCCTGTACATTCCAGCACCACTCAAGCATCGGGAATATCAGCTCAAGGAATTTATCATCACCCGATTTTTCCAGATAATCGAATGCCTGAGCAATCAGGTATCCGGGAATTTCCACCTCATCATTCTCATGTATATGAAATACACCTTCAACACCTATCCCCTGGGCATTATGAATTGCCCCGTATTTCTTCCAGATATTCCAGTAAAAATCCAGGATCATTTTTGCCTCCTTTGTGTAACCCAATGCCAGCAAGCCTCTAGAAACGCCATACTGATCTCTCACATACCCTAACGGGTAAGGATAACCGGCCATTACCGAACCTTCCTGAGACTGTTGTACCCTGATCATTACTGAAACATCGTCAATAGTCTGAAGCAGTTTTTGTCTTAAAGGTAAATTTGCCGGAAACTGAGATTCAAAATTTATCCGGCCGGCAGTAAAGGATTTCCACCAATTTCTTGTTCTTGCCAACGATTTGTCAAAGGACAATTTTTGAACATCTTCGTTATTTATAATGCACTGAGGATATTCAGGACCACCTGAAAACCAGAGATCAGATTCACCCTTGTATACAGTTATAATGTATTCACTCTTCTTATTATAGATCTGTTCAACTTTAACATTTCCCTGCCAGACGATTTGATGATATAAGGACCGTGGATATGCATATTTCTGATAAAAAATTGTGCCGGCCGGAACCATAACGAGAAAACTCCCCTTTCCCTGGCTCCCATCTTCATTATCTGTCTTTTTAATTACCTCTGCATAGTCCTTCATTTTCAGATGAAAACTTAAACTCCCGGTTAATTTAAAATGACGGATCATGCAAGGCAGCTCCGAGTCAACAAAATCAACAAAAGTACCAACAGGTTTTCCGTGTTGAGATACCTGATGTGTCCATATTGCGGTTCCATGCTCTCTGGCTGATGATGTCACAAGATCAGCATTGTCAATCATATCCAGTTTAAATATTGAAGGAGTGGAATACGGAGCCGGATATATTTCAATAATATCGGGGCCCTGCTCATAAACCAGCATTTTACCGTTGCCAATTGCATGCACGGAACCATCGGATTTACTATTGCCGGTCCATATTGGCGGCGATGATTGTGTCTGACAAAATAAGTCAGGATGGCTGATGATGAGAATAATTGTAAATAGTAATAAGAATATTACGGTATGCCTGGTTCCCGTTGTCACTTGTGTTTTCATGCGTAAACGCGTAGTACGGTTGACAGTTAAAGAAATCATGACTATACACTTTATATTTTAAATTTTGTCACATTCAACTGATAAACAATATAATATCTGTTTCCTGGTATAATCTGGGGACCAGGCGTCTTAGTGGCAAAAAAAGATGCCACAAAGACGCTAAGACACTAAGGACCACTAAGCCTATACATTAAGATTTTAACCGAACTACTGGTTACTCTTTAATAAATTTTAAGGTATAATATGAACCATCTTTTGCAAATCTGACAAAATAAATTCCGGAAGCAAAATGATTAAGATCAATAATACTTCTGTCTGTTAAGACTGAATGATATACTACGTTGCCCCCGGAATTGATTATTTCAAAATCAAACGGACCCGCAGATTCATTCTTATCTATACTCAAGAAATTTTCAGCCGGATTGGGAAAGATCGAAATCCCTTTAAAAGCATTTACGCTCTCGATTCCTACGGAGAAACTAATTGTATTAGATGCAGCTGAATTACAACCATTTATATTTACTATAACATAATAATTATCATTGATAACCGGTTTATAGATCTTTCCTGTTGCCCCGGGTATTAAACCCGATGAATTATACCACTGATTACCAAGATCTGCACTAGATTCAAGTTCTTTGTCATGT
>Ga0209668_10001015_pt1 | contig 11856 bp, 10 predicted proteins | sample FrelakmetPLP11PL_FD_187150 | JGI IMG/M metagenome (GOLD analysis project Ga0209668, IMG submission 187150) | Freshwater lake sediment microbial communities from the University of Notre Dame, USA, for methane emissions studies - PLP11 PL (SPAdes)... | ecosystem: Environmental > Aquatic >... | reverse complement strand
AATATGCATAGGGTGCGGACATTGTGAATATGCATGCCCTACAACTCCATATAAGGCAATTTTTGTTGACGGGAATCCGGTACATCAGGCAGCCAAAAAGCCGGAAAACAAAAATTCAGATATCAGTACTCCAGTCGAATTCCCATTCTGAGATAAAACGCACGATTCCTTGAAAATGAAACCATCACACATCGAACATATTGGCATAGCCGTTAAGAATCTTGAAGATTCAATCATATTTTATGAGAAGATCCTTGGTCTGAAATGTTACAAAATTGAAGAAGTGCATGAGCAGAAGGTCAGAACCGCATTTTTCGCAATTGGCCAGACCAAAATAGAATTGCTTGAACCCACTGATCCGGAAGGGCCGGTTGGAAAATTCATTGAGAAAAGAGGGGAGGGGATACATCATATTGCATTTGCTGTCGAAAATTTAGCAGAACAACTCAGGCATTCTGAAAAAGAAGGAGTAAAGCTTATTGATAACCTTCCCAGAAAAGGTGCCGATGGACTTGATATTGCATTCCTTCATCCTAAATCGACTGGAGGTGTACTGATAGAAATGTGTGAACCCGGGAAATGATAAGTCATATACATTGATTTTCATTCTTCATTCCTCTCTTTTAGCATGATATTTCCCTTCCGATTCTATTCATTAACCTTAAAAAAATTAGTAGGTTTGTAATATAAACAAACTTGTTGGTACTATGAATAATAGCCTAGCGACATCAGGGAATTCAGGTCCTAAGATAAGGTCCGACTGTGAAGTGGTTCTTGAACTCAGGAATGAGGGGGGAGTTATAATAGACCTTAAGTCGAAAGTTGAGGTATTGTATGGCGAATCAATTAAAAAGCAATGCCTTGAATTGTTTAATTATTTCGGGATCAGAGATGCATTTCTGAAGATTGTAGATTCAGGAGCCCTGCCTTTTGTGATTGCTTCACGAATGGAAGCTGCAATAAAACAGCTGACAGGTACAAAACTTGATTTTCTTCCTGAGTTTATTGACGGGAACGGATATTCAACAGATCGGGGTAATTTAAGACTTTCAAGACTTTATCTTCCAGGTAATACTCCAAGTATGATGATAAATGCAGGTCTTCATCATGCAGACGGTATTATACTTGATCTTGAAGACTCTGTAGCTCCTGAAAAAAAAGATGAAGCCAGGATACTTGTAAGAAATGCTCTTCGTCAGGTTAACTTCTATGGTGCCGAAAGAATGGTAAGAATTAACCAGGGCGAAAGAGGATTGAAAGATCTTGAATGTGTTATCCCCCATAATGTAAATCTTGTGCTTATACCTAAGTGTGAGGATCCTTTGGAAGTTAAGAATATTGAAAATAAAATTCTGGAGATAAAACAACAACACGGACTTACCAATCCCGTTCACCTGATGCCTATTGTAGAAACTGCACTTGGTGTTGAAATGTCATACATGATTGCCCGTTCATCGGAAACCATCGCTGCTATGGCAATAGGACTTGAGGATCTTACGGCCGACATGGGAATTTCAAGAAGTGTGGAAGGATGGGAAACATTTTATGCAAGGACACGCATTATAAACGCCGCGAAGGCAGCAGGAATCCAGCCAATCGATTCGGTGTTCGCAGATGTTGGTGATATGGAGACATTGCGTCAGAATGTTCAGTCATCGAAGAGACTAGGGTTTGAAGGTATGGGCTGCATTCATCCACGACAAATACCAGTAATCAGAGAGGGGTATGGTCCCACAGCCGGGGAAATTGAAAAATCGAGGAATATTGTACTGGCATTCGAAGATTCCCGTATGAAAGGCCTTGGTGTTGTCGCTCTTGGTACAAAGATGATTGATGCTCCGGTTGTTGCAAGAGCTCAAAAAACAATTGACCTAGCAATCAGACTTGGACTGATTTCAACGGACTGGATTAATGATATTCAATCAGAGGTAAAATAATTCAATCAATTTCAGGAGTTATGTCGATCCATACTGTTATTAATGCAGCTGGCAGAGCTGTTCCGGCAGAGATAAACGGAAAAACTGCAACACCTTTTATGGGCGTCGGAAAACACAAGCCCTATGGAAACAAATATGGTCCTGTAATACCTGCCTGTTCTGATTTTCCGGAGGATGGCAACAAGGTGGTTCCTACTCTTGAAGAGGCGCTCCTGCGCTGTGGTATCAGAGATGGCATGACTATATCAACTCATCATCATCTGCGGGATGGTGATCTGATAAGCAACAGAGTGTTTGAAATTGCATCGGTTATGGGTGTAAAGGATCTTGTCTGGTTCCCATCAGCCTCTTTCCCCTGTAATGACCCTGTTATCAGGTACCTCGAGGACGGAACTATAAACAGGATTGAAGGTAGTATGAACGGACCTCTGGGCCGGTTTGTTTCCGAAGGCAGGATGAAAGGTACAGCAGTTCTCAGGTCACATGGAGGAAGGGTTCAGGCCATACAGGACGGGGAGGTCAGAATAGATATTGCAGTTCTGGCGGCTCCGACAGCCGACTCCTTCGGCAATGCGAAAGGGACAGGAGGCAAATCCGCATGCGGTGTTCTCGGATATGCCAAAGCTGATTCCATGTATGCCGACAAAGTTATCGTTGTAACTGATAATCTCGTAGACCTTCCGTGTTTTCCAATGGAAATTGAAGGCAACTATGTTGATTATGTTGTTGTTGTTGATAAAATAGGGATCCCTGAAAAGATTGTTTCAGGAACCACACAGGTCACAAAGAGTCCTGACAGGCTGCTGATTGCAGAGTTGACTGCTGTTTTCATCGAGAAATCAGGTATACTAAATGACAATGTGACTATGCAGGCAGGAGCAGGCGGAACATCACTGGCTATTGCTGTTTTTCTTCATGAAATGCTTAAGAAGAAAGGATGGAAATCAAAATTCGGCTTCGGTGGAAGCACAAAATATATGGTTGAGATGCTCGAGCAGGGCCAAATGAATTATATTCTTGATGCACAGGCTTTTGATCTTGATTCTGTCATTTCAGTAGGAAGAAATGCCAACCACATACCCTATTCGGTCTTTAATGCTTATAATTATCACTCAAAAGGCAATCTGACAAGCATGATGGATATTATGATCCTTGGAGCTACTGAGGTTGACCTAAACTTTAACGGGAATGTAGTTACTCATTCTGATGGTTATCTCCTTCACGGAATAGGTGGCTGGCAAAATTGCCTTCATGCAAAGAATGTTATCCTGCCATTGCCGCTGTTCCGCGACCGGATACCTGTAATTGTAGATGAGGTTACAACACTGTGCGGTCCTGGTGAACTCATTGATGTAATCATTACTGAAAGAGGAATTGCAATAAATCCATTAAGGCAGGACCTGATTGAGAGCGTCAGAAATAGCGGACTACCCCTGAAAACAATTCATGAGCTGAAGGAAGAAGCTGAAAAGATATGCGGAAAACCTTCAAAGGCAACCTTTGAGGATAAGATAGTTGCTGCCGTAAAATGGGTCGATGGTACCGTAATTGATGTTGTAAGAAAAATTAAACACTAAAAATAATTTCAAATGGAAAGGTATAAATGTGAGTTATGCGGATTTATATATGACCCACACGAAGGAGATGCCTCCTCGGGGATCGAACCCGGTATTCCATTCAGCAATCTTCCACCTGATTATATCTGTCCCATCTGTGGAGCAGGCAAAGAGGAGTTTTATGCCTATGATTGAATAATCTGCCGATTTACAGGTTAATTTTATTGACTGTATCAGAAGGGATATTATTAATTAAGTCCATCAAAAGATCCCAGAACATTCCTACTGTTTTTATTTCTATTCTTTCATCCGGGGTATGGGCCCCACGGATTGATGGCCCGAAAGAAATCATATCTATACCTTCGAACTTCTGATAAATAAGTCCGCATTCCAGACCGGCATGAATAGCTCTGACCAAAGGTTCTTTCCCAAAAAGGTTTATATAGGATATCCGCGTAAGTTTCAGGATCTCTGATTTTAGGCTTGGTTTCCATCCCGGATATCCATCAGAATGGACAACGTTCGCACCTGCAAGTCTCAGACACGATTCAACCATTCCTGCAACATCATGTTTAGAAGACTCCAGAGAACTTCTTTGGGTTGTTACTATCTTTATTTTATTTTCTTCCACGAAATTAACCGAGGCAAGATTTGTTGAAGTTTCTACAAGGTCAGCCATTTCACGTGACCAGGCTATAACCCCATGGGGGCAACATGTTAATGAATTCAGGAGTTTTACCTGGCTCTCCTTGTCCATGACTGATCCGGGCTCCTCGATTTCTCTGATCGATATCTTAAGATCCTTCTCAGTTTCTCCAAACTCCTCGCTGAGGATCCCATAAAAGTTAATCACCCACTCTTTTACCTTTGTGCTGCTGGTCCTGTTAACCGCTATTGAAGCAAATGCCTCTCTTGGTATGGCATTCCGTAGGTTCCCTCCATCAAACCGGCTTAAAGAAATATCAAACAGATTTGTCAGGTTCCAGAGGATCCTGTTCATAAGTTTAACAGCGTTTCCGAATCCCTTGTGTATTTCATCACCTGAGTGGCCACCACGGAGTCCGGTGACAGAGATTTTAAAACCGGTAATTTCACCTTCAGCAGCTACACTATTATAACTCATTTCCCCAACAGTATCCATACCACCTGCACATCCGATATATAGGATCCCTTCATCTTCCGAATCAAGATTTATAAGTGTCCTGCCCTCAAAAAAATCTGGTCTCAGACCTATTGCTCCTGTCATGCCGGATTCTTCGTCAACAGTAAACAGACATTCAATCTTGCCAGATTTTAAAGTATTATCCGAGAGTAATGCAAGCTGGACAGCAATTCCTATCCCGTCATCAGCACCAAGTGTGGTTCCCTTTGCAGCAACCCATCCATTTTCAATATATGGGATAACAGGATCTGTAGCCCAGTTGTGAGGATTATCGGAATTCTTTTCTCCTACCATATCCATATGGCTCTGAAGCACAATAGTTTTCCTGTTTTCAAATCCTCTTGTTGCAGGCTTTGTAATTAAGATATTTCCCGAAGAGTCTTCTTTTGAATCAAGATTATTGACATGTGCAAAATCCAGAAGAAAACTTCTGATTTTTCCCTCATTTTTGCTTAACCGGGGTATTTTACAAATCTCTTCGAAATAGATCCAGATTGGTGCTGGATTTAATTCAGATAATAGGCTCATGCTTAAAACTGGTGATCAAATAACAAGACTCAAAAGTACTATTTATTTTACTTCAGGGGGGAAATCATTAAAAAAAATTAAGCAACAGATCAGACGAATTTTATTATTTTTACCACAAAGGGTATATTTAAACAAATAAATTCTGGATTATGGCTAAAAGGACGATTGTTGCTTTACCTGGAGATGGTATCGGAAAAATGGTATTGAAACAGGCTTTAAGGGTTCTTGATGCGGTCGGGTTTGAGGCTGACTATGTTTATGGTGATATAGGATGGGAATTCTGGTGCAAAGAAGGTAATCCATTGCCTCAGAGAACGCTTGATTTGATAAAAAGGCATAAAATTGCTCTTTTCGGTGCCATAACCTCCAAACCAAATGAGGAAGCCAGGGCTGAACTTGATTCATCCCTTCAGGGTAAAGGTTTTGTGTATTCAAGTCCCATTGTGGGACTCCGTCAGAAATTCAATCTTGATATATGTGTCCGTCCCTGCAAATCATATCAGGGAAATCCTCTAAATTTTGTAAGAAGAGGGAAGGGGAGCACAATAGAAGAACCGTATATTGACGTTGTAATATTTCGTCAGAACACAGAATGTCTTTATGCTGGTGTAGAATGGACTAATCCTCCGGAAAATGTATATAAGGCTTTAAAGAGCCATCCGAAATTTGACGAGAATTTCGGGAATGTACCCCCTGAGGAGCTATCTGTATCGACCCGTATTTTCACTAAGAAAGCTACTGGAAGAATTCTGACTGCTGCTTTTGAGTATGCAAAAGGTAACGGATACTCATCTGTCACAGTTTGTGAAAAACCCAATGTAATAAGGGAAACTTCCGGATTGATGTGGAAGCTGGCAAAAGATATCCAGAAGAACTTCTATCCGGGCATAAAGCTTATTAATACCAATATTGATGCTCAGATGATGTGGCTGACAAAGAATCCTGAAGATTACGGAGTTATTGTTGCAGGGAACATGTTCGGAGATATAGCCTCAGATGCTTTTGCGGGACTGATAGGGGGACTTGGTTTTGCCTGCAGTGCTCAGTTCTCGTCTGATGGAATAGCTGTTTTTGAGCCTACTCATGGTTCCGCACCGAAATATGCCGGTTTTGAAATACCTATTGTAAATCCGATTGCGATGATTGAATCCGCTTGTATGATGCTTGATTATCTTGATGAGAAGAACAAGGCAGAGGAGATCAGGAAAGGTGTGGCCGGGATCATTCTGGAAGGCAAAGTAAGGACTTATGATATGATGAAAATGAGTGGCAGCCCAGAAGTAATTAATAATGGTGCAGCTTCAACAATACAAATGACAGATGCAATAATATCAAGAATAGTTAAGTAAAATCACTTGATAATGAATGAAGCAATAAAGAAACTATGGCCTGAACTCGATTGGATTGCGGATAGTTCACTCAGGGAAAAAACCGCAAAAACATGGGAGATTGCTCTTGAGAGAAGCGTTCTGAATGAAGAGGATCTTGACAATATCCCGTTTACACTTCTGTGTGGACCGGATCTCAGGGTCAGTTTTATGAAACACAAAAGATGTGTTGTTCATATAGCAAAAGCCAGCGGGGAAAAGATGAATGAATTCTTTGGGAATGATCTTCAAGTAAATATAGATGTGCTTATTTCAGGAGCTATCCTGGCTGATGTAGGGAAACTACTTGAGTATGAGCTAGATGAAAATGGAAAATCGGTCCAGGGAAAATATGGGCAATATCTCAGGCACCCTTTTTCAGGTGTATCACTTGCCGAAGAATGCGGTGTTCCACCTGAAGTATGCCATATTATCGCAGCCCATGCTCATGAAGGTGATCTGGTCAAACGAACAACAGAGGCATACATTGTTCATCATGCTGATTTTATGACATTTCTGCCATTCAAAAGCCGGCTGATCTTATAATAATGGATGAAAGGTAATCAACCCAGCTTCATTTTTTCCACCTCTTCTATATTCTGTTCATTATTGACATCCTTTGCATCGGGGGTATACAGATAGTCAATAAGATCCATATATTTTTCCGTGATCTTACCCCTGACTATTTTCATTGACGAGTTTATAAGTCCATTTTCTTCGGTGAATCCTTCTTCAAGTATACCTATTGCAACCGGAAGCCATCGCTGGGGAAACATATTGCCATACCTTCCGTTGGTATGATACTCATTCACTTCATTTTCAAGAAGTGTTGTAACAGCTCTTTTGCCTTCATCAGAGTCAGCGGTAATATTTTTTTCTTCGATATAATCTTTCAGGGCATGCTGGTTCGGAACCACAAGTGCAACAGTATAAGGTTTCTGATTATTATAGAGCATACACTGATCTATATATTTTGACTGCCCGGTTATAGCTTCCTCAATTCCTTCAGGACTGAATTTTTCTCCGTCATCTGCAATAAGGAGGCTTTTAAATCTCCCGAGAACATAAAGAAAACCATCCTCCGACATGTAACCCATATCTCCTGTATAGAGCCATCCGTCTTTAATTGTTTCTTTTGTTGCAGATTCGTTTTTCCAGTAACCATGCATGACGTTGCCGCCTTTTATTATGATCTCTCCTTTTTCTCCTGCTGGCAGCTCTTTACCTTCATCATCACAAATCTTTAGGATCATATTATTCACCAAAATACCGGAAGAGCCAAGCTTGTGTTTACCTGCCGAGTTAGACGAGATGACAGGCGAGGCTTCGGTCAATCCATAACCCTGATATATTGGTATTCCGAGAGCATAAAAAAATCTTTGGACCTCAACCTCAAGCAACGCTGCTCCGCCAACAAAATAGTCCAGCTCTCCTCCGAAACTTTCCCGGATCTTTTTAAAAAGTATTTTATCATAAAGGTTAAGCAAAGGTTTTTTTAGCCTCTGCAAACCCCTGCCTTTATTCCATCCTTCCTTATTGTATGAATAGGAGATCTTTAAGGCATGATTAAAGAGTATCTCAGCAATTCTCCCTTTTTCCTTTATTCCCTTTTCAATATTCTTTCTGAAGTTATTGGCAATTGCAGGGACGCTCATTAAAAGGTTTGGCTTGATTTCCTGAAGGCATGCAGGGAGATTTCTGAGAGTCTCCATAGGTGTTCTTCCTGTTTTCACTGAAGCAATACTTGCCCCCTTTCCCATAAAGGCATAAATACCGCAAGTGTGCCCAAATGAGTGATCCCATGGAAGAATCAGCAGAGTCTTATAAAACGGAGGAATATCTATAAGACTATATGCCTGATATACATTCGTAACATAATTTCCATGGGTGAGGATAATGCCTTTGGGATCGGCAGTAGTTCCTGATGTATAACAGATATTTGCAAAATCTGAAGGTTTGATACTCTTGAAGAATTCCTCGAACCTTGACTTGTTCTCAGAAGATTCAAGCCATTCACGTCCTATTTTTCTAACCTCATTAAAGTGAATCTCATTTTCCGGATACTCTTCCTGAGCATCAAAGTGGATTATTTTTTCAATTGTTCTGCAATCAGCAATAACCTGTTTTAGTTTCTGAGCCTGGATCGAAGAAACAAGTACTATTCTGGAGCCTGAATGATTTATCCTGAATCTTATTTCATCGGAAGAAAGTTTTACTGAAAGAGGAACATTTATAGCTCCTGCATAAAGTATTCCCAGCTCTCCAATAACCCAGCTGTTACGCCCTTCAGAAATCAAACTCAGCCTGTCTCCTTTTTTTATACCAAGGTTTATAAGACCAGCAGCAAATTCATAAACCTGTCTTTTCGTTTCACCAAAAGTAGTCCCTTCATATCTGTCCTGCGGTTTTTCCCACAAATAAACATTGGAGTCGAATTTTTCAGAACTCTCTTCGAAAAACTGTATCAATGATTTCATCCCTATATAATTTTTATTTTAAAGGTCCCCGTACAGCGGAAGAACCTCATATGATCGAAAATTATATTCATACCTGTTTGAACTTGTGGTCAATCATGCGGGTTTCCATCCTCTTATTATGGTAGATTTACGGTTCGGCCCGACTGAGACCAGCGTAATTGGTATTCCTGTTTGTTTTTCAATGAAATCTATATATATGATAAGCTTTTCAGGCAGCAACCTGAAGTCTTTGATTTCTGATATGTTCTCATTCCAGCCTTTAAGGTCAGCGTAAACGGGATCAATCTGAGTATTGTTATCAAAAAGCATCTCATTCTGTTCCTTCCCTTCCACTATATATGATGTACAAACCTTAACAGTTTCGAAACCTGAGAGAATATCTGATTTCATCATAAAGAGCTTTGTAACACCATTTATCATTATTGCATATTTAAGGGCAGGAATATCAAGCCAGCCGCATCTTCTCGGACGTCCAGTCGTTGCCCCATATTCACAACCTTTTCTCCTTAAGAGCTCACCCGTGGAATCAAATAATTCAGTAGGAAACGGACCGCTTCCTACTCTTGTGCAGTAGGCTTTGAAAATCCCAAACACTTCGCCGATATCTTTTGGTGAAATACCAAGCCCGGTACAGGCACCTGCACTTATAGTATTTGAAGATGTCACATATGGATAGGAACCAAAATCAAGATCGAGCATTGTACCCTGTGCCCCTTCAGCAAGTATTCTCTTTCCTTCCGATAAAAGTCTGTTGAGCAGATATTCTGTGTTCTCAATCCTGAATCTCTTTAACAGTTCAATTCCCTCAAACCATCCACTCTCAAACTCAGCAAGATCAAACTTAAAATCATAATTCTTCAGAATAGCAAGATGACCTTCTTTATGCCCTTCATACAGGGTTCTGAAATTTCTATTCATTATATCCCCGACTCTCAGCCCGTTTCTGCTTGCCTTATCAGTATATGCGGGACCTATACCCTTTAAAGTAGATCCTATCTTAAGGTTGCCCTTTTGAAATTCATAGGCAGCATCCAGGATCCTGTGGGTAGGAAGAATAAGGTTTGCCCTTGTGGATACAATGAGTCTGTTTGTTAGTTCTTCCAGCGTCAGGCCAAGGCTCTCTGTCTCCTGTTTAAAGACTGCCGGATCGAGAACAACCCCATTACCAATAATATTGATCTTGTCAGGATGGAAAATACCTGATGGGATCAGATGCAGAACATGTTTGACATCATTAAATTCAAGAGAATGGCCTGCATTCGGACCACCCTGGAAACGGGCTATTACATCATATTCAGGACTTAAGGCATCAACAATCTTTCCTTTTCCCTCATCGCCCCATTGAAGGCCCAATAATACATCGATCTTCATTTTATTATTTCAGGCTTTTTAAAACAGATCCCAAATTACAAAATAATCCGTCTGAAAATCACGTTATTAAAATATTGTTGATAAATGAACCGGGATGTCAACATTATGTGGTTTTTATAAAAGGTTAAATTATTAATCCATTGTAACTTTATTAGACTAAAACAGAAAAGTAACTAAAAAGCATGATTATGAAAAAATTAGCTGTTCTTTTTCTGATTCTTGGGATTGCAATCTCCACATTTGGCCAGGAGGAAATTGTAGTTGCTAAAGAGAAAAATGTACTGAAAGTGAACACCCTGGCTTTGATTATAAGAACAGGTGCAGTTTTTTATGAGCGTGAACTATCTGATTTGATGTCAGCACAGCTTGGTGTAGCTTATATGAACTATAAAGTCGATGAAACCAAATTGGATGGAGTAGGTATTACTCCTGAAATCAGGTTTTATGTCAGGAAAAATGCCATAGACGGATTTTATTTAGGACCCTATTTACGGTATAATAATTTTGGTTTTGAAGATGAAAGTTCATCCGGCAGGTATAAAGGCTTTGGCGGAGGGGTCTCATTCGGAAGGCAATGGATCTTTAAAAAGGGATTGGTCATTGATCTCTTTTTTGGGGGACATTATACTGATTCAAGTATCGAACTGACTTCAGGAACAGAGGAACCTGATTTCACAAGGATTGAAGGATTTAACATAAGAACCGGATTTTCGCTCGGATTCGCATTCTGAAAACAGGCAATCCAGACTTCTGGGAGATCCTCTTTTATTTCTTGTTTTCCTGTTTGTTAAAGTACCCGTATATATACAAGGAATGATAAGAGGGGGTGAAATTGTGGAGACTGCTTGCAGTTCTGATTATTTGCTGGATCCTCGGATCGCAGAACTCCTGAACATTGCCTGTATCAAGATCAATAAGATGATCATGCTGGCTGCATTGATGGGCCCTTTCAAACTGTGCAATATTCTTTCCGAACTGGTGCTTGGTAACAAGATTGCAGTCGAGCAGTAATTCAATTGTATTATAAAGCGTAGCACGACTTACCCTGTAGTTTTTATTCTTCATGAAAATATAGAGCGATTCGATATCAAAATGACCATTCCTTGAATAGATTTCCTCAAGGATGGCATACCTTTCAGGTGTTTTCCTGTGTCCTTTCTTTTCAAGATACTCAGTAAATATTTGCTTGACAGTTGTAATGGTATCGTCATTCATCATATCCGTAGTGATTTAAAATAATGGCAAAAGTAAGTTTTTTATCAGGAATATATTACATAAGAAGAGTCAAGCTTATTCAGAAAAGTCCTCGACACGTTTAATATTGTCAATACCCCTCACATTGGAGATCTTAAGGATAAGATTGTTAAGATCCTGCGTATGATGAACAAAAAGGTCGATTGTTCCCTCAAAGATCCCGTCCTTAACACTTATATTAATCCTTGTCATATTAACTTTAAG
>Ga0209668_10001014_pt1 | contig 11860 bp, 12 predicted proteins | sample FrelakmetPLP11PL_FD_187150 | JGI IMG/M metagenome (GOLD analysis project Ga0209668, IMG submission 187150) | Freshwater lake sediment microbial communities from the University of Notre Dame, USA, for methane emissions studies - PLP11 PL (SPAdes)... | ecosystem: Environmental > Aquatic >... | reverse complement strand
GTAGAATGCCGCTGCAATTCCTGTTCTGTGACCGCTCCCGACCGGCCCGACACCCGGGGAGCCGTCCGCGATCCGGTCGTCGTTCGGTCGGCGGCCCCCATGTCGTCTTAGTAGTTGAGGGGATTGCGTCCCCGGAAGTCTTTCGCTGTTCCGAGGAGGTCAGGCATGGCTGCGACGAGGACCCGTGACGCCGCTCTCACCGCTATTGGATTCGCCGCCGTGCTCCTCTACATCCTGGCGTGCGCGTCCTTCAGCCCGGACGACTCGAAAGTGCTCTTTCCGTCCAACGACCCGAAGACGGGAGGCACGGTGCTCGCCGTGTACGACCGCGGGGCCCACACCACGCGCGCCCTGCTGGCGTTTCCGCCCCCATCGGGAGACAACAACGACGGCTACATGATTCGGCCGGCCTGGACGCCCGACGGCTCGCACGTTGTCGCGCTGTGGGGCGATAACGACGACGAGTTCCGCATCACGGTGCTCCCGATCTCGGGAAAGGGACCCATGCGCATGCTGGTGGTCAAGGACGTCAAGGGCGACATGCCATCGGCGATGCTCGTCCCGCCGCCAATCGTCGGTTCGCAGCTGTTCAGTGGCGAGGATGGACAGATCCGGCGTGTCGATCTTCAGAGCGGCGTGACCCTAGTGAAGGAGTTCGAGGGCGATTTCCTGCTGATGGGGCAACGCGATCGCGTCTACTACGGGCGGGAGCTGCCCGTATCAGGAGCGAAGGGGACGCGCGCCGAAATAGGCCTCGTCGACGCGGACACGCTCGCCTTGACGCCCCTGTTCGAGACGACGGAGACAGGCGGAGACCCGCCGTACTTCGCCGTCAGCCGCGACGGGGCCCTCGTGGCGCTCGCCGGCGAGAAGGACGACGTGCCGCAGATCCTGGTGTTCGAGGGCAATCAGCGCCGCAACACCATCCCCATCGGCAGCAAGACCGACGAAATCGACGTCGGGTTCTTCCAGTGGTCGCGCGACGCGTCTACGCTGTATGGCGCGTTCAGGACGAAGGTGGCGGATTCGGAGTACCAGGTTGGGGTGCTGGAGATCCCGGCGGCCGGCGGGGCCGGGCGGCAGATTCCCCTGTTCCGCGTGACGGGCAAGGAGGACAGCGACGTGTCGACCTTGCAGGTCGATGTGTCCCACGACGGGAAGACGCTTGCGGCAGCGTCCACGTATCTCCAGCAGTCGTCCGCTTCGAAAGGGCAGCGACGCATGAGGCCGGAAGACGTGGCGCTGTACTTCATCGATCTCTCGCGGCCCGACCGGAGAATCACCAAGGTGACGATTCCACCGCTGCCGGCGCCTGTCGTCGCGGACGCAAGACAGTAGCGCCGTGGCCGACTGGCTGGGCGCGGCATTCGGGCTGGTGTGCGGGCGGGAGCCGTCCCACATGTGGTCGCCCGGGGGCGTGCCGCTCCCCTTTTGCCAGCGGTGCACGGGTTTCTACGCGGGCGCGGCCGTCGCGCTCGTGCTCCACCTCGCCCTCCGCATCCGGCCCGGCAATCGATTCCTCCTGGTGCACGGGAGCTTCCTGCTGCTGATGATCCCGCTCGGCTACCACTGGGTGCCGCAGGGCGCGTTGATTCGCGCCCTGTCGGGCGTGCTCTTCGGCGCGGGCGTCGTCTCGTTCCTGTGGCTGTTCCCGGGACCGCTTGCCGGGGCCGACCGCGAGCCGGGGCGTACCGAGTCGCTGGCCTACGCCAGCGGCATCATCGGCGCGCTGGTTCTCATTCCGCTGTTGGCGGCGTGGGGCGGGGCCGGCGCCTGGTATGCGCTGGTATGCCTGGCGACACTCGGTCTCGCAGGCCTCGTCGCGCTGGCGGCGGCAAACGCAGGCGTCGGGCTGCAGTGGCTGCGATCCAGGCGCTCGGGGGCGGCATGAACGACCTGTTCCTCTTCGTGCGCCCTCCCCGCCCGATGTGGCCTCTCAATGGGACGTCCACCGCATTCTGGCCGCCGCTGGCATTCGCGTCGCTGGCGTCGGCGCTGCGCGAGGGCGTGCGCGGCGTGCGCGCCGAGATTCTGGACGCGCCGGCCCAGTCGATGGGCTGGCGGACGCTGGCCGCCGAGTTCGGCCGCCGCCGCCCCGCGTACGTCGGCATTGGGGAGGAGGCGGTCAGCTGCATCGAGGGGCTGCGGCTCGCACGGCTCGCGCATGACCACGGTGCGGTCGTCGTGGCCGGCGGCTGCTTCTTCGGCCACGTCGCGCAGGGCGCAATCGGCACGGGCCTGATCGACGTCGTCGTGCACGGCGAGGGGGAGCGGACGATCGTCGAACTGGTCGAGGCGCTTCGCTCGGCCCCCCGCCCCGACCTGGCACATGTCGCGGGCATCAGCTTCGCCGACGGTGAGGAGATCGTCACGACACCTCCGCGGCCGCTGATCGAGGACCTCGACCGCCTCCCGTTTCCGGCCTACGACCTGCTGCCCGTCGCGCGCTACGGCCGCGGCAGCCGCAACCACCCGGATTTCGGTGCCCTCGAACTGGGGCGCGGCTGCGTGGGCTCGTGCGGGTTTTGCGTGCTCTGGCGGCAGATGGGAAGGGCGGTCGGCAATCGGATGGTGCCGCATCTTCGGATGAAGTCGCCGGAGCGCGCGCTCGAGGAGGTGCGGTTGCTGACCGGAACGTTCGGGCGCCGATACATCGGCTGGGTCGATCCATGCTTCAACGCGGACCCGCGGGTGCCGGCCGGCCTCGCCGACCTGATGATCCGCGACGGACTTCGTGTCGGCCAGAGCGCCTGGGTGCGGGCCGATGCCGTGGTTCGGGATGCGGCGTCCGGTGCGCTCGACGGTCTGGTGCGCGCCGGTTTGAACGAGGTGTACCTGGGAGTCGAACGGCCCGACGAAGACGGCCTTCGCGATCTGAACAAGACGGTGACGCCTCGCGAGACGCGGCGCGCGTTCGAGATCCTCGCGCGCGATCATCCAGCCGTGTTCACCGTGGGCAGCTTCATCTATGGCCTGCCCGGCGACACCCCGGCCACCATGCGCGCGATCTACCGGGCATCGATCGACCTGCCCATGGACGCGGCGTTCTTCATCCCGCTCACGCCGCTCCCGGGCACGCCACTCTGGAGGTCCGATCTCTGGGATCCGTCGGGCGCCGGCTTCCGGCGCTACGATTTCCTGCCCTCCGCACCCGCGGATCCTGCGCGCGCGAGGCTCGACCACGCGCTCTTGTCGGCAGGCATGTTCAGCTGGTCCCTGGCCCGCATCCGATCACACGCCCGCGTCCTGCGCTGTGCCGACCGCCGCCGGCGCCGGATGTTCTGGCGCCTGGCCGCGCGTTCGGGGCTCTTCGCGGCCAGGGGCATGCTGCGGGCCCTCACCGGCCACAGCGGCGCCGGCGCGATGGTGCTGCCCCGCTGGTACGAACGCTGAGCCGCGCGCTGAATCCGCTTCTACATCCCGCCGATGGGCTTGCAGTCCGTCACGAAGGTACGCTTGACCCGGTCTGGCCGGCTGATGAGTTCGAAGAACTCGTTCAGGTACTTGTCAACGTTCTTACGGTGCCCCTCATCGATGCCCGGCAGTGACGCCGGCAGCGCGAGGAGTGCGTCCTTCCTGGCGCGGAACGGCGCGAGCGCCTGGTCCACCTCCGCTTCTGTCTTGCACGGCCCGCGGTACATCCGCTCCCGGACCGAGGACAGTCCCAGTTCCTTTCCCGGCACGGCGTAGTGGGCGTACACGAGGCCCGAGTAGTCGAAGTCGTACGGCACGGCGTACCGGACGCCCTTGGCGTCGTCGAGCATGATGACGTTGTGCAGCGTGAGGATCGAATAGTCGGTGTTGCCGATCATGTACTGGAAGATCGACATGAACAGCAGCGATGGCTGATCGACCCCGCTGAACATCTGGCGCGGAACTGGCAACTCGCGCGCATCCATCCGCTTCGCCATGTCGTCAGCGTCCTCATAGAAGATGCCGAGCTTGGTGAACGGCGTCTTGCCGCTTGCGGTGTCGGCGTAGGTCACGTGCGCCAGCCGGGCCCTCAGCGACCGCGGAGTCAGGGTGTTGAGGAGCCGGTTTGCGAGGTACTCCTTGAGCATGTACTGCTGGTACACGCCGTCGCCCTGGCAGTGGGTGCCCACCTTGATCGCGCCCTGCCCCTCGAAGACCGTCCCCTTGACCTGGTCCTTCGGGAGTTCGAGCCGTAGCGGGGCGAAGTCGCACAGCTGGACCTTCCGGCGCACGTGCCCCCGGGTTCGCAACTGGATCGGAATCGCGGGGCCTGCGACACCGCCCGTCACGATCGAGAACGTCCCGGGGTACGTCTTCTTGCTGTCGACGTTCCGGTCCCGCTGCACCATCTTGAAATCGGCGGTGATCGTGACGTCGATGGGGTCTGTGCCCGCAAACAGCGGCAGGGCCTCGGCCTCGAGGCGCCGCTTCGCCAGGGCTTCGGCGTCGGGAGGCCAGGTTTTGGGCTCTTTGGGCGGCTTGGCCGCCTGGGCTGTCTTTGACGCCGGCGGAGCCTGCGCGTGAGTCGCGTCGACCGTGCCGAGGAGCGTAGCGGCCACCCCAACCGCGGCTGCGAGCCCAGAGAGAAGGGAGCGGATCTTCATGAAGCCTCCATCCTGTCGACGTGAACGCCTCGTCCGGCGATGCGCCGCAGCGTCAGTGCACCGGGCCGGGCTCGGTTGCGACGGCTGTCGTCAACGGCGCATAGTCGAGTACGCTCAGCCCGAGCCTGTACTTCGAGACCGCGCTCGACTCGATCCCGAAAGTCTCCACCAGTTGCTTGAACAGCGCCGGCATTTCGACCCGGTACTTCAGCTCGACGATGCAGTGCCCGTCGATAAGCGGGAACCCCACGCCGGGGATGAACGCCCGGTCGGGCATCGGGAGCACGCGGAGGTTGGTGTCGACCGTCATCCGGATCGGCCCGGCGCTCGCCATGCCGACCCGGGCGATCCGATCGTAGGACATCTGGACGAGGGGGTCGAGCCGGCGCAGCAGCACCCGGCGGTGAAACCAGTAGCCGGGCCAGCCGGGCTCCGGGACCGACGCGGCCAGGTGTTCCAGTTCCGCGATGGGAACGGTCGTCCGGCGCTTCGCGAGCAGCCGATTGGTTCTGAACTTGCGTTCGAGGAACACGATGTCGGAAGAGCCATAGCGCCTGACGCGGAACTTGCTGCGTCCGTAGGAGCCGCGCCGGTGGTAGACGTCGAATCCCGGGGTCTCGTAGTAGAGGCTCGTCGTCGTGTACTCGTCGCCGAAGAGACCCGACCCGAACGCATCGCGCCCGAGGTGTGTCCGCGCCCAGTCGACGAGCCGGGGAGCGAGGCGCTCGTCCACGAGGAACTTCAGCTCGCGGGCGAAGTCGCGAGTCTCACGGGAATTCACCACTGCAGCCATGCGCGCGCGCCTCACTCAACGTCCGACGGACACCGTTCCAGGCGCACGCTCTGCACGCTGTGGCCCCGGGTCAGCGCCTTCACGAACTGCCCGAGTCAACCCGTGGGAGCCGCCGGCGATCCCTGAACGGGCATCGAGGGCGCCGCCGGGGAACGAGCGGCGGACGCCGTGTCGCCTCGCCCCCCGGGGACGAGGCGCCCGATGCAGGATCGCTGAGAATCGCGGGTATGTTACTCCACTCGCACAACGCGCTCCAGTCTTTCCGAGTTGGCGTCACGCGCGGGCACTGCCGCGGCGGTGGCACGTCGAGGACACGTGTCCGGGTTCATGAGGCGCCGCAACACGCCGGTTCGCCGGCGTGGCGGCCGCGGCGCAGCGCGGGGGGACGCGGTCGGGATCGACGTCGCCGAGGGCAGTTGCCAGTCGACCTTCGACGCGGCCGGGAGGGTGAAAGCGCGTCCGCAGGGCTATCGCGCGGACTGGGAATCGGCGAAGAAGAGGGAGGAAGACACGACGGTCAGGGCTTCGGTCGGAGGCCTGGTGCCCGGGCATGCAGCCACGGGCGCGGTCGCGCACGCTGCCGTCAGCGGGGCGTAATCGAGGGCGCCCAGGCCGATCCGGTACTTCGACACCGGCCTCGCCTCGAGCCTGAAGGTCTCAACCAGCTGTTTGAACAACGCCGGAACTGCGACGCGGTACTTGAGCTCGACGATGCACTGGCCCTCGATGAGGGGAAACCCCACCCCGGGGATGAACGCCCGGTCGGGCATCGGGAGCACGCGCAGGTCGGTGTCGATGGTCATCCGCATCGCGCCGGCACTCGCCACGCCAACCCGGGCAGTCCGCTCGTACGACATCTGGATGAGCGGGCTCAGGCGGCGCAAAAGCACCCGGCGGTGGAACCAGTAGCCGGGCCACCCGGGCTCCGGAACCGGCGCGGCCAGGAGTTCCAGGTCGGTGATCGGCACGGTCGTCCGGCGCTTGGCAAGCAGACGGCTGGTTCTGAACTTGCGCTCGAGAAAGACGATGTCCGATGTGCCATAGCGCCGGATGCGGAACTTGCTGTGCCCGTACGAGCCGCGCCGGTGGTACACGTCGAAGTCCGGCGTCTCGAAATAGAGGCTGGTCGTGGTGTAGTTGTCCCCGTGCGCGCCCGATCCGAAGGCGTCGCGCAACAGGTGGCGCCGGGCCCACTCGCGGAGCTGGGGCGCGAGCCGTCCGTCCACCAGGAACTTCAGCTCGCGAGCGAAGTCGCGCGTCTCACGGGAATTCAGCACTGCGGCCATGCGCGCGCCTCACTCAGCGTCCGACGGACACCGTTCCAGGCGCACGCTCTGCACGCCTTCGATCCGGTTCAGGGCCTTGACGAGCTGTTCTGGCGTGCCGGGCTCCCGCAGTTTCGCCTCGTACGCCACGTCGATCGACACCCCCTGCTTGGCCGTTTCCATCGAGTGCATCCGCCGGTGCGAGAAATGAACGTCGAGGGTGCCGCCGAGGAGCGGCTCGACGTCGTGCCCCAGGCCGACACGCACGCGGAGCAGGAGAGGCAGGCGCCCGGTGATGTAGTCGGCCGAGGGCTTCCTCCTCATGAGGTACGCGACCCACGCCACCACCCCGATGCCGACGACCGCCACCCATGGAGCGCTTGCGCCAATCGACATGCCCACGACGACCGAGAGGATCACGTACGCCGTGTCCTGCGTGTCACGAACCACCGTGCGGAACCTCACGATCGACAACGCGCCGACCAGGCTGAACGCCCGCGCCACGTTGTCGCCGATCACCTGGGTCACCATCGCGATGAGGATCGCGAGGAGCACCAGCGTTTGCGGAAACGTGGGTGCGACGTCGATGTCGGGCCTCGACCGGCGGTACACCAGGGCGACGGCCCCGCCGAACAGGGCGGCGATGAGCAGACGAACCAGGATTTCGGGCGCTGATATCGTGGGGCCGTCGGCGAACGGGACTTTCAGGAAGTCGAACATTTACAAGACCCTGGGCGCCCAGAGGGATCTCGCCACACCCGATCGGCCCGCTGCGCGGCGCGCGGGCAGCGAACGGGCTGTCTGCTTTTTCATCCCCGCAGCGGGCAAGAAACGGGGGTGGCGCGTCATCGCCGACGCCCCTTCTTCACATATACGTTGCTTCGATCTGGCAGGTTCATCCCCATGCAGCGGCCTGCTGTCGTAAGATCAGCACGCCGGGGGAGGAACGTATCCGATGACAATGTCACGACGCGTCCTGGTCGTCGCCGCGCTCGCGGCGCTGGCTGTAAATGTCACGCGCGCCGCCCAGCCCGCGCAATCCGCGTCGCGCGTGCTGGTCCGTTTCGGCATGGTCACCGACGTGCACTTCGCGGACATCGACCCGAACGGCGCGCGCACGTACCGCGAGTCGGACCGCAAGCTCGCCGAGTGCGTGTCGGTGATGAACGAGCGGCGGGTCGACTTCCTCGTCGAACTCGGCGATTTCAAGGACCAGGACCAGAAGCCGCAGGAGGCGCGGACGCTGGGCTTCCTCCGGCACATCGAGTCGGTGCTCGCCCGCTTCACCGGGCCGCGCTACCACGTCATCGGCAACCATGATGTGGACAGCCTGTCGAAGGCGCAGTTCCTCTCGATCGCGCCCAGCCCCGGCGCGGCTCCCGGCCAGGCGCACTACGCCGTCGTCCGGAACGGCGTCCGGTTCATCGTCCTCGACGCCGATCACAAGGCCGACGGCAGCGACTACGACCGCGGGAACTTCGACTGGGGCGACTCCAACATCGACGCGGCGCAACTCGCATGGCTCGAGCGCACGCTGGCCTCCTCGCCCGAACCGGTGGTCGTGTTCGTCCACCAGCAACTCGACGGCGCAGGCGCGTACTACGTGAAGAACGCCCCGGCCGTGCGGCGCGTCCTCGAAACACCGGGCAACGTACTGGCGGTCTTCCAGGGCCACCGCCACGAGGGCGCCTACAGCGTGATCAACGGCATCCCGTACTACACCTTGAAGGGTGTCATTGAAGGCAGCGGCCCGGACGCGAATGCCTACGCGATCGTCGAGGTGCGGGACGATGGGTCGGTGTGGGTCACGGGCTACCGGCGGGCGGTGTCGCGCGGATTCCAGGCCCTGTCCGGGCCGTCCGTGCGGACGCCCGACCGCTGAGCGCAGGCAGGCGGCTACCCGCCGGCGGCGGCCTTGAGGAACATCACGGTGTCGCCGTCGGCGAGGGCGGTGCGCAACCCCTGGCGGTGGTTCACCAGCACGCCGTTCACCGCCACCGCTGTGACGCGTGTCAACGTCTCGAACTCTTCGCCACGGTCGCCGAAGCGCTCGCGCGTCAGGCGGAGGATGTCGCGCACCGTGCGCACGCCGTCCACGTCGAAGCGCCTCACGCCAAGCGCCTGGCTCATGTCGTAGGTCAGCTCAACTGTCACGCTCACCGGCACGCCTCCCGGGTCACACCTTGACGCGCAGCCGTTCCAGTGTCCGTGCCGCCGGCACGCCCTGCGAGTCCCATCCGCGCAGCGCATAGTAGCGCGGCAGCAACTGGTGCAGCGGGTGGCCGGAGGTCATGTGGGCGAAGGTCGGCTCGTGCAGCATCCGGAGCGGCAGCGTGTCGTCCCCGGCCGTCAGGCCCTCACGCAGGTTGTACATTCGCTCCAGGTTGAAGATCCGCGCCCCGATCTCCTGCAGGTGACCGGCGGTTGTCGTCTCGCCCGTGATGTACGTGAGCCACTTCTCGAACCAGAAGACCGGCGCCAGTTTCTGCCGGATGGCCACGCGCAACAGCGGCCCGCTGTTCTCGAAGAGCGTCGTGAGGAGTCTGTGCCCGAACGAATTCGGGCTGGTGTTGTGGATGAAGCCCGGAATCATGCCGTACGTGGTGAAGATGCACAGCACCATCGAGTTGATGGCGCACGCGAGATTCTGCAGCACCATCGGGAGATCGGCCTTCAACTTGAGGTTCTGCGGGTTGATTGTGAGCGGCCCCACCGATTCCATGTACATGCTGGCGCCCTGCACGTGGCACCCCCCGCGGTTAGTGGTGGCGTACTCGACGCCCTGGGCGAAGGATCCGCGCGGGTCGTAGGCCGACAGTTCCAGGCCCTTCACGTGCATCGCAAACGCGTGACCGCCGTACTTCTCGCTCATCCGCTTCACGCCGACGGCGAGGTCCGCGCCCAGCCCCCGGCGGTACGCGATGTCCTTGATGAGCTCACTGATGCCGGTCGCGTCGCCGAAGCGGATGCCGGCCTGGAGCAGGCCCCGTTCCTGCAGCTCCATGGCGAAGCCGAGCACCGTGCCGAGGCTGATGGTGTCCATCCCGAGGTCGTCGGCCAGGTAGTTCCACTGGGCGACCTGCTTCAGATTGAGCATCTCCAGGTTCGGGCCCAGCAAGGCGACGGTCTCGTACTCGGGTCCCTTGACCCGTCCCACGCCCTCGACCTCGACGTCGCGGCCGCACGTCACCGGGCAGTGGATGCAGCTCGACCTCACGCCCTTCAGTTCGTGGTCCTCCATGTACTCGCCGGACACGTTGAGGGCGTCAGGATGATGGCCGTACTTGAAGTTGCGCGTGGGAAGGATGTTGCGGGGGTTGGTGGTGCTGACAATCCCAGCGGTGCCGTAGCGCTTCAGCCGTTCGCCCAGCACCGGGTGGCCGCGAAACATCTCGCGCACCCACTTCGTGTACTGCTGGAAGGCCTGCTCGTCGTCCATCTCGAGTTTGCGCGAACCCCTCGCGGTGATGGCCTTCAGGCGCTTCGAGCCCATGACGGCGCCAACCCCCGTGCGTCCCGCGATGCGCTCGCTCGACACGATCCCGGCGTAGAGGACCATGTGCTCGCCCGCCGGACCGATCACCGCGTGGTGCTTTTTCCTGCCGAGGATCTCCTGCGTGGCGTACGTGCCCTTGCCCCACAGGTCGGACGCGTCAAGGAAGAGGACCTCGCTGCGGTCGCCGTCGATCTCGAGGCGCACGGGCGCGGCCGACTGGCGCCTGATCACGAGCACGTCGATGCCGGCCCGTTTCATCCCGAGGGCGAAAGATCCCCCGCAGGCGGCGTTGCCGATGGCGCCGGTGAGCGGGCTCTTGCAGACCACGGCGAAGCGGTTCGACTGTGGCGCCACGGAACCGTTCAGCGGCCCGGTGGCGAAGATCAGCGGGTTTGCCGGGCCGAGAGGGTCAATCCCGGCGGGCGTCATGTCGTAGAGCAGGCGGGCGCCGTACCCCTTGCCGCCGAGATAGAGCCGGGCGATGTCCTCGTCGAGGGGCTGGAACGCGAAGGTCCGCGCCGCCAGGTCCACGTCGAGGACTCTACCGGCGTATCCTCGGATCATTCGTCCTCTCCGGCGTGCCGCCTGCACCTGACATGGATTCGTGGCATCGCCCGCCCCTATTTTCGCAGATCGTGTCCACTCTGGAGACGAATCGTCGCGGCGAATCGCGATGAATCGTGGCTCGGCCAACCGCCGCGGCCGTAGTAGAATCCGCGATCAGGGACGGAAGACGCGATGAAAGACACGTGGGAACGGGATGCGGCGACGCCGGCCGACTACCACTGCGTGGAGGCGAGGCGCGGGCGCGAGTTCGTCCTGCGGATGACCACCGGCGCGGATGTCTGGCTGGCCACGCAGAAGTTCGCCGCCGACAACGGCATCCGTTTCGCGAAACTGCACGCCGCCTTCATGGGCGGGTTTCAGCCCGCGCGCTTCCTTGTCTGGTCGCCGGACACGCGCGACCCGGCCAACTGGCACAACGAGAGCGAGGCCGTCGTCTCGAACCTCAGCATGGTGCTCGCGCTCGGCGGCGTCATCCACCCGAGGTTCCGCAACGGCAGGGACGAGCCCTTCCCCGCCATCCACTTCGTCATCGGCGGCGCCTGGGACGTGCCCACGGTCGGCGGCCACCTCGTCGAGGGCACCATCGTCAGAGGCGTCTGCCAGTTCTTCGTCACCGAGCTGCTGGACATCGACGTCCTGTACCCGCGCGGCGAGGCGCCGAACCCCCACGCCGCGCAGTTCCCGGAGAACTGGTACCGATCGGTGAAGGCGTAGCCGCGTGCTCTTCACGATGGCATGACTACCTGCCCTGAGCGTAGTCGAAGGGAAGCGCTGCCCACCCGAGGGTGTGTGGGGTGTCGGTACGTCGTGCAGGACTTCAGTCCTGCGAAGGTCGTCTCCGACCGCGGCGCGGGACTTCAGTCATGCGAAGGAGGTATCCGTACGTTGCGCAGGACGGATCCGCACCCATGACCGACCAACGTCGCGCACGCCGTCCTCCTCGCGTACGCCCACGACCGCTTCCGTGTCGTCAGCGCGGACCATTCCCCGTGGACGGACCTGCTGGTGGCGATGAAGTCGCTGAACGACCGCACGTATAGCCTCGTGAGGCACATGGACGGGAAACGCTAGATGGACAATCGCCCGAGACTCATCCCTGCCCTTCCGGTCCTCCTGCTGCTGAGCGGGATGGTCGTCCTGGCCGCCTGCGCACCCCAGGCCC
>Ga0209668_10001013_pt1 | contig 11861 bp, 12 predicted proteins | sample FrelakmetPLP11PL_FD_187150 | JGI IMG/M metagenome (GOLD analysis project Ga0209668, IMG submission 187150) | Freshwater lake sediment microbial communities from the University of Notre Dame, USA, for methane emissions studies - PLP11 PL (SPAdes)... | ecosystem: Environmental > Aquatic >... | reverse complement strand
GATCTTCCACCCCGATTGGAAGAATTGCTCAACGATTTGCTAGTGAAATCCGAAAACAAAATTATCTTTGATTACGGATGCAAACGACGTGATTTCAACCAGCAACTCGTCGAACAACAGAAGAATCGAAAGCCGACCATCTTCACCAACCCAAAACGCTTGCCCAGCCTCTTTTGTGATTTAAGCGGCGTCGACTTTGTCGTCGTCATCGCCTCGGAAATTCCGACCCAAGAATTCACCACCTTTGCGACACACACGTTTCGAAGAATTTTTGTTCTGATGCCCAATGATGGTGAAGATCATCTTTGGTTATAATTATTATTATTATAAATTTTAAAGGGTACACCCTTTAGAATTTGACCCAGTTATGAATTGATTAATACATAATTCATGACCTACTTTTGTTCGAGCGCAATGGTAGACTTGACACATTGCCCACTCGATCGCCTCTTGCCCACTTTGACGTCCATTGAAAACAACAATGGCATCGTCAACCCTTCAGTTACAAGTCACTTGATTGTCATATGTTGTCAGTATTTCAGCGCAGATTATTTGATCGAATTGGATTTCAAAAAGAGTAGTCAATTTACAAATTCTCAAACGCTAGTGACGTACGGTATGAAGATGACTCGACACACGGACAACACCATCTACAAGGGAACTTGCGTAGTTTGCGAAACTGTTGTCGAGATGCGCTACTGGTTTAGTCGTTACCTGGACAAAACTCCTAAGAAGGTGGTGGCTGTGCGGAACGGTCGACAAAAAATACAAGATGTTGACGTCGTCATCTGCCCTCGCCTCTATCTCGACTCGTTGAATGAAAAGAATTTTTTTCGTACTATTTTTACAACACCTTGGTTAAAATCAACATGCACCGTATCGACCCTGTTCTCGTACGTTCTGACTCCGCGAGTCAGCGAATCGATCGACTTTCAATGCTTCAATGTCTTATTACCTCGCACACTTCCAACAGTAACTTATTTGTACTTTGTGACCAACGAACCCTTCCTGGGGAAGCATTGGAATTTCACTGAAGAGCTCCGTCAGGATTGTAACAGCGGTTGCTCGCACTGTAACACGACGAAAAATTTGCTTCGTCTCTCGTGTCATCACTTGATTTGCCAAGAGTGTCTGACTCGTAAATTTACAAATTGCTCAATGATGATGTTTGAATCGTGTATCGTGTGTCGACGTTCCATTTACAACAGTCACATTATCCGCTTGGTGGACAAACAGCCGTGTCGCAAGACGCTCTTTGATCGTCAAAACGAGCTGGTGAAAAAACTACGGGGACGTACACTGTACTTTGATTTCGACACGCCGCAGAACAAAACGCACACGCAACAAGTGCTTATCCAGCTGTTGCAAACATTACACGGCAACTGTTCTCTTTCACCGTTTGCCGATCTACCGGATTTCGTCCATTACGGTGAAATCGACAACGTCGTCGTCTATCAAACTTTTTTCCCACCTACTCCTGTGTTGAATAAGATTGTCAATTGTTTCAGCTATCATCGTAGTAAACCTGTAAATTTTTTTATTTTATACACTGACTCATCCTTCAAGAGAGAATGGAAAATAATCGTTGAAAAATTTAAATTAATGGAATAATTTCAAAAGGGTTAACACCATTTTGAAATTTCAAGCTCGTTTATTTTTAAAGGCCAAGATTTGAACAAAAGCGTCGGCAATGTCGTCCACCTTGCCGTCGCCCAATGGAATGTTGTGTTGCCGCGCTACATCTACAGCATAGCGTTTCCTCTGCGCGTACGACAGTCCTCGTGGCGTTTTCAATCTACTGCTCACCACCTCCACCGCGAGGCCACGACACACGCAATACATAGTCATTTGATGCTGAAGAGCGTAGGCAATTCCGTTGCGAGACATTTGTTGCTCAATCAATACAATCACATTAGGCCTCGACAGATATTCACTTAGGGATTCCATGTACTCAAAGGTAGCTTTACACGACCCGTCCACTTGTTTCAAAGAAGTCACAACCTCGTCGCCAGTCATGCATACAAAAGCCATATTTTTGCGACCCAAATCAAAACTACAATACGTTCTAAGCGAGTCCCAATCCATGTGAAGAATTCTCTAGGAACTAAAGTGTATTAGCGGTTCGTTTAAAGCTCTAATCTCTTGCATTAACTGCCCGTGTTTTACATAGTAAATGTTATAAAACTTTTTAATGACATTTTTCTTTTTGAAAACAGTCTCGAGTATCTGATCAAATGGTTGTATAAACATACCCAAATAATAACCGTAATCAATATGACAACTTTCTTGATGCTGCAAGTAGTAGTCCTTGTGTTCGACCTTGTCGCATTGTTTCGATCGATTGTTGTTCAAGACGACGTACTCGATTCGATTGCCTTGAATCGCATAATCGCCACGAGTTCGCATGCGATGAACGAGCTGAGGCATAGCAGGCAGCTGCTTCAAAGCCATGGCTAGGTCGTTGTCTTTGACCTTGTAGTGTCCTAGTCTTCCGTTGACAACCGGTCCTTCGAAATCGTTAAAACTCTTCGTCATGACGTAATCATCCAAAGGTACTTGTCGCGTCAATATTCTTATCAATTGATCCGTCATAAGCAACAGCGTCGCGTCCAACGACGTTTGCGATGAGAACAACAATTGAATGACTTTCTCATAGCATGAGCGTACATAGCGAAACGTATCGCGGCGCACCAGCAACACTCCCGTCTTGCCCAGCTTGGGATCCAACGTCATGTCGCTGCGCAACGACTGGTAGACGTACTTTTTCTTCTTGAAAATGAGAAACTTGCGATAGACGGCGTTTTCAAACTCCAAATAGATGGGTTGCGGGAATTGCCGGCTGACAAGACGACTTGTTTCTTCAGCAAAAGAGTATAATTGTTCGATGCCAATGTGAGGGAAAATAATGTAATTCGAGTCCGTGTCGCCGTAAACGATTTGACCTCCGAAATCTTTTTGAATAACTTCTGCAGCACGCAATACGTTACATCGACCCATATAGGTGATGCACATGGCCAGCGGCATCAACGGAAGCATGCCTTGACGGACACCAGTGATGCCATACATCGAGTTGGCGCTCACCTTGAATGCCAGCTGTTGTTGGTTCAAAACGACACGAGCCAACACATCCGTTTCGCTGGCCATTATCGAGCGTGTTTTACGTCGAGCGTTCAATAAATTTTCAATAATTTGTGGAAGAATGCCTTTGGGCTCGCGCAAAAAACGAAAGCGTCTAGGCGTACAATTCATGACTTTGTTGGCGTGATCGCATTCGAAATGATCCTTCCATTCCATGACGTGACATTGACTGTCGTCGATCGTATCCGATTCGTCTACTAAAGTCGAATAGTCTATATTGTAAGCGATGACTGTAGTGGGATAGAGACTAGCAAAATCAAAAGGAACAACAAACTCGTAGATGCCAGGTTGAGGGTCAAACACGTGAGCACCAGTGAATCGTTGGTTCTCTTTCAAAGGGTAATGGGGTTTCTCGACTGTAAATTGGTTCAAAGTACAGTACTGGTAGATTTGGGAATAGACTTTGATCTGTTGTCCACGCAACAACAGGGTGCGAATCGAAACACGACACACGTTAGCCATGCCTTGTAGACTGTAAAACAGTTTGAGTTTGTTGAAAAGTTTGACGACCAAGACGCTATCCTTGACGCAATACGCTCCGCATTTGGCCAACGATTCGCTTGTAAACTGGCGATAGCAATCGAAAATTTCAGCAACAGACAAATCATTCTTTTTCTCGTTTAAAAAGTGTTCGCTGACCGTGTCCAATTTGTAATTCTCCAACTTGTAATCTTTTTGAATAGCTGGTAGCAAGTCGACAAATACTCGTCCCTCAGCGTCCAAAAACAAGTATTCTTGATCTTGATAAGCCGACGACGACCATTTAATCTTGCGCTCCCGACTGACGTGACCACTGAGCATTCCTTGCGTGCCAAATTGGTCCACACATTGCAATTGCTTGCTACGTTCAATCAAGTACGGGATATCGAATTTAAAGATGTTGTAGCCCAAAACGAATTGCACTTGACGTTGCTGAAGAAATCGGCTGAATCCGACAATCAATTCAGCCTCGCTAGAAAAACAGTGTACAGTGCAATCGGGCACCGAGACATTCTTGCCCAACGTCAGTAGATGTTTCTCACTGCAAGATTCTAGATTACTAAAGACTATAGAGATTTGGAAGACAACATCATTGGGCATTTTGGGGTCGGGAAACTTCATTTTTTCTCCGACGCACTCGATATCGAATGCAGCAACGATGAGAGGCGGCACCAAAATGTTGTCGACTTTCTCGAGCTTCTGCCATTCCGTCTCGTATTCGAGATCGCACAGAGTTTGCGGCGCTTTGAGATGTTTCAATGTTGGACTTTTAATCCAACCACAAGTGGGTAAGTTTTTGTTGCATACTAGCTGCAAAATAGCGTCGGCTGCATCATCGTGAACAAACAACTTGGTATTGTAAAACTGTTCGCCAATGACTTTAATGTTTTTGACTAATTCCGCAACGTCCCAATTGTTGGTGAAATAACATTTTAGAAAAGTGAATTTACGACGTTCGCTGGTGCCGGGCAATAGATGAGTGCCAAACATGCGATGACGACTAACAACGGTCATCTCTTTCGGAGCCCGGTAAGTCAAGACATTTCGGATAATCTGCTGCAATTGTCGAATTTTTGAAGTGTCATCGTAGCCTACAAAGTCTGGCAACAAAATAAAACAGTATGGTTTGAAGGGTATTTGCAAGGCCACAGTTTGTCCATCTTGGGTCGTCCCAAAAGCAAAAATGATGTTCTTAAACACGACCCAATCGTAAATAAAGAACTCCATTGTGTTCTAGCAAAGTTCTCATGAGAAAAACGGAAAAATCAAATACATTCGTGACAGAGCCGTTTTGCACGTTCCCTACGCGTTCTGGAGGATTTTGTGGACGACCGGTCTCCGACGAAAGGCGTTGTCACGATTGGCGTTGTCAAGTACACCAGGACCTTTTTGTAGTTGGCATCGAGGACAACGAAAGTTCCGACCGAAGGCGACGATTGGTTAAGGTAGACGACGCAAACTGGGGTTTGTGTGATATTGATTTACACAGCAGGGAGGTGTTCAAGGATGGGGTGTACTGTGGTCGCTTGTGTTGTTACGACAACGTCTGGTTTGTCGACTGAACCACGTCAGGAGTCGTTGACTGCCACGAGAAGCCACATTTTTCAGCGAGGTTTGCGTAGAATTCCAACAGGTCGTGTTCAAGAATTGTTTGACGTAGCGCTTGAGGGGTACGCGAAAAATGACGATACCATTTGAATTCAATACCGTCGTAGCTGCCTTGTACAGCCGACCAATCGATGCAACCGTGGCGTTCTTGGTCCAACTCCAAACTGGTAGCGTACGTGTTGAGAAAATCAATCATTTGTCGACTACTATCAATAACAAGAACGTTGTGAGTCGCCGCCGCTACGGGTTCACTGTCGCGCCTCTTTCGACGAAAGATGTAGCGCGTAGACTTGGGCGGCACCAGATATATGGTCGGTTCGGATAGAGGCGAAAAATCCGATGGTATAGGATGGTCTAAAAACCTTGTCATTTATAAAGATTCCAACACCTTCTTAAAATATGTTTTCGCATAATAATAAAATGTCTGACTCTACGAGTATTGTTGTACAAGTAGACAAAGTTCGCCAACTTTTAGAAATTAGCAATAACATTTACGATTGTAAAGTCCTCTTTACAATCGAAACGGAAAACGACACACCCTTCGAATTCAACGTCATCGACGAAGACGCGATGAAAAAGAACACATACACCATGAACAAAGTTGACAACGGTTACGTGTCGGGTACAGCTAAAAATGTATTAAAGCCTACATATCTGGCTATAGCTTGCGCCACTCCCTGTAGAGCTACTGTCACTCTTCAACATATTCGCAACGCCACTGCGGCGGCGGCGACAACTCCCGTCTTTTTCAACCCGCTATCAAAGAGCACACCTAAAAACATTTCTGCTGCATATCATCCGACACAGGCTGCACCGCCGCCGCCTACCACGCAGGTGGCTTTCTACAGGAAGAAAAGCTTCTTGATTTTCGCCGCTGTCCTCGCACTCGGTGTCGGCTATTGGTACATGAAACGGGGTAAGAAAGATAGTGGCGCCTTAGACAAAAAACCGGCCGCTGCAAAGATAAAGTCTAGTGTCACAAGCAACGATCCCACTTCCAACGACGAATCTAGCTTTGGATTCTGAAGAAATCGCTCGCAAATAAAATAAACATGGTTTTGGATATTATTGATTGGAGATCGGTACCCTTTGGGAAACTTTTGTTGACGTCGTCAGCTTTCGATGTCGGACACAAGACGTTCAAATCGCCCACCAACTATATTTTCAGTCGACTTTTTTCCAATAGTATGATGCGCGAAGAGATGGTTCAAGCCCAGGCGGACGACCTGCCAACTGTGTACCAACGCGTTAGTAACATTGTTTTCGTTCAAATGTTGAGCAAGTCGATCGACGAATACGTCACGCAAAAATGCCTGGAAAATGCCGATTTCGTTCAGGCGCTGTTGCAAACGGGCGATCAACACCTCGTATGCCAGGCGCTGCCCAAAAACATTTACGGTAAGGTGTTGGAACAACATCGAAAACGTCATCAAGAGCAACGCCAGACGGAAATCTGCGATCACAGTCAAGACCCGATTTTCTACATGTATTTGGCCGAGAAGGCGCTACAAGAGCTCTTGTTTGAAAACAATTTACAAGAGTATTTAGATCAGAAATTCACGAGAATGTCTGATCTTATTCGCTACCTCGAAAAAAAGTTTGGAAGAGAACGCATCATACGTAAAGCACCAGATCGTCAAACGCTCTTGCACATTCACAAACAATTGCAGGTCGATTACACCACGAGCCCGTCAGCTTTGATCATGTTGGTGCGCCGTAAAAACATTGGGCGCGTTAGGGAACGCAATCTAGCCAAACTGAAAACGTACTTGTTCAATTTGATGGTCGACCACGTCAAACCGTCGCATTCGGCACGGTTGGAGATTCGCGACGCTGTCGTCAACAGGGAAAAGCAAAGCATTAGTCAAGCTAAATCAGTTGAACTGACTATGAGAATGTATCTCTTGTGGCAACAAGGTGCGCTACCATCTCATTTCAACAAAAAGGTAGACGCCTATACACGATCTCTCTATCTACCCACCGACGAAGAAATTCGTCAATATGAATCTGCCGTGTTTGCTATTCACGCAAGCTCGGACGCCCAAGAAGCAAACGCGCCTAAAAACGCCGAGTCACAGTACATTGTGCCGTCAAAGTCTATTCTTCACCCAAACAGCGCCGATTATCTGACAATGCAGGGCTACAAGTATCCAACGTGTTTTCACTACATTGTCGTCAAGTTTATCGAGTACGAAATGAATAACAGTAAGCGCCACGTCGACAAAGCGGTTGTACTTCAAAAAATTAACAAATATGAAACGAAACATCTCATACAGCATTTGCAACAGTGGATAGAACGTCATCGTGTCAAAAGTCTAAACTCTATTACCGATGAAACAATGTACATATTTTTCAAAGACGTTCAAAATCAGCACTTGCTGTTGTGCACTGGCGATGAACCGTTGAATTGCCGAAGCATGATACCCGATTTGAGTCGGAAAATGATGAAAATGCGATCGACGCTCAGTCCAAAGATTTATCGTCTACATTCGTTGAATGACGTCAGAAACGTTTACATTGTACGAGACTGGTGTGATCGCACTCGCAATGTCATCGCCGAGATTGCCGCCACATTCACCGATTGGTTCAAAGCCAAGGGTTCGAATCGCATTATGAGCGTTCGTGACGTCATTCGACATTTCTATGTAGGTAACGAAGACGTGACAACAGTGAACCAACTGTTAGACGGCGCTTTGAAAAATCTGGCGTCGTGCAAGTCTGACTTGTGCGTTGTCGATAGATTTCTCAAAACGATGTACGTCATGTCGAACCGTTGGATCAGTCCGATCGACTATGAAAAATTGGGTCATTCGCAGAGCGATAGTATGGTGATGTTTGCCTTGTGTAAATTGTTGCAAGTGTTTGACAGACTAATCGACATTTCGGTAACAATCGACGAAGTAGACGTTTCGTTTGCAGAGCGCATTTTGTGTAATCGTCGTCGTGGCGAAGACGCTGAATATTTGTGCGAAGTGGAAAAGGACGATGATGGCGCTGGCGGCGGTGACTCTGACGAGGAGCCGGTCGACTACAACGATGAGGATATTGAGGAATTGGAAATCGAAGGAAACGATATCGTCTACAAACATTTGCTGAAATATTGTTACAACAATTTGAGTGATTGTATTGAGAATTTCCTTGTCGCCGCTGTGAAAAATGTTGACGTCACTGCACATCGCAGTAGCGTGAATTTTTTTGCGGGTAGTTACTTGGTGACATGAACAAAGTTTGATTTCCCAAATTGTCTGTGTTCTTAATTTGGAAAGTCATATAATCTGAAAAGCAGTGTACTTCTTTCAGTCTTCAAATAGAAATTGAGTTAGTAAGTTGGAACTTCAGTGATTTAGTAACTTAAAGCTGAAAATGGATCCAGAAATCTGTTGCAATTACCATTTTGAAAATAGAGAAACAACTCTATACAAAAAAAATAAATACCTTTATTGTCATTACCACGGCAAGATTATTAACTTTTCTGCTATTTGTTTTTTGTGTAAAAAAGAAGGAAGATCAATGCGTTTTTTAAAAAAGTGTGGGGGTTTAGAAAATAATGTTAGAAATCAATTAAGAATTATCAATGACGCTTTGGAACAGACTGACGATGCTGCAAATTATTTCTGTTGTGCCGATCATTTTTCCACAGAACATACTATTCGAGTTTTCGATTGCGAAGACAATTATCTTGGAGTTTGGTGTATTGAATGTCAAAATTTTATGCATTCACCCGATGGATGGTACACTGAATGTCGCGGATGCAACAAGGAATTGTCTAACACTCCATGTGGTTCCGAAAAAGATGACACATATTACGAAGAAGAGACAGACGAATAAAGATAGTTAAGATCTGGATAGCGATAACAATATCGACCGTGACATATGATAGCAGTGATGACGAGTAGCAGCGAGGAATAAGCAGATTAAGATCTGGATAGCGATAACAATGTCACGGTCGACATTGTTATCGCAAATAACCGAACTCCATGTGCGAAAAAAGTTGAAACATATTACAAAGAGGCAGACGAATAAAAAACATATAGTACCCGGAGTCGTTCAAAATTTAACTGAAAAAATGATTGAAATAAATAGCAGTGTTATATTGGGAGACAGTCCATTTGCCACGACTTTTGCTGGTACCTTTAACAAAATTCCAGTGGCCATTAAACGTATCGACCGCCATGATATTCATCCGAATTGGCCAACAGTTGAGGATTGTGCTGAAAAAATGACGAATCTTGATCATCCCAATATTGTCAAAATATTGCATATTTACGATTCCCAGTTTCGATTCATCGTCATGGAACTTTGCTTAGCCAATTTGGAAAATTATTGTCGAAAATTGTACGATGGAATTGTACCCACTCATCGTGATGGATTCTGCCAATTGGTTAACGGTTTGCATTACATTCACTCACAAGGATTCATTCACCGCCAAGTGAATACTAAAAACATTCTCATTTCAAAACAATTTAAAATATCAGATTTTGGATTGCACCTTCCAAAATATGTAAGCGAAAGGGACCACTATACCATGAAAGAAATTAAACCGTATTTGTGCTCACAAGCACCTGAAATTTTGCAATTTAACGAAAAAGCTCCTTCTGTTGAAGAGAGTGAAGCCAATCACACTATAGCCAGCGATACATTTTCATTGGGTTGCGTCCTTACCACGTTTTTAACAAGAGGAAATCATCCATTTGGAGTGGAACATCACATGGTGCCGACTAACATTTTGGAAGGGAAATATAATTTTCCTGTTGATATGCCTTACATTCACATTATCGAACAAATGATTAAGAAATGTCCTCACGAACGTATTTCTTTGCATCAGATTCTTTCTATGAAGATTTAGTTCTCTATTTTCAGCTTCTCAGCTGATGCATTGTTGCAATTACCATTTTGAAAATAGAGAAACAACTCATTGGAAACTTGTATATTACTTGATTCATTTGAGAATAAATTCATCTGATATATAAACAATTACTTTTCTTATTATAAAAGGACCACGTGACTAACGGTCCGCAAAGGTTTCGATAATAAAGTTTAGGTAGCCGAATGCATCTTCAATGCACATGGTACCTGTTTTTTCACCGTAGAAACAGTGATACTTTAGACCGAAATGTTTGCGGAAAAGGGAATCTACCATGGAGTAATTGTACAAAAAAGTGCTGTGAGCGTGCGGTTCAATGCGCACACAAAACCCATTCTTGTTGATGTAAATGAGATTAAAGTGTAAACGTTTTCCGTGGAGCAAAATGACGAAAGGCATTAATACATTGCATCTGAAACTGAATTCGTAATTTTTCTGACAAAATGGAAAACAAGGGAGGATCGATGATAATTTGAGTTTGTCCGGTTTAAAGTGAATGACCTGAAGAGAGCAGCGTTCAAACTCGCACGCGAGGCGCAGCACGTCATGTCTCATTTTCAAGTGGCGCAAGAAATGATACTCGCAAGAGGTTACACCATAGTCGAGTATCAATTCGAAAAATGTCTGAAGGCCACCGCGGTGACGGACAACGACGTGATTGTCATATTTCTCAATCAGAAATTTACAATCATGATACTGAAAGAGTTGTTTATGGAATACGATGTGTCTCGCTACTTGGATTTCATCATCGTCACTCCGTCATACATCCCGTCAAATATTCGCAAAGCTTCGAACATCAACCCAAACATTGAAATATTTTTAGAGAAAGAACTCTCGTTTAATATATTGAAACATCATTTACAACCACGGATGCGGAAAATACCGTTAACACACAAGGATTTCTGGCCAATTATGCTTGAAACGGACGCTGTCGCGAAATTTATGAAATGGAAAAATGAAGATTTTATTGAGATAACAAGGAGAGACGGTAGCGTGTCATACCGTATCGTCAGAAAAGTCTAATTTCAAAACGTCGGTAACGTTTTGAAATCTTACAAAAGCCACACTGTCACAATATTAGGTTTCAAAAACATGAAGCCGATTTTCTTGTTGTTTAGGTCAAAAACTGTAATATGACGAACATCGGGGTCTTGGAAAACGAGCTTGAATTTATGAAAATTGGTGATTTGACCGTCTTTCCAAATCATGCCCAACTTTGATACTTCTTCGGCTCCGTGAGCGGAAAGTGAACCGTACGTCAGTTCGTAGGCCGCGCGATATTCGTGTTTCGTAACAACTTCATGGTTGAAATCCGGAAACATCCTATTTGTTGTCGAAATAAAAAATGATGAACAACAAGCATCTGCTTCTGGCTTTTTAGACTGACAATCAACTATAACGACAGGCATGCGCGCATGCGTTGCTCCAGGCGTTACTTTTGGGTATAAAAGAGGTCTTTTTTTGCTGTCTCATACCAGAACGCGACACACTGTCGTTCCAATAGGGAGCGGCCGCCCCTTTGGGAATGACAGTGTTCGCGTGTGATGCTGCGTGATAAACGTTACAACGTGATAAACGCTGCGTGATAAACGTGATAAACGCTGCGTGATAAACGCTGCGTGATAAACGTGATAAACGCTGCGTGATAAACGCTGCGTGATAAACGTGATAAACGCTGCGTGATAAACGTGATAAACGCTGCGTGATAAACGCTGCGTGATAAACGTGATAAACGCTGCGTGATAAACGCTGCGTGATAAACGTGATAAAC
>Ga0209668_10001012_pt1 | contig 11864 bp, 8 predicted proteins | sample FrelakmetPLP11PL_FD_187150 | JGI IMG/M metagenome (GOLD analysis project Ga0209668, IMG submission 187150) | Freshwater lake sediment microbial communities from the University of Notre Dame, USA, for methane emissions studies - PLP11 PL (SPAdes)... | ecosystem: Environmental > Aquatic >... | reverse complement strand
AGCAACTGGAGCTCAAGGCGCAGTAGGATTAACGGGAGCAACTGGAGATATTGGTTTAATTGGTTCTACTGGAGCAACTGGAGCTACTGGAGCACAAGGCGCAGTAGGATTAACAGGAGCAACTGGAGATATTGGTTCAATTGGGTTTACTGGAGCAACTGGAGCTACTGGAGCACAAGGCGCAGTAGGATCAACAGGAGCAACTGGAGATATTGGCCTTATTGGTTTTACTGGAGCGACCGGAGCGACCGGAGCTCAAGGAACAGTAGGATTAACAGGAGCAACTGGAGATATTGGCGCGACTGGAGCTACTGGAGCAACTGGAGCTCAAGGCGCAGTAGGATTAACAGGAGCAACTGGAGATATTGGCGCAACTGGAGCTACTGGAGCAACTGGAGCTCAAGGCGCAGTAGGATTAACAGGAGCAACTGGAGATATTGGTTTAATTGGTTCTACTGGAGCAACTGGAGCTACTGGAGAACAAGGCGCAGTAGGATTAACAGGAGCAACTGGAGATATTGGCGCAATTGGTTCTACTGGAGCAACTGGAGCGACCGGAGCGACTGGAGCACAAGGTGAAGTAGGCATAACAGGCGCCACCGGAGCAACTGGAGAACAAGGCGCAGTAGGATTAACAGGAGCAACTGGAGATATTGGCGCTATTGGTTTTACTGGAGCAACTGGAGCGACCGGAGCTCAAGGTGCAGTAGGGTTAACTGGAGCGACCGGAGCAACTGGAGCTCAGGGAACAGTAGGATTAACAGGAGCAACTGGAGATATTGGCGCAATTGGTTCTACTGGAGCAACCGGAGCGACTGGGGCACAAGGCACAATAGGGTTAACAGGAGAAACCGGTGCGACTGGGGCTCAAGGCTTAGTAGGTTCTACTGGCATGACCGGAGCGACTGGGTCACAAGGCTTAGTAGGTTTTACTGGCACGACGGGAGCGACTGGGGCGCAAGGCACAGTAGGTTTAACTGGAGAAACAGGAGCGACTGGGGCACAAGGGTTAGTAGGGTTTACTGGCACGACCGGAGCGACTGGGGCTCAAGGCTTAGTAGGAATTACTGGCACAACCGGAGCGACTGGGGCGCAAGGCACAGTAGGGTTTACCGGAGCAACCGGGGCTACAGGAGCGCAAGGAATAGTTGGATTAACTGGAGAAACTGGAGCGACTGGGGCGCAAGGCACAGTAGGGTTTACCGGAGCAACCGGGGCGACAGGAGCGCAAGGAATAGTTGGATTAACTGGTTCCACAGGCGCATTAGGCGCCACCGGAGCAACTGGGGCTCAAGGCACAGTAGGAGTTACCGGAGAAACCGGAGCGACTGGGGCGCAAGGAACAGTAGGGTTAACTGGAGAAACCGGAGCGACTGGGGCACAAGGCACAATAGGGTTAACTGGAGAAACCGGAGCGACTGGAGCTCAAGGCTTAATAGGGTTTACTGGCACGACCGGAGCAACTGGGGCTCAAGGCTCAATAGGTTTTACTGGCACGACGGGAGCGACTGGGGCTCAAGGCACAATAGGGTTTACTGGCACGACGGGAGCGACTGGGGCGCAAGGCACAGTAGGGTTTACCGGAGAAACCGGGGCGACAGGAGCGCAAGGAATAGTTGGATTAACTGGAGAAACAGGAGCCACCGGAGCTACCGGAGCTCAAGGTTCTGTGGGAGCAACAGGCGCCACGGGCGCATTAGGCGCCACCGGAGCAACCGGTGAAACTGGGGTTACTGGCCCACAGGGATTACAGGGGGCTAGCTCTGGACTTGTACTTTATATGAATTACAATACGCAATTTATTCCAACAACGCCTTTATTTGTTGCGTCACTGGTACCTCCATTGGGAACTTTAGTGGCTTCAATAAATAGCCCTCCGCCCCCATTTAATAACATTCCTGTTTTGTCTATTAATGATGTCATTTTATCAAATCCGGCTTTAACAGAAGTAGTATCAGACTTAATTTCAAATGTTCACACTTATTTAATTTTTCAATTTGCCTGTAATCCTCTTTTAGATCTCGGATATCCACAAACTTCTCTTCCTCCAGGAATTTGGGACCTTAATTTTATTTGCTGGGCAAGTATCGCAAATCGCATCTCATTATATTTTAGTTTTTACATTTTAGACACAAACACTAACTCATTAACACTTATTGGTACTTCTTCTACGGCTCTTGTTGCAAATTCAGGATCTGGATTTCAGTACAATGTAAATTGCAACGTTCCTTTAATTTCACTTACATCAACACAATGTATCTACATTGCCGTCAATGCTTATAAAAGAACAGGCGCAAATGTATCATTACACGCTTACTTTCAAAACGCAAGTTTATATTCGCACATGCACACTACTTGGTCAACTCCGGGAAATACAGGTCCTACTGGTGCTACAGGTTCTTCAGGAACCCAGGGAGCATCCGGATCCACGGGCGCAACTGGACCATCCGGATCCCCAGGCGCAACGGGTTCCTCAGGAGCCACGGGCGCAACAGGTTCGTCAGGAACCCCAGGCGCCACTGGAGAAACGGGAGCAACTGGCGCAAATGGAACAACAGGTCCCACTGGACAACAGGGAATTGCGTTAACCGGAGCTACTGGCCCCATTGGCCCTCCAGGACTCACTGGCCTTGTCGGTACAAATTATGGAGATTATGTTTACTGGAATACGTCTACTTGGGTCGTTGGCAGTGCCAATATTAATATTGGAGCAAATGCTGGTAAATTTAGCCAGGGAACAACCAGCGTCGCACTAGGATCTGCTGCTGGAAATGGAACACAAGGAGACAATTGTGTTGCCATTGGCAACTCGGCCGGCTCAAATTTCCAAAGCGATGAGGCTATTGCAGTCGGTTATTTGGCTGCAAATACACAACAAGGTCCTCAGGCTATTGCAGTCGGCTCAAATTCAGCTTTAAATTATCAAGGAACCGGTAGCATTGCTATTGGATATAGAGCAGGCGCAAGTACCCAAGGACATTCTTGCACCGCGATTGGGTTCCAAGCAGGATACACTCAACAAAGTAACGAAAATGTGGCTATTGGAGCTTACTCGGGTATGCTACAGCAAAATATTAAATCTGTTGCAGTCGGTAACTTTTCCGGAAAAAATTCACAGGGGTCTGAATCCGTTGCTGTTGGCTACTCGGCTGGCAATAACAGTCAAGGAAATAAATGCGTTGCTATTGGTGCCGGTGCCGGAAATAGCGGGCAAGGAGTAGAGTCTGTTGCTGTTGGATTTTCTGCCGGCGTTAACAATCAGGGGACAACTTGCGTTGCTGTAGGAAACTCAGCTGGATCCGTAAGCCAAGGAATTAAAAACGTTGCTATTGGCTGGGGTGCCGGAAATAATAACCAAAATTTTAATTCAGTTGCAATTGGCTACGCTGCTGGCCAAGGAACACAGGGCAATGATTGCGTTGCCATTGGTCATTCTGCCGCGATTCGTTCCCAGTCCAATTATTCAATTGCCATTGGCTCTTTCGCGGCAAACACCGGCCAAGGAACTCGATCTATCGCTATCGGCTACCAGGCTTGTGTCAATGCCCAGGGTAATGATTGCGTTGCTATTGGCTACGACTCTGGAAACTCCGCTCAATTAAATAATTCTGTCGCCATCGGGTCTTACTCTGCCGTTAATTCGCAGCAAATCGGTGCAATTGCCATTGGCTATCAGGCTGGCTATGTTTCCCAAGGCGCAAATTCAATCATCGTTGGTACAAATTCAGGCATGTCTCTTTTTCCTGCCGGAGCTATTCTTCTAAACGCCACTGGATCCGACCTCGGAACTCCACCAACCCAGGCCGGATTGTACATTAATCCAATTCGTGGTCCAGTTTCTACTTCAACTGCTATGTACTACAATACCTCTACAAAGGAAGTAACTTACTCAACTATACCGCTAGGCTCCACCGGCGCCACCGGCGCCACTGGCGCCACTGGGATCCTAGGATCCACTGGTGCAACTGGGATCATAGGATCCACTGGCGCAACTGGTGCCACGGGTTCCTCGGGTACTCCCGGTGCAACTGGAGCAACTGGCGCCACTGGAGAAACTGGTTCTTCGGGAACCCCAGGCGCCACAGGCCCAACGGGCCTAACTGGTGAGCAAGGAGTAGTAGGCTCTACCGGTGCCACGGGTTCTTCGGGAACTTTAGGCGCCACAGGCCCAACGGGCCTAACTGGTGAGCAAGGAGTAGTAGGGTCTACCGGTGCAACTGGAGCAACTGGGATCATAGGATCAACCGGTGCAACTGGTCAGCAAGGAGTAGTAGGGTTTACCGGTGCAACTGGAGCAACTGGGATCATAGGATCAACCGGCGAAACTGGTTCTTCGGGAACCCCAGGCGCCACAGGCCCAACGGGCCTAACTGGTGAGCAAGGAGTAGTAGGCTCTACCGGTGCCACGGGTTCTTCGGGAACTTTAGGCGCCACAGGCCCTACGGGCCTAACTGGTGAGCAAGGAGTAGTAGGGTCTACCGGTGCAACTGGAGCAACTGGGATCATAGGATCAACCGGTGCCACAGGTTCTTCGGGAACCTTAGGCGTCACAGGCCCTACGGGCCTAACTGGTGAGCAAGGAGTAGTAGGGTCTACCGGTGCCACGGGTTCTTCAGGAACCCCAGGCGCCACTGGAGAAACTGGTGCAACAGGCCCTACGGGCCTGACCGGAGCACAAGGTAACCCCGGTACTGCTACGCTAACTGGAGCAACGGGAGCACTTGGAGATATAGGCGCGACAGGTTCTGTGGGCGCATCAGGCGCCACTGGGGAAACAGGAGCAACTGGGCCTCAGGGTGAACCCGGTACCGCTACATTGACCGGAGCAACGGGACCACAGGGTGCCGTTGGAGAAACAGGCGCAACGGGCTCTCAGGGATTGCCTGGAACCGCTAGTAATACCGGAGCAACTGGTGCAACTGGGCCTCTTGGCCCCCCTGGTCTTACTGGCCTCATTGGAGTCAATTACGGGAATTACGTTTATTGGAATAATACTACCTGGGTTGTCGGCGATGCCACTGTTAATATCGGTTCAAATGCCGGCAAATTTAGTATGGGAACATCCAGCGTGGCAATTGGTACTTCGGCTGGTCAGGGAACTCAAGGTTCAAATTGCATCGCTATTGGCTCTTCTGCCGGTGGAAACTTTCAAGGTACTGGCTCCATCTCAATCGGTCAATTTTCTGGCAGATTAAACCAAGGTCAAAATTCCGTTGCCGTCGGATCCTCCGCTGGTAACACCCAGCAAGGTACTCAAGGCGTTTCTTTGGGTTCTAATTCAGGTCTTTTTAATCAAGGCACCGGGGCTGTCGCTGTCGGCTACCTTTCCGGCTCATATACCCAGAGTCCGTATGCAGTGTCTGTCGGACACGCCGCCGGACAAACCAACCAAGCCCTTCAAACTGTTGCAATCGGCGGAAATGCAGGAAATAATTTCCAGGGTGTCGGTTCCGTCGCTATTGGCTACGGCGCTGGCAAAAATACCCAAGGAAATAATTCAATCGCCATCGGTCGTGTCGCCGGCTCCCACATTCAAGGTATTAATTGCGTTGCCATCGGTGATGGTGCCGGACACTCTGCCCAGTCGGATAATTCCGTCGCCATTGGCTATAGTGCTGGTATTTACTCCCAGGATAATGATTGCGTCGCTATTGGTTACGGTTGCGCAAACTATTCCCAAACATTTAAGTCTGTCGCGGTCGGTTCTCTTACCGCCCAAACTCAACAGGGTCCCCAGGCTGTAGCACTTGGCGCACACGCCGGTATAAACTTTCAGGGTACCGGAGGCGTCGCTATCGGATTCCAGGCCGGTGCTTTTACCCAAGGAACTTATTCTGTCGCTATCGGTCACTCCGCTGGTCAAACTTTCCAATTGACCCAAAATGTTGCTATTGGAACCAATGCCGCTGGAAACGGCCAAGCTACTAGATCAGTCGCTGTGGGCTACGGCGCCGGTCAAAATACCCAGGGAAATAATTCAGTATCAGTCGGATTTCTTTCGGGCAACACTCAACAGGGACCCCAGGGCATCGCTATCGGCTCCAATTCTGGCCTATTAAACCAAGGAACGGGATCCGTTGCCGTTGGCTACCTCACTGGATCTTATACCCAGAGTCCATATGCTGTGGCCGTCGGACACGCCGCCGGCCAAACCAATCAAGCCCTACAGACCGTTGCAATCGGCGGAAATGCCGGCAATAATTTTCAAGGAACTTCTTCTGTTGCAATTGGCTACGGCGCTGGCAAAAATACTCAAGGAAATACTTCAATCGCCATTGGTCGTGTCGCTGGCTCACACATCCAGGGAGACAATTGCGTTGCCGTCGGCGACGGTGCCGGAAATTCAGCCCAGGCTGATAATTCCGTCGCCATTGGATTCAGCGCTGGTCAGTTAAGTCAGGCTACAAATTCCGTCGCAATTGGATACCTCGCCGCTCAACAAGGTCAGCAGAATGATACCGTGGCAATTGGTTATTTCGCTGGAAATTATACCCAAAATACTGATTCGGTTGCAGTCGGATCGCTCGCCGCCCAGACCCAACAGGGTCCCCAAGGTGTTGCCCTTGGCGCACACGCTGGCTTAAATTTTCAGGGAACTGGATGCGTCGCAGTCGGTTTCCAATCCGGTGCATTTACCCAGGCATTTTTTAGCGTTGCCATAGGTTCCTCCGCCGGACAGACACAGCAAGGAAATAAATCCATTGCCATTGGCTACAGCGCAGGAGCCGTTAGCCAGGGAAGTAGTTCAATCGCCATTGGTCATTTAGCTGGAATTCAGTCTCAGGGCTCAAATTCTATCGTTATTGGGACAAATACCGGCATGACCCAATTCCCTGCCGGAGCTATTCTCCTCAATGCCTCAGGTACCGACATCACAAATGCTCCTACTCAAGCTGGCTTTTACGCCAAGCCCGTTCGCTCGGCTGTATCTACCGCTAATACCGTTTTTTACAACACAACTACAAACGAGATCACCTATGGTACTAGTAGCGCAACTACTAAAAATACCATTTTGCCCCTCGCTGAAAATACAGCAGTCATTTGGGACCTCCAGCCTAAAAGTTTTATCTATAATTGCGATCCCGACAACGGCGTCCATCTCGGCTATATCGCCGAAGAAGCTTCTGCTATACACACCAGGTTTGCCGGCTATAATTACCCCGGCGGCCCTCCTGTCGGCATCGAATACAATTGCATCCAGCTTTTTATGCTCGAAGAAATGCGAAAACTCCGCGATGAAGTAAAGCTGCTGCGCGAACAAGTTAATAAATTGTCAACAAGTTAATAATTCGTTTTTTTATTTTTTAAATACAAATAGCAAATTCCTCTTCGTAGACAGCAGCCACGGCGATTGCTCAATCGCTGCATTGAACTGGTCCACATACTCGGTCACTAGCCGGCTGCTCGGATATACGTCTTCAACCACATATATCCCCCCAGATTTCACGGTCGACCATAGATTCTGCACTGTCGCTAACTGGCATTGATCATAGTGCGCCCCGTCGTCAATTAGTATATCAAATTGAATCGGTTTATGGTGCAACGGCACCTCTACAAACGCTTTTACCGCAGAGCTGTCAGTGCTATTGAGCAGATGCGTCGTTATTCTGGGCTCCCCAGTAAACTGCGTGTCTTGTTGTATATCAAACCCATGAATTTCCGTCTCCGGGTGATCAAAATAGTCTCGCCAGCTTTTTAGCGAAGCACCCTGTTGGTAGTGCGGCTCCCCATACCCTACCATTGAGCTAGGAGCCCCGGGAATCAACGTCCCAATTCCTATTTCTCCCAGGCATATTTTTTGGTGACGCATTATTTCAAATATTCTTTCATAGTACGGCGTATACCCATTTATTTCTTTATCCGTCCCATAGTGTTTAAAAATATCCCCTAATTTTTTTTCCATATTTATTATAGATTTTTATATTTTTTTATTCATTTTTATTATTTTTTTAGCGTTTTTAACCGCACGCTGCATCTTGCTTGCTAGGCCGCCATCACGGTGCCGCCGTTACTGGCGTCTTGAATGTCTTGAATGTCTTGAATTGCTTCTTCATACCAGGTGCTCATATCTATTGAGTTGGTTTCGTCATCATACAAGCATACAAATCCGGTCGGAATGTGCACAATATCAATTGCATCGGGCTGCTCGCTCACCATGCTTTCCCGGAAATAAAATTCAAAATTATTGCGTCCTTGTAAAAATCGCAACGTTAGCTCCGCCATCGCTTAAAAAAAAGATCTGATTGCACTACACAGCTTTCACTAACACATTCCTAAAAAACAATTTTTTCTGGAATTTTTTCGGCAGCTTCGCTTTCGTCGACATACTTTCGGAAGCTTGGACCGGCTACACTTCCGCACTTTACAGCTCCGCTTTCTACTGGCCTTTTTTCCTTTCGATTTTCGTCGTACTAGCTTGCCCATTTTTATTAAAAAAAAAAAATTTTTTTTCTTATTTTTTTTTATTTTTTTATTTTTATTTTTTCGGTCGTATATTCCTTACCATCACTATCTTCATTATTGTTGCTAAAAATTACTTCTCCTTCCTTGCTCTTCTTTATTTTAAAGTTTTTCGGCACACATCCTCGACTGTCCATATCGCCCAACTTTTTTATCAGCACATATTCCACATCTACATAAAATTCTTCAGGGCACGTCGTTCCTTCATACCCTACTTTCGCTTTATCTGCTTTTGTTACACACTCATCTACCGTTGTCTTACATAACTTATAGTACTTTTCCTCAAATGAGTCTTTTATTAGGCACGATAAAGTGCTATAAGCACTAGGCATCGGTTTAGATTCAAAATACTGTACCCCACTAAATTGCCCTTCTTTATATTGCCTTATTGCTATTATTACTTTCCATTCCGTTGCTTCAAGCTTATTCTCAATTAAAATAACCTCATATCTGAAGTCTATCAGACCACAATTACTCACACTTCCATACCGAAATTTATCACTATAATAGCAAAAAAATTCATCTTGTTGCAAATTAAAATTACTAAAATCAAATCTTGGGTCATTCATTTTCACCAGAGGCCCTACTGGCCCTGGCGTTGGCCCTGGCGTCGGTGGCACTGGCACTGGGGGCCCTACAGGCCCTGGCGTCGGCTTTGGCCCTGGCGTCGGTGGCACTGGGGGCCCTACAGGCCCTGGCGTCGGTGGCACAGGCCCTGGCATTAATTTTTTATTTTCGCTATTGTCATTGCTATTGCTATTGCTATTGCTATTATCTAGTACTACTGCTACTACAATAACTACAACAACTACTACAAACAATACACTTAAAATTATATATTCTTTTTTCATCTTTTATTTATGTTTTTTTTATGCAATTAACCAGTCTGCTCCATCCGAAAACACCGGCGTAAAAATTGCTCCGCCATCAACAACGGCTAGCCCAAAACTAACTGCAATCACCAAAGACCCATCGGTGACAGATGCTCGAAGGCCCCGGTTGGCTACTCCAGGAGTTGGCAGAGTCGCCACAGTGTAAATATTATTTACCTGGACAGCCTTTCCTTCACTCGTAAGCGTATCAATCGACCCAATCGTTGCTACTACTTTATCAAATACTCCGTGCTGATTACCGTTTACATTGGTAAACGCTGCGTCTCTTTGTACTTGTCCAAAACTCATTTTTTTTATTAATAATTTTTTTTTTTTTTATTTATGTTTTTGTCTTTTTTTTTCTCAAAAATATTTTCCTAATGGTCGCTTGCTTGCCACGTTTTAATTTTTGTTTTTATTATTTAACTTTCTTTTTCATCGCTTTAACCATTAACTCAATAGCTTCAATTACCATCCTGTCCCTGCTTCTTCTTTCGGACAACGTCTCGGTCATGGACATCACTTGCCTTTTTTTTATTGAACTCGCTGGTTTTTGCGTCTGCTTTATCGTTTATGTTGTCAACGAAGAGTGCCGCCTCGGTTCCTCCGAAACCCCCCAAGACGCCCAGCACTCTCAAGATTCTCAAGATTCTCGCGACTCGCTTTTGGAGTAAATTATTTACACGCTACTCCATTCTTACAGTACCATTTGTTTACTCCTGTTACTTGACATAAAATATGAACAAGGCACCCAGTTATAAAGTAGCTCAGCATCACTTGCCACCAAAAATTATATTTTTTATTACTGAAATCTTTTACAAATACATACATCAGCATCGTCGATATTATGAAGCCTATTATTGCTGTGCTTACCCCAACTGCCAATACCTCGTACACAAAATTCATTTTTTATTTTTAGCTAACTAAAAGCTTTTTTTTATTTTAAAAAAACTTCTACGCAATGGTTGCTGTCTGTCCTTTTTCTACTATCAGAGATATTCTCAACCATCTCGAGGACTGCTCTTGCATTGTTGAAAGAGAACGCCTAGCGGAATCTATCTTTCAAATCGCTTCTAATCACATTTTGCTTATCCGCAAAAAACCAAATTTCGCCGCTGTTGTCATCGAAAAACTCAAGGAATGGCAGCAGTCACCCGTCGACTCTGGCGAATTCAGAATTTTTACTACGTATTCATTTCTTTTATTCGACCTCCAGCCTAGTCTTTTCAAATTAAAATATAAAAATTAATTATTTTCACATATCTTGCATCGCAAATCTTCATCCGGAGCCAAAAAGTTTCCGCATCCGTGAGATATACACTGTCTTACAGGTAGCATTTCGCAGTCGGCTTCGCTAGCGTCTCGCATATCTTTTAGCACATGCAGCAGTGCAAGCTCATGCAGTATTTCTTCTTGTTGAGAGTCAATCGTAAATTTTTTTGATAAATTATATCCTTTTGCTTCAAATTTTTGGAGCCGCGTTAGCAATTTTAGTTTTACTTTTTCTTTTTTTGTTGGTACAGTAGAATTGTTGCTATCGGGCCCTTCCATTGAACCCAGTACATAAATGTTGGCCAGCCCAGAAAAATACTTGCCAACGCCGTTTGAAAAATCATCAAACGTATTTAAATCTCGTCCTTCGCAGATAACTCGAAAATTTTCATTTTGATAGGACGCTGGCAATTGCCGCTGTATACTATCACAAACAGTCACTGGATCTACTTCAGCGGAATCAAGTGTAATTCGATGCGAGGCTCCCAGCACTGTTTTACAAAAAAAAACAGCCATTTTTATTATTTTTTATAAAATTCCTAGTGTTATTAAATGAAATGTAAGTACAAACGCAATAACACAAAAAATTATTTAATAATACAATTTTATTAATTCAACAGTTTTATCCGGTATTGTTATTAACCAAAAATTTATTGCCGCCGTCAGCGCTGCAAGCCGCTCTTGCCACTCAATTGCCCGCTTTTTTTTGACAACCGCGCGTCCAATTTTATCATAGCCCCAACAACCAGGATCAGTACTTGTTTTATCGGGATTAAATCGAATAAAAACAAGCGGCCGATGCGCTATGTCCTTGGAAAGCTCCATCATTCTCTTGTTCTCGCAGCTTTGATCATATGACATGTGTCCATTTTCATCGACTTCAACCATGATAACGTGTGTTAACAATTCAAAGAAAAAGTCTGGTTTTTTCTTAGAGCATCCGTCACTAACGCGCCGGTCATTTACGATATGATGTTTAGGAAAACAATGCTCGAGGTGGCGGAGCACTGCAAACTCCTTGGTCTTGTAATTTCGAAATACGGGCCTTGTAGTGTTTGGAAACAATCGACGGTAACAAGTCGCACAGTAGCCATTAAAAATTTTTTTTCCACAGCGACTGTCTATCCAGTCAATACAGTTTGGACAACGCTTTCCGCCGCCATGTGCTTTGCAAAAATCAGTAGCTCCCTGTGCACTGCTTGGACATGCTTTACCATCCTCTAAAAAGCCCTGGCACCGCTTTCCGCCGCCATGTGCTTT
>Ga0209668_10001011_pt1 | contig 11870 bp, 8 predicted proteins | sample FrelakmetPLP11PL_FD_187150 | JGI IMG/M metagenome (GOLD analysis project Ga0209668, IMG submission 187150) | Freshwater lake sediment microbial communities from the University of Notre Dame, USA, for methane emissions studies - PLP11 PL (SPAdes)... | ecosystem: Environmental > Aquatic >... | reverse complement strand
TGGGTCGGCTATACGTTCATATTTTATATATAACGCTTGCAGCTCAGGAAATAATACTGCTAACGCACCACAATCATATAAAGTTCTAATGAAAGCTTGTGGTGCAGGTTCAGTGAGTGCAGTAGAAAATTCTTGCCAAACTCGTTCCGGCACCAGCGCTTGCACTTCACCAACAGATACCATAGCCTTCATTAACTCCATGGTTTCTTTAGCTACTCGAAAGCCTAATGGAGAAAATCGCGCCATAAAGCGTGCAACGCGTAAAATACGTACGGGATCTTCACTAAAGGCGGGAGAGACATGGCGCAACATCTTATTATCGATATCTTTTTGTCCTTGAAAAGGATCAATAATATGGCCACTGCTATTTTGTGCCATCGCATTAATGGTCAAATCCCTACGTAGCAAATCATCCTCGAGTGTAACATCCGGCGCTGCATAGCAGGAGAAGCCTTTATAACCAGGACCAATTTTTCGCTCTGTGCGTGCTAATGCATATTCATCATGAGTTTTAGGATGAAGAAATACCGGAAAATCTTTCCCAATCAAGCGAAAACCTTGCTTTAACATTTCTTCAGGACTTGCGCCTACGACTACATAATCACGTTCCTTTATCGGATAACCCAATAATTGATCACGCACTGCTCCACCAACCAAATAAATTTCCAAAGCGCCTTCCTTCAAAGTTATTGCATAACCTAGCTAGAAACAAAATAATAAAATAGACTAAAGCAGCCCATTTGCCAAACTAGAAAGGTATGGATGTTCGTATCCTTATTTTTTCCTCTGTTTTTTATTGAGAATATTGCTTCGATATTTAAGCTAAGCAAATATATTCTTTAGTTTAAAATAAGACAAGCATAAAAAAATAATTCTTAAAATAAATCTTTTATATTTCAAATTTCAAATTTTGTAAATATTTATCATCGACGACAGTATCTATTTTTTGAGAGTTCTTTTTAAAAAAAGAAAAATGATCAGGTTTTTTTTTACAAGAAATATTTTTATTGACTAGTAATAAATCGGATTCTAAATCCGCAATCAAGTTAACCACTGGATCGGATGCATGTTTAAGCTCTAAGCTTAAAAGAGCTGCTAAAAATAAAAGTTTTTTATTGGTTTGTTCTAAACTTTCTAGTTTTCTATCTAAATTCTTTGCCACTTCAAAACGATTTAGTTGTCTACTATGAAAATGATAGGTGATTAGATTAGCAATCCCATTGATAACAATTAGTGGAATGACGATCAGTACTATTGGCAATGTAAGCGTCTTAGAAAGAATATGAAGTCCTAACTTACTTTTCCATACGATTTGCTGGCTTAGATTATACCCATAAAAACCACCTCCAGAAAAAGCAAAAAAACGATTCAATAATTTTTTTACTATTTTGAAAGCAGAACTTGCTTTCCCTAATACTTTATCTTGCTCGCTAGAACAATAGACATTTTTTTTTAGTATCAAACTATTAAACACGCTATAAAATTTATCATATAAATTGTTTAAGTTATTTTTTTTAAAAAAAGTTTTAAATTCTAGCTGCAAATAACAAATATTATCTTGTAAATATTCAAATTTTTTCCATTTTTCTAATTGTATAACTTGTTGTTTACCTTGTTCATCCTTATAGTGATATTCACATTTTTCATCCATTCGATTTAAGATAGTTCGTTGATAAAAAACTTCTCTGGCAAGAAATTCGCAAAGATGATGAATTAAAAAAAACCCCGCTGCAATTAAAATCAAGCTACCCACTGCCACAGGAGAGGAAATTATGCCCGCCAAACAAACAGCCCCTAAAACTATCAAACAACTTTGAATAGCCCAAAGTAACAAATACGTATAAAGTATCACACTGATCAAATTCACCATTAGAGAAGCAATAAACTGTGTTTTCGGATACACTTCTGTTAAATATTGATAAAGTTTGGATTGTTTTATACCTAAACGTGGATAATAAATTGGGTCAAAATTTTTTTGAATAGCTGAAATTGAATTTAAAACCTCATGTAATTTTACTTTTTTTGAAAAATCAAAAACTATCTCATGAATCAATTTAAATTCATGCTTATTTTTTTCCTCATTAAATATTTCTATTTTTAAAGATTCTAGAATTTGTTCAGATTCTTCTGGGTTGATTTTCGGAAGGATTATTGAATTTTTTTTAACCAAAAAAACAAGCTGTACGATCAGATAGCTGACTAAAGATATGCCTAACATTAAAAAAATAACCGGATAGCTATAAAGCGACAAGGAAAATAATAAGAGTAAAAAACTAATCCAATTTAATAAATTAGCATGGCTAATAAAGCCAGACCAAAGTAAATAAAAAAATTGCATCGCTTTGTTTTTAATTATGAATTTATTAATTTTCTCCCAAATTGAAATCAATGAATAAAATCTGACAGAATCTTTTTCTTTTAAAAATTGAAATTTCGCCTCAAATTCCAAATAATTTTTTCTATTGAGCACGAGACAAATATCATTTGTATCGTCAATAATCCAAGGATTGATTTTATCCTTTGAGTAAAATAATAGACGTTCATTATATTTTTTTATTAAATAGGATCTTTCATAGATTGGATCTTCTTCAACTCGTTTCATCAATTCATTAGAATTCTTAAAGGCATGAATAGAAATTAAATAATCCCAACGATTACTTTTACATTTTCTATAATTCGCAGAAAAATTCTTGGAAAAATTTAAAACCCAAGGAAAAGCAGTGGTATCATTTAATTGACCCACTGCAGTCCTTTTATCCATAAAACTAAGAAATTTCTTTATTTCATTCCAAACTGAAATAAATTTTTTACGACAAGTCATCCCGTATTTTTTTATTATTTTGGTAAACTAAAGTGACTTAGATTAAATTAGATGATTAAAAATATCTAGTATAAAAACATTAATTTTTTGGACAAAATAAAGACGTACTACCATCTTCTTTCCATTCCGCTCGTATACAACGCGGCCCTATATTTTCATAGACTCTATCGGAAAAATTTGCAGTTAGGATAAGTCGATTCCCAAATTGCGTTTGTTGGATTAAATGATCATCCGTTAGCCAATCAAACCTTGTGAGTGCTTCTATTCCAGCCATTTGATGAAGAGGGAAGAAAAAATTATAGTAATCTAGAAAATATTTTTTATTTTTTTGTAATGTTTTTTGATCTAACACCCAAATCGGAGGAACATTATAAAGATTTTGTAATAACGCTTTAATTTTTCTAATCGCTGGAATCTTTAATTCGTTCAATTCCCAACGATCAGTGGTAATCACTGAATCATGGAATACTGCTTCATACAGCGGCAATCTATAACGCGGATTATAGGATCCACGAATAAATTCATCGGGTGCATTATATGCTTGGAATAGAATTTTTGGAGCATAACCAGGCTGCCAAACTCCAAAATGCTTCTTATCTTGCAAAGCAGGCCAAAAAGTTTCTGGAAACGCCAAAAACGCACCATTATTATAAGCGATAGTTGGATTAGCCCAAGACAATCCCGTTTCTGAACCTAACACTATCTTCTGATCACTACCAACAAATCGCATCCGTTCCAAGCGATTACTTAAATCTTGTTCGCGTATCATAGGATGATGTTTTGAATAATCATCATAAAGTGGATAGGCTGCATCACAATCTAAGAAAATTGTATTGTCTCCTTTATTTAACATTTTTTCGATTTGATTTGCGATATTTTTCTCTTTAGATTCTCTTAAGCGAAGTGCCTCTGAGCTTAAATAACAGCCACGACTTGCAAATCCAGTTAAAATCGATCCATTGGGATTTCGAATACAAGCTTCTGGCCATAAATGATTAGGCCAAGTTGAGGTTATACTATCGGAAGTTTTTGGATTTTGGGCATTATCAAAACTATCATAAGGGCCTATTAAATAACCCATGCTTTTAGCATTATGAATATACTCTTTTTCAATGTTAAAACCATTCGGAATTGGATTCGCATCATAATTTATTAAAGCATGCTTAATACCTAATTTTTCCAGTTGATCTAACATTACTAAGCTTTTACCATCACCCCATACCCAAATGTGAAAAGCTCCTAATAATTTATTTACATTGGCATTTTCGAGTATCTTTTGCTTGAGAGACACAAACTTATTTTCATTGATCAGTAAATTACGATAATCCAGTGCTGGACTTATCGGCGAATCTCCTGTCAAGTGGATTAATAGGGTATATTCTGAAAAATGGGATCGCTTTAGAAAGTGATGTTCGTTCATCACATAAAGTTGGGTTTGCTTTTCATGTACCTGCACATCAGTATCAACATCATGATCGTCCCAAATATAACTGACATAATTGTCATCCGCGTATTCTATTGACCAGAATGGAATACTTAAAGATAAGCTAGGATATTTTTTAAATTCTTTAAGCCAAAAAAGATCGTGATTAGGAATATATAACCCTTCTCCATCTGGAAGAACTAAAGCTTTAGCTTGTGGTGTTAATCCCGATATAGGCCATTGAAAAGTTTGTTCTTTGCTTGTTTTAAAAGAAAATTTTAGGCCTTGTTCATCTGCTGCTACTTTAACTTGCATCTTAAGATGAGGGTAATACCATTGTGCCGTTTTATTATCCACTTTTAGATCTTTTACTTCATCAAATAAAGGACCTTCTTGTGTCAAACTAATCGCTGCTGAATCACCACTGGGATCAACTAAAATAGCCAACCTTGCTGGATCAATCGTAAATTCGCCCGCTCTAGTTTTTAAGATAACGTTTTCTTTAGCGGATACTAAAGAGCTAGTCAATAGTATGGCCAGAAAAAAAACCCCAAATTTTTTACACATCGTTTAAAATTCCAAGCAATTTAAAATTAGCTAACTAGAGATCCCACCAAGCAAATGGTCAAACTATTTACAACTTGTAAAGTTTCTAATTAGACTCAGGTTATTCTCATTAAAAATAAAAATCACTATTTGATTTTTTATTTAAAAAAATTCTTAAGATATTCCTCCAACCATAAATCTTTATCTGCATTCATTCGAAATCCTACATAGCCATCAGGTCGAATGACATAAATGGCAGAAGAAATTACGCCATATCGTTTAAAAAGTAATTTATTTTCTGGAGATAAAACAAAAGTGTGAACTTGCACCCAGTCTTTATAATTTTTTATAAGGGCATTTATTTTTTCTATTAACTGAGTTTGATTCTTTTTAGTCTGAAAATAAAGTATATTAAAGGGTTTATACGTTAGCAATATAAATAAATTTGATGCATTAGCAGGCGCGTTCGGTGCTCGATATCCTGGCGATGGACCTCTTTTAAAAGCATGATGAGATTTTTCTTTGATCTCATAATTAAATTCATTTTGGGCGTAATGAATATTCAATTGTGATATAAACCAGAATAAACGCTTTTCTAAATTTTTCTTTGAAAAAAGAAATGAAATAACAAAAGATAATAGCCAGTTTCGTAGCCTGGAAATAAAAAAACCTTTTGCTGTAAGTAAGGAGAAAAACTGATCCGTCGTTTTCAATAAAGTTTTTCCAACCGGATGTCGTTCTGTCTCATAGGTAGCTAATAATTTAACGTCAGTAGCTTTCTTCAATACTAACGCTAGCTTCCAAGCTAGATTAGTGGCATCTTGTATGCCGGTATTCATACCCTGGCCGCCTACTGGACTATGAATATGTGCCGCATCGCCGGCTAGAAAAGCCCGATTTTGATAATATTGGCTTACGCCACGATGATGTAAGCGAAATTGAGAGATCCAAATTGGATTAACTAGTTTCACAGAAACTTGAGTCAGCAAACTCGCTAAATTTTCTAAATCATTTAAGTTCGGTATATCTAGTTTTTCTTCTAAATGAGCCGAACGTTTTGCTAACATGACCCGACTTATTTTCTTTGTAAGTGGAATGTGCACAAATACACCCTCTTTCCCCAGAAAAAAAAGGAATTTGTTTCGCGAATAAGGCCACTCAATACGCGCATCAACTAAATTAAAGAGCTGAGGATAGACATTTCCCTCAAACGAAAAATTAAGCATATGACGTACACTACTGTGGGCTCCATCGCAACCTATAATATAGGCACAAGCAATTTTTTCTGTGCTTCCTGTGCTATTGCTTTTAATAGTTGCCTGCACACCCTTAGTACCTTGGGTAAAAGTCATTAATTCTTTTTGACGCTCTATGTAAATACCTTGTTTTTCTAAAAACTCAATAAAGATACATTCAGTTTCTGTTTGCGGAAGAAAATAAACCGAAGAAAAAGGCGTATCTTGATGCTGAAATTGCTGAAAATTGATTTCTATTTGTTTTTTACCATTAATAAAAAAAGCAAAATCCACGTTAGAACGTGCAAGTTTCAGAAATTCTTCAGCAAAACCTAAATTCTGAAATATTTCCATCGATTTTGCTTGAATAGCGAAAGCTCGCGATTCATGTACTTGATCCTTTTGTTTGTCCAAAATTCTAAATTTAACGCCATAACGCAGCAACTGACAGGCCATTATCAGTCCCGTGGGCCCAGCCCCAATAATCAATACTTCGGTGTCCATAAAAAAACTATAGTTCAGACTTTCACGAATTAAAATGACCGCGCTATAATGGTCAAATATTTCGCTTGATAAAATTCTTAAGGAGAATTATTTGCACACTCGTTATCAATCGTTACTACCCCAACATAGTCTCTCGCGTTTTGCTGGATGGATAGCCAACTGCAAACAGCCATGGATCAAAAATAGATTAATCCATGGGTTCATTCGCCATTATCAGGTTGATATGACTTTAGCGCGGGAAGAAAATCCTAATCGTTATATTAATTTTAATCATTTTTTTACACGCTCTTTAAAAACCGAAATGCGCCCAATTTCTAGTGATACTAGAGATATTGTGTCGCCTGTAGATGGAACTATTAGTCAAATTGGCCATATCAAGAAAAATCAGCTTATCCAAGCCAAAAAAGTAAACTATAACTTACAAGCCTTATTAGGAGGCTCAGCCAAAATAGCCACACAATTTCAAGGAGGAGAATTTGCCACCTTTTATCTAGCCCCTCAAGATTATCATCGTGTCCATATTCCTTATAGCGGCGAATTGAAAGAAATGATTTATGTTCCAGGACGTTTATTTTCAGTAGATGATCAAACCACAAAAGAACTACCCAATTTATTTGTTCGAAATGAACGAGTTATTACGCTATTTTCTACATCTATAGGTCCCATGGCAGTCATTTTAGTCGGAGCGATGCTCGTTGGCAGCATCAACATCACGTGGGAAGGAGTTATCGTACCTGCTTTGAAACGACATATTTATCATTGGCATTATCTAGATAACAAAATTTCCTTACTTAAAGGACAAGAGATAGGGCAATTTCAATTAGGTTCTACGGTTATTATTTTATTCGCCCCCAATCGTATGAAGTGGTTGGCTGAATTATCTGGAAAAAAAATGAAATTTGGAGAATGTATTGGTCAAACAACATGAGGTGTGTTTGTAAATAATATTAAGTTATAATAGTTTTTTGATGATAAAAGAAAACTTAGGTGGCTAATGTCTATACCACAAGAAAAAACCGTTTCAGCCTCGGCTGTACATGACCATACTTATAAAATATTTCCTAATGATTTGAACTCAACAGAAACCGTGTTCGGTGGTTTAGTGATGTCCACTCTCGATAGAGTGGCTTCTGTTGTTGCCGAGAGACACAGTCAAAGGCCTTGTGTGACTGTTTCTGTCGATGCTATGCATTTTTTGCAGCCAGCAACTCGAGGAGATATTCTAATATTTCAAGCGGCTATTAACCGTAGTTGGACCAGTTCAATGGAAATCGGAGTACGGGTTCTTGCTGAAGATTATCGTACCGGAACACGACGTCATATAGTATCTGCCTATTTTACTTTTGTAGGTACTAATGAGCATGGCCATCCTGCACCCGTCCCTAAAGTTATTCCTGAAACAAACGATGAAATACGGCGTTATGAAGAAGCGGGTAAGCGACGTGAGCGCCGACATCAAGCATCAAGAAAAACAAACTGATACATAAATGCTAAATCAATAATTGAAATCCTCTCGAACTGATTTGAACTGTTTCAAGGATGTCGATTAAAAAAATAAAAGAATTTTGTGGAGAGATTATGACGATACAAATATTACCTATTTTAGGTTTTAAAGATAATTATATTTGGTGTCTTATCAATGAAAAAACAAAACATTGCATCATTGTCGATCCAGGTGAAGCAAAACCCGTCCTTACGCAATTAAAACAGTTAAACCTTAAACTCGATGCCATATTAATCACTCATCATCATTGGGATCATACGAATGGTATTCGTTCTATTCTAAAACACCATCATGTCCCTGTATTTGGACCAGCAAAAGAAAAAATAGCCGGTGTAAATAACCCTGTCGATGAGGGCGATAAAATTGAATTAGTCAATTGGCCAATTTTTGAAGTCCTCGCTATTCCTGGCCATACCTTAGGGCATATTGCTTACCTTGGAAACTCTCTTTTATTCTGTGGAGATACCTTATTTACAGCAGGATGTGGTCGATTATTTGAAGGGACTCCCGAACAAATGTTAAATTCTTTGAATAAACTGGCTCAACTTCCCGATGAAGTGCAGATTTATTGCGGTCATGAATATACGCTGGCTAACCTACACTTCGCTCAAGCAGTAGAGCCCAATAATATCCATATCAAAGAACGCTTAGAAAAAACTAGAGAATTACGTCAAAAAAATCTGCCCAGTGTACCCAGTCTCTTATCTGAAGAACGTTTAAGTAATCCTTTTTTACGTTGTGATAATCCCGAAATAAAGAGACGTATAGAAAAAAGAACCGGTAAAAAACTTGCCACTCCCGTTGAAATATTCACTTATCTTCGTCAATGGAAAAATAATTTCAAATAAGCTATTTAGTTTTTTTTTGCCGTTCAATTTCATCTAATACTTTATATCGAAATCTAAATGGATGGCAAACAGCAGAAAATAATTCATTGGTCCCACTTACCCCGCGAATACGAATTGATCCATAATCAAAAATACGGCCCATAATACTTTGGCTAATTTCTATCCCTTCAATGCGATCCAATGAATTTTCATAAGCATAGCGAGTAATCAATCCAGACTTCATGATGACCCGTTTATCTGTTATACCAAATTCAGAAGAATAGTAAACAATCAGTCCAGACAGGCAAGTAGCTAAACCTAATAAAGAAAAAAGACTGATGAGCAATAGAGTAAGCCAACCTCCGATCATCAAAAATCCAGCAATTAAAATCAAACCCATTAGTGATCTAAAAATAATGATCCAGTGTGGGTGACTACAATAGATAACTTTTTCATCCGGCAAGAGCGTTTTATTGATATAATTCATTAAGGACCTCTTATTATTTTATTTAACTCACCGCTTTTGAGCAGAATGGGTTATAGTAGCCAAACTCACACTAGTTTGCTATGCTTTTCGCGTATGAACTCTCAATTGATACTAGAAAAACTTAACTTACTGGTTAAATTAGGCAATTCAGTCGAGGAACGACAATTACCTCAAAAAGTTTCCCTGCAAATAAAGCTTGGTTTTGATCGTTTACTTGACGCCTGTACTAATGATAATTTAATGAATACGATCTGTTACGCCAATCTAGCAGATAATTTGCAACAGTTTTGTGATGATCGTTCTTTTAAACTTATTGAAGCCTTAACTTATCAACTCTACCAATTTCTTAAAATAGAACTATCTGAAAAAATAAATGACAAAAAAATTAATGTTTTCTTATGTATTACCAAAAACCCTCAATTATCTAAACTAGAACAAGCTAGCTTTTCAATCAGCGATTAGCAATAGACAAAAACTCAAGTGCGGAGAGTATAATTAAATTTATATTTTAGTTACACTATCTTAATTAAGTCAAAAAGGAATTTTTCTCAAGATATTTAATTTCTAGCTTTGTAAAGCGTTTACTTCTCGAATAATTAAAAATCTGAAAGTTAAAATTAATGAAACAACCAATAAGAAGCAAAGATTTTGCACGAGGTCTTGTCTTATGAAGAAGAATAGCACCGATTTATCCCAGCATACACCCATGATTCGTCAATATCTGCAACTAAAAGCTCAACACAGTGATAAATTATTGTTTTATCGCATGGGGGATTTTTATGAATTATTTTATGAAGATGCCATCAAAGCTGCAAAATTATTAAACATTACCTTAACCAAGAGAGGTCAATCCGCCAGCCAAGCTATTCCTATGGCCGGTGTACCCTTTCATAGCGTTGAAAACTATTTAGCAAAACTGGTTAAACTTGGCGAGTCAATTGCTATTTGCGAACAAATAGGTGATCCGAATCACTCCAAAGGTCCAATGGAAAGACAAGTAACACGTATTATTACGCCAGGCACACTCAGTGATGAAGCATTATTAGAAAAAAATCAAAGCCTATTACTTGCACTATATAACCACGATGAACAATTTGGACTTTCTTATTTTGACATGGGGAGTGGCCAAATTCATATTTTACAAATTAATGGTAAAGAAGCACTTACCAGTGAATTAGCACGACTTAATCCCGCTGAACTATTAATTAGCGAAGAATATAAAGATGAAGATGTATTAACCTCTTATAAAACAATTCGACGCCGCCCGCCCTGGGAATTTGATTTCAACACTGCCACTCATTTATTAACCCAACAATTTCAAACACGCGATCTCAGTGGTTTTGGTTGTCAGGATTTACCCTTAGCCATACAAGCAACCGGTTGTTTATTAAATTATGTTAAAGACACGCAGCGTACCCAATTACACCATATTCAGCCGATTCGCATAGAGAGGCGCGAAGAAAGTATCGTATTAGATGTAACTACCCGACGTAATTTAGAGTTAACGCTTAATTTACAAGGCGAAAAAAGCAATACTCTAATGTCTATTTTAGATAAAACAGCCACTCCCATGGGAAGTCGTTTACTAAATCAATGGTTGCATCGGCCTTTACGTAAGGTATTTACCATAGAATCACGGCAAACCGCTATTATAAATTTATTAGCGACACAATCCTGTATAAGTTTACACTCGTTGTTAAAACAACTAGGTGATCTCGAACGTATTATTACACGAGTTGGATTAAAATCGGCGCGACCACGAGATTTAAGTCAATTACGATGGGGTCTTGCGATTTTGCCAGATATTCATAATAAACTTGGCCCTTGTTTAAAGACTCAAGCGCCTGATGAAAAATCAGAATTACTTATTTCATTAAGTCAACAGATAAAAACCTTTCCAGAATTATTTTGTTTATTACAGCAAGCAATTGTTGAACATCCTCCTGCTGTTACTCGTGAAGGAGGTATGATCGCAAAAGGTTATCATGCTGAACTTGATGAATTAAAAAACCTAAGTGAACATACTGGGCAATATCTGATTGATTTAGAAAAACGTGAACGAACGCTTTCAGGCATTAGTACGTTGAAGGTTGGCTTTAATCGGATACATGGTTATCACATCGAAATAAGTCGAGGGCAATCCAAACACGTCCCACCACATTATATTCGTCGGCAAACTCTGACAAATGCCGAGCGCTTTATTACACCTGAGTTAAAAGAATTTGAGGATAAAGCTTTAAGCGCTCGTTCTAAAGCGTTAAGTTTGGAAAAAAAACTTTATGATGAATTACTCGATCAATTAGCTTTTTATCTAGCAGATTTACAAAAAACCGTCAATGCCATAGCCGAGTTAGACGTGCTGATATGCTTTGCAGAACGTGCAACAACACTCCATTTAACCTGTCCTCGATTAAGTAAAAATCCAGGTATCCATATTGAAGGAGGTCGACATTTAGTTATTGAACACTCCTTAGATACCCCTTTTGTAGCGAATAATTGTCATTTAGATCCTGAACAACGCTT
>Ga0209668_10001010_pt1 | contig 11872 bp, 12 predicted proteins | sample FrelakmetPLP11PL_FD_187150 | JGI IMG/M metagenome (GOLD analysis project Ga0209668, IMG submission 187150) | Freshwater lake sediment microbial communities from the University of Notre Dame, USA, for methane emissions studies - PLP11 PL (SPAdes)... | ecosystem: Environmental > Aquatic >... | reverse complement strand
GATTATTTGGTGGAAGAAAAAATATAATAAATGACGCTAATAATCTTTATTATCCATTGTTACAAAGAACATTAGGTGAAGGTTATATGGGTACTGAAGAAAGTATTTTTACTCTTATGTCTTATATTGAACCTGAAAAGTATAGAAGATATGCTTTAGATAGTAATGGCTTAGTGACTAAATTCATTCAAGCATTATTAGATGATAAAGTCGAATTAGAACCAATTCCAGAACAACGTGTATTTTTAAAACCTAAAAATTTGGATACATCAAAATTGAAAACATCTTTATATATACTTACTTTTAATTTCCCAGAACAAGTAAGACATACTTTAGAAACATATAAACTACATCCAGAGTGGTTAGATAAAACAAGAAAAATATTAATTGATAATTCTAATAATGATGAAGCAGTAGCTGGTAATAAGGCTATTTGTGAAGAATATGGAATGGAACATCTTGTAACAGGTGAAAATTTAGGTATTAATAGAGGTAGATTATATGCTGCCAAACATTTTCAAGAATCTGATAGTGACTATTATATATTCTTAGAGGATGATATGGGTATATATAATTCAACTAGTGATATTTGTCGTAATGGTTTTAGACAATATATACCTGGATTATTTGAGAAGATTCATAAGATAATGTTAAAAGAAGAATATGACTTTTTAAAATTATCATTTACAGAAGTATATATGGATAACTACATGCAATGTTCTTGGTATAATGTTCCACAGTTTATTAGAACTGAAATGTGGCCGGGATATGATAAATTGCCTATTCAAGGTTTAGATACAAATTGTCCTAGAACTAAGTTCAATAAAATTGATAATGTTGATGGTTTAACATATATTGATGGTGATGTATACTATGCTAACTGGCCTATGATTGTAGGTAAAGCAGGTAACCAAAAAATGTTTTTAGATATAGATTGGACACATCCTTACGAACAAACATGGATGTCTCATATGTTTCAAGAAACACGTAAAGGTAATATCAAACCAGCTATATTATTAGCATCTCCTATAAATCATAATAGAATAAGTCATTATAGCGCGCAAGATCGTAGAGAAAATTAATATTTATAGCAAACATAAACAATGCCATTAACTGAAAGATTATACCAAAAGAGTAACTCTACTATAAATGTTGCTCCAACACCACCAAATACACCTAGTATTACATTAAGTGTTAGTACAACACCATCAATTAGTATAACACCAAGTGTAACTCCAACAGTTAGTTTCACACCTACTATAACTCCATCAATTAGTATTACACCAACCCCAACTCCATCATTAGCTTATAATTATTTGTTTAATGTTTATAACTGTCTTGATGGTGACTGTAATCAATTTTTAGGTCAAAAAGTTGGATTTAGTTATGGTACTAGTCTTATATTAGGATATTATTATTCAAGTGGTTCATCAGCTGTTCAACCAGTTGATGTATCAGGTGGAACATCTGTATTTAATCTTGATGATACTACAGGATATGCTAATTGTGCTTCAATTTGTAATCCACCAAGTGTGACACCTAGTATAAGTGTTAGTGTAAGTCTAACTCCAAGTATAAGTGTTAGTCCAACCCCAACTATAAGTGTAACACCAAGCATAAGTGTAAGTAGTTCACCAGGTATTTCAATTTCTCCAACTCCAAGCATAAGTGTAAGTAGTTCACCAGGTATTTCAATTTCTCCAACTCCAAGCATAAGTGTAAGTAGTTCACCAGGTATTTCAATTTCTCCAACTCCAACTATAAGTGTTAGCAGTTCACAAGGTGCTTCAGTTTCTCCAACTCCAACTATAAGTGTTAGTAGTTCACCAGGTGTTGAAGTTTCACCAAGTAGAAGTATTAGTGTTACTCCAACTCCAACTATAAGTGTTAGCAGTTCACAAGGTGCTTCAGTTTCTCCAACTCCAACTATAAGTGTTAGTAGTTCACCAGGTATTTCAGTTTCAATAACTATTTCACCAAGTAAAACACCTACTCCAACACCAACTCCATCAGTATAATATAAATAACAGCATAAAGATTTAAGTTTGGTATCCTCGGATGCCTTACTTATTTTTAATATATGTTTCAAGCTATACACTATGATTTTAGAAATAAAACATGTCATCTAAGAGATGATAAACAAGGATGGATGAGTTTTGAATACTATCCAACTTACTATAAACTTGATCCTGATGGCAAGTATGAAACGCTAGATGGTAAACGAGTATCACCAACCCAAAAATGTGATAAAAATGATCCACTAACGTATTATGAGATAGACATACCTATGGAAACTAGGGTATTAGTTGATGCTTATAAAGATTTAGATGAGGCGCCTCAATACCATAATACAGTATTTATAGACATAGAGTGTGAAATTGGAGGAGCATTAACAACTGATTATATTAAATCAGCTCCAATGAAAATAACATCTATAGCTTTATATGATGTTACACTTAAAAAATACTATTGTTTAGTTTTAGACGAAAAAAAACAGTTAAATGATATTAAAGAAGATAACAAAGAAATTATATCATGCGCTAAAGAATTTGACTTACTATCTAAATTCATCAATATATGGCTTGATTCTGATCCTACTATTATCAGCGGCTGGAATAGTGAGTTTTTTGATATACCTTATCTTTATCATAGGATTTGCAGGGTATTGGGTGAAGAAAAAGCTAAAGAATTATCACCGTTAGGTATTGTTTCTACACAAGATTTCTTTAATAAGAAAGCTCAAACAAATGAATCTGTAGTTAATATAGCAGGTGTTAATCATCTTGACTATATGTTGTTACATAAAAAATATATTATGAAACAAGAGTCATCTTACAAACTAGGTGACATAGGAGAGAAATATGTTAAGTTAGGTAAGATAGAATATGAGGGTTCACTTGATAAATTATTTAAAGATGATGTTCTTAAATTTATAGAATATAACTTACGTGATGTTGAGATATTAATTGAATTAGATAAAAAATTACAGTTTATAGATTTAACAGTTAATATATGTCATTTATGCCATGTACCTTATGAGAATATATATTACTCAACAGCATTAAATGAAGGTGCTATTTTAACTTATCTAAAACGAAAAGATATAGTTTCACCTAATAAACCAACTACTTACAATCCAGCATTAAAAGAAGCAAATGAAGAATATGCTGGTGGTTATCTAAAAGATCCAGAACCAGGACTATATGAATGGGTGAGTGATTTAGATTTTACATCACTATATCCATCAATTATTCGTAATTTAAATATGGGTATTGAAACATTAGTTGGTAGAATACAAAATAGAAACAAGTATGATAACCAATGGGGATTAGGAGATTTAAAAGCAATGGATGGTGAAGAAGAAATACCAATTGAAAAAGTAACACCAGATAGAAGAGTTAAATTAACTTACATAAAAGTAAAAAACCTAATTGATTTAATTGAAAATAATAAATTAATAATATCAGCTAATGGTACTTTGTTTAGAAAAGATAAGTCTAGTATTATAGTAGAGATATTAAATGATTGGTTTGATAAAAGAAAACAATATAAAGATTTAATGAAAGCTGCTTTTAAAGCTGGTGATACAGCTAAAGGTGAATATTATAATCGATTACAACATACTTTTAAAATTAAATTAAACGACGTATATGGAGTATTTGCTCAGAATGGATGGAGATATAGTGACGGTAATTTATTTATTAGTAAAGCAATCACACTCACAGGTCAACGTTTGGACCAGGAATCAATTAACTTTATCAATAGAGAAATTAGCACAGAGTTAGGAGTAGAAAAAGACTATGTAATTACAGCTGATACAGATAGTTTATTTTTTGAATTAAAAGATCTAATATTAAAACGAAAACCAGATATTAACATTAATAATAGAGAAGAAGTAGTACCTGTTGCTCTTGAGATAACTAAAGACTATCAAGATAAAACAAAACCATTCTTACAAAATTTATGTAAAGATTTATTTAATATTGATAATGAATATTTTGAATTAAAACAAGAGGTTGTTCTTGAACGAGGTTATTTTGCTGGTAAAAGAAGATATGCTCAATTTATTGTTAATAAAGAAGGTGTACCAACTGAAGAATTAGATATTAAAGGAATGGATGTAATGAAATCAAACATGAATCCATTATATAGGAAGTTTGGTGAGGGTATTTTATTAGATATAATGTATGGTAAAACTAAAACTGAAATTGATAAAAAGATTATTGATTTTAAAAAATCATTAGATATTGTACCTATTAAAAGTATCGCTAAACCAACCGGAGTTAGAAATATTAAAAAATATATAGCTTCACCTCCACAATCAGGACAGATATTTTCTAAACTAGAACTTAAATGTCCTATTAATACTAAAGCTGCTATATGGTATAATGATTTATTACGTTTTAAAAAACTAGATAAAAAATATTCATGTTTTACAGAAGGTGATAAGATGTATTACATACAATTAAAAGACAACCCATATAAAATAGAAGTGATAGGATTTACAGGCAATGATCCAGAATTCATAACTGATTTTATTATTAAATTTATTGATAAAGAAGAAGGATTTAATTCAACTCTACTAAACAAATTACAAGGTATATATAGTGATCTGAAATGGTCATTTCCAAGTTTAAATGCTTATGTAAATAAGTTTTTTTCATTCTAAAAAATATATTATATTTAAAATATGAATAAGCAAATTCTAACATCAGTTATTGATAAGTACCATTTAGGAGGAACTGTAGAATCAGTTAAATGGGTTGTTAACAATAAAAATATAGTTATCAATTTTATTACTCCATTTAAAAACTTAGTAGGTAAAATAACCAGTTCTAACATCGATTTAGAGGACAGTGAAATTGGGATATATAATACTAGTCAATTTGTTAAGCTAGTCAAGATAATGGATAATTATATAGTTTTAAAACTAAATAAAAGCGAACGTGGTACTCCACTTGAACTAACTTTAGCAGATAATCAATATGATTTGAATTATTACTTATCAGATCTAAATTTAATTGAGTCTGTTCCTGATATTAATGAACCAACTGCATATGATGCTACAGTAGATATTGATAGTGAGTTTATTAATAAATTTGTTAACGCTAAAAAGGCATTAGGTGATACTAAACAATTTACAGTTAAAACAGAATATGATGCTAATGAAGGAACACAATTGTTAATCACTATAGGTGAAGGAAATGGTTACGCTAATAAAATTAAATTTAAAAATAATTGTGAATCATTATTTGGATTAAGTGAAATACCATTCCCCGCTGATATAATGTTAGAAATATTAAAAGCAAATTCTGATACAACTAAGGGTAAAATAGAGATTAGTCAAGAAGGATTAATGAAATTAACATTTGAAGAAGATTCTATAGAATCTATTTATTATTTAGTTCGTCTTTCCACAAACTAATATATTTATAAACACAAACAGAGACACGGTAGGTCTCTTAGTTACGAATAATTAAAAATCGCTCACCTTCAGGGAGCATAAAACACAGGAGGTTTAAAATGACATATTTATCCCATTGGGAAACAGACCCAATTGACATTTTTTGGAAGAATTTTTTCGACCAAAACAGTAAGTTTCAAAACACAATTGACGCTAAAATCAACTACCCAGTTGATATCTACGAGACAGAAAACGGGTTACGATTTGAACTCGCAGTAGTTGGTCTAGACAAAGAAGATCTAGATATACAAACAGAATCAGATACATTAAGAATTAAACACGAAAAAAAGGAAAGTGATATTCCACTTGAAGCATACTACCAAAAAGGTATAGCTAAACGCTCATTTGATTTAGCGTGGAAAATATCATCTAAACTTGATTTAAGCAAATTAGATGCTACATTGGATAAAGGATTATTAATCATTGATGTTCCTTATTCAGCTGATAAAGCACCTAAAAAAGTTGAAATCAAATCAAACAATAAATCCTTATTACAAGGATAATTAAAACGAGACCTACCAAAACTCTGTTATGTTAATACCAACCCAGCTTATTCCATTCCAAGATAAACTTTATATCTTAAAACGTCGTGTTATAGATGATCCTAAATACACTGGTGAACCATTAGACACTATGATGAAATGGATAGGATCAAATAAAGTTTTAAGAAAAGATGGTTATTTATTTTTTCTAGAAGAAATAGAAGAAGCTGAAGTGCTTGGCTATGAGACAAAAAATTAGTATATTAATTAAAATAAAGTATTATGAGTAAATTAAAACCATTAAATGGGAACATTATTATTAAGCCTTTAGAGGACCAAGAAACAACTTATGGCAATATTGTAATTCCTGATATGGGAAAAGAAAAACCAGAAATAGGAGAAGTAATAGCAGTAAGTGACACCTTAAATTGGCACACAGGAGAGTATGTCCATTCAAAAATTAAACCAGGAGATATAGTTCTTATACCTAAGATGGGCGCTGTATCATTTATGGTGGATGGAGAAGATTATTATGTAACTAAAGAAACAGAAATATTAGCAATTTATGAGTAAAATTATAGAGTATAATCAAGAAGCAAGACAAAAACTAGCTGAGGGAGCTAGAAAGTTATCTCAAGCAGTTGTATCAACATTAGGTCCATTTGGTCGTAATGTTATTATTGAAAGACAAAATGAGTTACCTCAATCAACTAAAGATGGTGTTACAGTAGCTAAATCAATTACTTTAAAGGATCCAATTGAAAACATAGGTGCTGAGGTGATTAAACAAGCAGCCATTAAAGCCGCTAATACTGCGGGTGATGGTACAACAACTACAACATTATTAGCTTATTCTATTATTAAAGAAGGTTTAAATAGTGTTAGAGCAGGTTCAAATGCTGTTGAAATTAAAAAAGGTATTGATGCTGCTGTTAAACAAGTAGTTAAAGCTCTAAAAGAAAATAGTAAAGACATTTCATCTGAAGAACAATTAAAACAAGTAGCTACAATATCAGCTAATAATGATGAGTCAACAGGTGAATTAATTGCTACTGCTATTGATAAAGTAGGTAGAGAAGGAGTAGTTGCTATTGAGGAAAGTAAAACAGGTGAAACATCACTTGAAGTAGTAGAAGGTATTCAGTTTGATAGAGGATATAAATCACCTTATTTTGTCACTAATAATAGTACAATGCAGTCAGTTTTAGAAGATCCATTTATATTAATTTATGATGGTCGTATAACAACAGCTGCTGAGTTATTAAATGTATTACAAAAAGTAAATAGTGAGAATAAATCATTACTTATTGTAGCTGATGATATTGATGGTGAAGCACTAGCCACACTTATTGTTAATAAAATGAGAGGTGTTGTAAAAGTATGTGCTGTTAAAGCACCTGATTTTGGTGAACGTAAAACATTACTATTAGAAGATTTAGCTATTGTTACTGGAGGTCAAGTTATATCTAAAGATAAAGGTTTGAAATTAGATAAAATGCCTGTAAGTCAATTAGCATCTTATTTAGGTACAGCTAGAACAATAACAGTGAGTAAAGAAAAAACAACTGTTGTTGATGGTAAAGGATCTGAAGAAGCTATTACCGCTAGAGCTATAGAAATTAAAACACAAATTGATAATGCTCAATCATTCTTTGAAAAAGAAAAATTACAAGAACGTTTGGGTAAATTAATTGGTGGTGTAGCTATTATTAATGTTGGTGGTGTGAATGAGATTGATATGAAAGAATATAAAGATAGAGTTGAAGATGCTTTATTTGCTACTCGTGCTGCTAATGAAGAAGGTATACTACCAGGTGGAGGTGCAGCGTTATTATATGCTAGAGAAGCTATTACATACAGTAAAGAAGAAAGTGAAGATTTTAAAACAGGTAAAAAAATAATTTATAGTGCTTTATCAGCTCCATTTATTCAAATACTTGATAATGCTGGTTATACTAATCCAAGTTGGTACATGTATGAATTAGGTAAAACAGCTTTAGACCCATGGAGAGGATATGATTTAAAAACTGAAACATTTGTTAATATGCTTGACGCAGGTATATTAGATCCAACTAAAGTAGTTCGTTTAGCAATTGAAAATGCATCTTCTGTAGCAGGTACTATATTAACAACTGAAACTGTTATATATGAGGAACCAACTAAAGATAAAAAAGATGATGAAGGAATGGGTAATATGATGGGAATGATGTAAATAAAAAAGGATCAGTTTTCACTGATCCTTAATCATTATAAAATGATTTTACTTAAGCTTTCTTCTTAGAAGCTACAGACCATACACCACCAACAAGTGTCATAACGCCACCAAGAATTTCTTGGAATAGCACATCACTAACAAGTCCTTTTGCGATGATAATACCACCGATAAAGGTTAAGGCATGTCTGATAAGACCTAAAGTTTGCTCTTTCATGTTTTTAAATTTTAGTTAAAAATAAGTGTGTTTTTGACACTGATATAAATATTGTATAAATAAGTTTTTGACCTGGAATTAAAACATATATTTAATATATAAATAAAAATTATGATTTGGTATATTTACATTGTTAGTATCAGCTATTGTATCTGGAGAATGGCTAAAGGTTATAAAAAAACATATGGTGAAGGAAATCCAATTGGACCAACACCAGGATTAGAAACTCTATTTATTATTCCATTCGCGCCAATTCTAGCAGCGGTTGATATTACTTTAACTTGGATTAGATGGTCACGTGAAGCGGAAGAAGCTAAAGTGAGAAGAAATAAAATATTCTAATAATTGTCAAGTGGTGAAAGCTAGATCAGCAGGTAGACACACCCACTCGTCTCGTGGGCGCTGAGTTTGAGATAGATGTTTGGATATGGGTTGACCACAAGCCGGCTATTTTGTCCAACATTGAATCACAGCGTGGATGGTTCGAATCCTCCCTTGACAGCCTGAACATAAGGAGTCTTAAATTATTAGCCACTAGGCCAGTGGATCGAAAACTCAGGAATGCCTCTTAACAATGCACAAATGTCCTCTGAATCGTTAGTCAGCAGTGTGAAGTAACCCCACTGGGGAATAGGGTTACTAAAAGGTTGATTGGGAAGCCTTACACCTTCATTAAAAAGTTGGAATGTAAGCAAGGAGGTGTAGGAACCGAAGTAAAGCCAATCGTAAAAGTAGATGTCCACACACCCATCTTCTACTTTCCTAAAATTATTGACACGCACGACAACTTGGAATGATGCATACTGAACAAGCTCTGTGAACAAACACGAAGAATACCTCACTGTGCGTAGGTTAGTTTTAAGTTCTTCTGACCGTGGGGAAAGGCCCACTCCAGCCTGGATGTTGGAATGGTTTACAAGTTTGACTTAAAATCAAATGGGCTGAAAGCCCGTGTGGGTTCGAGTCCCACTCCAGGTACATATTTATATATAGTTCTTTAATTTATGGGGGTAACATGGTATCGATTCGTAATCGGAGGATAGTATCACATGCAGAGGGAAGGCGTTCAAACCTCTTTAATATCCATGCTAAACAATAACTGACGAAATGTCAACAATGACCTTCGACGACCTTATGGCGTTTGTAGGTGCTGACTACGCTTTAGCAGCCTAGTCCGCATCGGGTATGAAATCCTAGGAACAGAATTCATTGAGTATTCACAATTGACTCATTAAATAAGGACTGTGATTAAGAGTGGCTCCCTAGCTACGTTGAGGCGTACCTCAAGCATTCTACGACACAGTATACAGGGGGCGAAGCTGTGCTGTCAAGGTTTTCTTAATTGTACCCATTAAACAATTAAGTGGTGGAAGACCTAACGGTCAGCCCTTACTGATCAAAAGTAATTTAGATCTAAGCATGTGAGACGCTGGTATTATTGTTCATTACGAAGACAGGGGTTCGAACCCCCTTACCTCCACCTACCTCCCCCCTTTCTATATATTTATTGTAAATAATATTATATGGAAACTGGGACTAAGGAGTATTATGCTGAGTATTATGAGCAGAATAAAAATGCTCATAATGCTCGAGCTACAAAATGGAAAAAGGAAAACAAAGATAAAGCTAAAGAATCTGTTAAGAAATATCAAGAAAAAAATATTGATAAAGTAAGAGAATGGGATCGATTACAAAAACAAAAACAAAATAAAGAACGTAGACAATTTATAAATGAATATAAATCTACTTGTAGTTGTGAAAAATGTGGTGATGGTAGGTTATATGTTTTAGATTTTCATCATATTAATCCTAGTGAAAAAAAATTTGATTTAGGTAATGCTACTAGTTATAGTATAGCTAAATTAAAAATAGAATTAGAAAAGTGTATTACATTGTGCCGCAACTGTCATAGTGAATTTCATTATTTTGAAAAAGAACAAAATTTAACTATTAATCAATACTTAAATTAAGCTACCTCCACTATATTTGTATATATTTATAATAAATAATTATATATGAACATAATTGATATAGTTGCTGTAGCAACAGTGTTAGTAGTATCAGCTATATTTGGTATAGCATTTTTATATAAAAAAAACAAATGACAGAACTAAAAGATTTTTATTATATCTACACTCTTGTAGGTACTAATTATATCAAACCAGTTATTCAAAGTTTTCAATTTGTTCCGAAAGAAGCTAATATTGTTATTGTAACTAACACACCAGAAATATTAAAGGATGTTAAAGTTGATTTCAATTTAATAATATCTGATTTAGAATCATTAAGAGATGATTGGAGTAAAGAACATGAATATCTAATTCAGGAAACTGATGACCAAAAATATATGGATCAGTTAAGAGAGTTATATAAGGAAAACTATAAATTTCCTATGGGTATAATGAGGTACGGAATGAAGTGGGCAATAGAAAATAATATAACAAAATTTGCTTTAGTAGACTGTGGTGTAAAAGTAAATTATGTTTTTGATCCTCAACCTGCGCTTGATAAATTTAATGAATTAGGAGCAACTAAAAATTTATTATTTGGTTCTCCTATGTTAGGTGAAGGTGGTGATTTTGCTCATTTATTATCTAATAATTATTTTAAAAATATATTTACTAAGTATAATGTACGAATAGATAATTTAAATGATTCATATTTATTTGAATGGAAAGAAAATTATATAGGTGATATTACATTTGATGGTTGGATAAGAGGATTTTGGTTTAATGATATTAAGTTAATAAAGTTATATTTCAATTTATGGAATGACATAACAAAACAAACTTATAACAGTAATGATATGTACCCAATACTTCAAACAAGTCATTGGATACAAGCGTTTGAATGGGTTAGTATTATACTTAATTCAGTATTTTCCATCAATTATAATACTATGATTTGTGGAACATGGGATATAGCTCATCATATTAGACATCCAGAAATTGATTTTTTTGCTGCTGATTATAAAATGGGACAAGAAAATTTTGAATGGGTACCAACTGAAACTAGAGATGAATTTTTAAAAATAAATAGAGAAAAATTATTAAAATGGTATGGTCCAGAGAGAGCAAAAGATATTGTATATGGATGGACTTAAAAATAAATAATACTTAGCACAGTTCTCAAAAGTTTTACTGTCCCAGGCTAAGTTTTTATTCCAGGCGACCAGCAATGGTTGCCTTTTTTTATTATTTTCATATTTATATGTGTAATAAATTAGGTTGTATATTAATATATACAATCTTTTTCTTATTAAATAAAAATTAAAAGTATGAAAAAATTCTTCAGTCAGTTGTTTAATGACAACAACACAATCAATGAAAAATCATTTATTGGTTTTTTAGCGTTTTCTATGATGGTAATATTTGCTATATCAGATATTATTACTGGTACTTTAGGTAAGGATCTAATTATCAACGAATTTATATTTAATTCATTTCTTTATTTAACTCTTGGATGTTTTGGTATTGCCTCTATAGACAAATGGATTA
>Ga0209668_10001009_pt1 | contig 11872 bp, 25 predicted proteins | sample FrelakmetPLP11PL_FD_187150 | JGI IMG/M metagenome (GOLD analysis project Ga0209668, IMG submission 187150) | Freshwater lake sediment microbial communities from the University of Notre Dame, USA, for methane emissions studies - PLP11 PL (SPAdes)... | ecosystem: Environmental > Aquatic >... | reverse complement strand
TTTATAATTTTTTAATACACAACCATGTAAAAGTAATTGTTGTTCTTCAGGATCGAGATATAACACAGATTTATCAGGCCATTCTAATTTCCATTTAAGATAGTTTTTACCTCTACCTAAATTAAACCTGACTTTGATTTTGTTTTTCATCTGTATTATCCGTTTTAGGATTCTTCAAATCATCTAATTGGGAGTGCAACTCTTTTACATAATTTTCGATATGATTATTAGTTTCACCTAATTTTTCATAAAAGGAAATGAGATTTTCTAAATCCTTAATCTGTCTTTCAATAACGTTGTCCATATTTTAATAAATAGTTAATAATTAATAAATGAAGAAATACCGATTAAACTATTAAATTGTACTCTAACCCTTTCAATAGCAATTTCAAACATTTTAATCATAATGAAAATATAATTACTGATGTCACATAACATATTTGTTCTAAACTTAGCATTTTCATCTAAATTAACATCAAAGACCATAACATAATCATGATACCGTTCAGTCAATCCTGGGTGTTCAATAGTGACATTAATCCCAATAACCTCACTAAATTTACGTTTAGTTAGAATTTCAATCTTTGAATGTAGATTTATTAGTTCATTCATACATAAGTTTAACAAAAAACCCCTCGATTATCAAGGGGTTTGTTTTTTTTCCATGTATTTGATATAAGATCTTTCGGCATAATCCAAAAATTTATCACCATAAATCCTACACAATCTATCCATCATAAGTTGAGGATTTTTTCTCATGTATCTAATAATGTCAGGTGGAATTTGTTCTTCATACCTACCAAACATCTTCTCAATTTGTTTTTCTCTAGGTTGTTTTCTAACATGAGGTTCAACAGAAAATTGATCTCCCATATTAAATTCTTCTTCTTCGGTTTCTTTAATTACCTTTTGAACAAATTTTTCTAGATCAGATTCAGTTAGTTTCTTTTTCATAACTATAATTATTTTCTTAAATTATTTATTACTTTTTCTTGGAAAAAAAATTCAACCTCATTTTCCATACCTTTAATCACATCTTGAAAACTATAATCATTTATTTCATCACTAACATTATAAAAATCAAAATCAATTAAATACCCTCGTTTATCAGTGATGATAGATCCAAGATATTCCTCCCCATCAAATTGTATTTCACCAAAATATTGTATTTCATTTTCATCTTCTATTTGTTCGGAAAATGTGAATTTAATTTCAGGTAATCCCTCAAAATTGGAAACGAAGACTTCCCCTTCCCTATCATCATACTCAATTTCGGGACATTTAAAATCTTTAGGATCTAATCCTTTTTTAATGTATTCAGAATAAGCGTCCAAACATTTTTTTTCATCAATCATAAGCTTATCCCCATCAGAGATTTTATCAAGGATTTTATCGATAACATTTTCACCCTCAATCAATCTTAAATACTGTGTTTCTGAAATAATAATTTTCATTTTAATTATCTTACTCTATAAGTTATTTTTCGACTACATCCTTTACCTTTTTTTCTAGGTATCCAACTTGTTAATCGAACAATTCCGGTTATTAATACAACTAAAACAAGAGCTCCGATTGCGACCCAAACCCAAAGTGGAGCCGAAACCCCAAGTAATGTGAATGTTGCTGCCAATGCGGTAGTCCCCATCTGTTCATTAACACCTTCTTTGTTACTTTCCACATCTCTCAATTTACCTTTCAATTCTTTAAAGGCATTTTTTAATCCTCCTTTATCATTGTTTTGGACCATAGTTTTAATAACACTCTTTATTTGATTAAAGACTTTAATCGCTTCTGGTTTAGTTCCGGCATCAGGTTGGATCTCGTCAATAGTACAAGTGTCAGCCATTTCAGCTTCTTCTCTAGAAATATCACTACCAATTTCTTTAGATAAATTCATGATTTGTGAAACGGAATCTTGTTCTTCATTTAAAAATCTATTTTCTAATAAAATATTTGATTCTTTAATATGTCTAATTTTACTAAAACTTTTTTTCATATTAATAAATACTATGGAAAATAAAAAACCCCCATTGTGGTGGGGGTTCAAACTCAACTTAAAAGTCGGTTTATCTGATTCATTATCTTCATTTGTCGTTGTTGTAGTTCTTTGATCTTATTCAACTGTTGTTGATTCAAATCAATAGATTCTCCTTTAATTGAAGATATTTCATTCTGCAACCTCGTGTGTTCATTTAGAAGTTGACCATACATTTTGGCTTTTTGTTCGTTATCCATATTAATAACTATATGAATAAATTTTTTAATTTAAACCATAAAGTAATGCTTTTTCACCTAAAAGTGATTTTGCTACCTCAACTGCCTGATCTTTAGTTTTATAACCTTTCTCCACTAATTTTTTTGAGTGGTAAACGTTGTAAACTGTCGACCCCACTTCAACTTCTGAAGAACCTGGTCTACGATCTTTTTTAGGTTTCATTGAGTCCTTAGCATAAACATCATAAAAACCTACTTTACAAATGTACCTTCCTTTTTGCCCTGATTTTGTCGCCATTTTTTTTATTATTTAAGTTAAACGTTATACAAACTTAGTTATTTTATTTTCTATTGTCAAACTATTTACGTGATTTTCTTTCAAATAATTCATTCTATCAAAATAAGGATCAGTAATTCTAGCAACCAAACCATAATTATCATTTAATGTCATAGTTGGGGTTACTATAATAGATTCCATATTTGATTTGTATTTAGATTTTTGATAGACTAATACTTTACCATTCAAATTCGGTGCAAATCCTTTAAAAATACCAATAAAATCTTCATCTGAATACATTTTATTACAATCGCTTATATATTGAGGGGTATATACTATAGTTGAAAATTTCTTGTCAATAATATTACTAATACAAACATTATACAAATACTTTTGCGTGAATTCAGGTGTGATCGTATATTCCAAATCAGGGAAAAACGTTTTAAATATTTTCTGAATTAAGAACTCCCCATTAGTCATAAAATAATAATATTAAATGTTTTGTTATTTGTCAAAAAAATAATACATTTGTCAAATGAAAACAATTATATATACATCATTACTTTTTTTACTTGTTTCTTGTTATAAGTATGAACAACCACCACTATTAAGTTTAAGTGGTGAATACAAAATTGATAAGTTAACTTATGAAAATAGTCAAACAGGTGAGTCAGTTGTATTATATCCTGGTGAGACATTCATTAATTACGGTGAAATTGATGTAATGGACACTATCAATATTGGTTTTACTGAAATACATATGGATTACTCTGTAATATCATTTAACCCAATCGTTGATTCTGAGGGCATAAAAAAATGGGGAACACAAGTCTTTTATAATACGTTTGGACAAAGAAACACAAATGATTTTGGTTATCTACAATTTGATTATTATGGAACAACAAGAGTTTATAAAATTATTGATGATGGAGCGGAATCATTAGTTTTAAGATCTAGTGGTCAATATTCAGGTACTGATGCCGCAGTCAAAGAAGAAATTACATATTTTTTGACAAGAGTTGGCCCATAAATTTTTTTAATTAAAAAAAAATATTTATATTTGTAGAATAACATTAAAAATAACAGTCATGAAAAATCTAATCCTTACAATCGCTTTCTTCGTAACATGTCTTACTTCATTCTCTCAAACAATTGTTGCTGAAGTAAGCTCTTGGTATATTTTTGAATCAAAGTTGACTGACGATCATAATACAATTATCTCTGACACAGAAAAAAAAGTTACTCGTTATGGATGGGGTGATAACAAATTGACTTTTGACCTTAAAAATAAAACTTATAAATTTTACTTCCTTGGTAACGAATATGCCGATGGTAAAATGACTTATGAGTTGAAAGGTGATGTTTATGTTTTCATTTGTAAAACTATTGACCTTAACACTAATCTACCTATGGATCTGTATGTTACTGTTAATAACTCAGCAAAATCTAAAGAGGCTTACGTTACCGAATATTATCTTGATGACGCAACAAATAAAACTTACGGAATGATTTGTTACAAAAATTAAAAAAGGGGGTGATTAACCCCCTTCTTTATTTATTGTTTATTTGTTTACGAACAGAATTCTTGTTTAAACTCTTGCATAAAAGGATTGGATTCTGTAAATTTTTTACGATCCATATTCGCACCTAAAAGTTTCCCGATTTGTTCACCTTGATATGTTTTGTTATTGTCAACAGGGTTCTGAGTAAAAATAGATGGATCCACAACTTTAACACCGGCATAATTAAGCATACCCGATGCACACGTAAATTTGTAGTTAATTGTTAATGGTTCAGAAACTAAATTAATATTATACACACCTGATCCAGGAATTACTTTACCACTCTGATCTTTACCGTCAGGAGTTTTAGTAACTTGTGTTGTAAACGTTACTCCATTAGGAAATTTAGCCGATTTAAAAACCAACTTATTTGTTTCAGTTCCATCAATACTTAATGATCCTACTTGTTTAACAAATGCCGCAGGGTTTTTAGTACCACCAGGTGTTGCAGGTGTGGCAGGTGTAGCAGGTGTTCCCTGCTCACTAATAAATTCTTTTTGAATAGCTGTTTTATGCATATTCAATATTCTTTCTCTTTCACTTTCCTCAAGGATAAATTTTTTCATAATATTTGTTTTATTATAAATATATTGATAGATAAAAAAAAATTCCCCACCTTACGGGAGGGGAAAATTTATTTCTTATAATGTCTGAAGTAATCTTTACGATCTTTAATAACTGTTAAAATAACAAATGTTAAACTTAATGTACAAAATAAAATCATATACCAATATATATGAAATGACCGATAAAAAGGTGTTAACAAAAGATTAAGAAAACTTTAATTTTTAATTACTTAGTTTTGACTGATCTGAACAGGTTTTTCTTCGTAGAAATTTAAATTAATGTGAACCTCAACTCCTGATTGTTTAAATGGTTCTGAAACATCAATAAAATCTTTTTTAGTTTTAAAATTAGTTCTCATATCATTAATAATCTTGTCAGATATTTCTTTTTCAGTTTCAGTATCATCTTCGGGAGATATGTACTTCAAAGTTTTGTTATCTAAGTCTATATTTGTGACTTTAATAAATTGCTCTTGATGACCTTTTAATGGATGATTATATTCGGCAACTAATCTATACCTGTAAACCTTACCTGTTTTTTTCCCGTTTTCATCAACGATAACCCAAAAATTAATTGATCCGTCTTTAGATGCTTTAATGGTAATTGTTTCATTAATATCATTTTCCTTAATTATTTGTTTAATCAAATTAATTAATTCACTTTCAGTTAATCTTATTTTTCTTTTCATATTATAGATATAAATATTAAATCATATTAAAATATGTTGTATATTTGTTTTAAATATTTTAAAACATATGAAAAAATTATTGGTTATATCGGGTTGTTTTTGGATTTTATTCCTAACACTAATTGTTTGTCAAGGACATGACGTTACAACTGAATGGTTAAGTGATCTTGATAGAGTATTCCCTTATTACTCAAAAACATTTTATAACCATACTAATTTAATAGATTGTTTTATGGATTTAAGTAATATTGAAACTTCAGGTAAATTTTTTACTTGGTGTTGTGATTTCATTAATTATTTTGGTCGAGGTCTTGGATATGATTATCAAGAAATTAATATCATTGTTTTTGTAATAATACAACCAATGATTATCATTAATCTAATTATTTTATTACTGTGTAAAGTACGATATAATCACGCCAATTCTAATTGAATGTCAATTTTTGGTTTACTTTTAGGATCTGTGTCAGGATGTTCAAGATATGCAATATGTCTTACCGCTAAATAAGGGTTAACATTATTATCTTTAATAACTTTCGCAACTTTTTGAGGATAAGTTAACCCTTCCAACTCTTGGGGTGTAGTTTTAATAGCTTCAATCTTACTGAAATCATAAATGTCAGTAATATGTAGTTTATTACCATTAAGATCATAAGAAAACCTACCTAATGTTGTTGCAACCATAAATTTTGGATTGCTTAACGCAGTATTTGTTATCATATCAGTCGTACCCACGCCTCCAGGACCAAACCACTTGTTAACAACATTATCACCATAATCAACATATTCTATAGAACCTTTTTTTTGACCTGTCCTATTAATTGCTCTACCAACAGCATCAATAATTTCTTGTTTTTGACTTGAGTTAAAATCTGAGGACTTTAAATCTCTGGCAAAAAACATTTCGGCAACATTAGGGAATGTTCTTCTAAACCATGTTTTAAAACCACTTAATATACCCGCTTCAGTTCTTCTATTTTTGTTATCCGTATCTCTTGAATAAGATCCCACCATTTTAAAGTTAGGCACAATTCTTTTCATTGAGTTATCTATCGATTTTTGATGATATACTTGACTTGTATCCATAAAATTTTTAACAAAGTAATATGGATCTTCACCAATAAGTTTACTTACTTGATTATAAACATCTTTACTAGGTATAGAAATAAACGCAGCTTCAGCCCAAGCTTCTTTGTCATTACTAAACATTCCAGATCCTTTTGAACTTTTTATTATTTTAGCAATTAAACTAGGTGTAGGATTTTTTTTCAAATTATCATAAGGATACCCATTTCCTGATAATTTATCGGTTTTACTTTTAAAAGTCGCATTAAATTCATTACCATATTTATTCCAAGCTGCCTGACTTTTACCACCCCATTTACCATCAGCTCCAAAAGATCCCAAAATATTTTTATCTTTCTTAACATTAATAACCCATTCTTGGAATTTACGAATCTCACCTTCAGACTGAGGTGGGGATACTTGTTTTCCCCCTGTAAATGGTGCAAAGTACACATTTTTTATTTGTTCTTTAGCATTAGGATCTTTTACTAAAACCCATGCATTTGGATTTTTTTCGTAATCAGTTTTTTTTATGTAGTAAAAATTATTTTTATCATCTAATTTATAATTGTATGGATCTTTACCTTTACCAATAACCACTTTAGATTTTTGTTCATTAAGTTGTGACGCAGGATTATTCTCGGAAATATTATATAATTTTAATATCTCTTTTTTTTCATTCTCACTTATTATAATTCTACTTTTCATAATTTTGTATTAATTCAATATTTTTTCTAATCATCTTTAGTTTCTTACTAAGATTTCTTCTATTTCTTTTAGGTTTACCCTCTTTTCTTGCCTTTGCCATTATAGTTTTATTAATAAATATATTATCACAAATTAATTTCCCAAACATAAAAAAAATCCTTAATTAACGTATCAATTGTATCTCTAACTCTATCATAATACACATTATCAATGAAGTCTTTAAACTCATTGTAGTATCTTGGTTTTTCTTGTTTTAAATCTATGAAATAATCTCCTTGAAAGTCATAATCTTCTTCTTCCTCTGTCTCATAATTAACCATATAAACCTCAAATAAATCTACGGGAATTGAGTTATTATTATCCCAAAAAGGTGTTGCATATATTGTAAATTTAAATCTAGTCATATAACCATCGTATTCATGATCAAAAATGGCTATCCATTCAACCACCTGAACAAAATCATCTTTTGATATTTTATAATTAAAATCTAATAGTTTAGATGGCACTTCTTTATTTTCCTCAACCATTTGATAAGCCATCCAACTAACGTCAAATCCTTCCTCCGTAAACGGTCCATTAATGTTTGCGCCGGTTTGTTTAAATAAGTCCACCTCTGAAATACCAAGTATCTTGGACGACATTTCAACACCATATTTATTTATAACCGAAAATAAAGTATTTTCTGTGATTAAAACTTTCATTATATATAAATATAATTTATTTTGGTAATTAAAATAGAATTGTTATCTTTATAGTATAAACATATACACCATGAAAACATTCATCACAATTTTAATCGTAATTAGTTCTTTTTTTTCTTTTTCTCAAGAACTGGCATTTCGTGACATGAATCAGGTACTATGTGATTCTAATTATGTTTTAGATTACCGTAAAATATATGATGATTATTTAACCCCTATCGACATTCTAATTGAAACTCGATTGGAAGAAAGATATGGATATTACGTAAATTATATTCAAGGAGATATCAATGACCCTGAAAATCTTATCATTGATCTATATTTGGAAAATGATATTGAAAATGCCCCTATCACAAGAGTATGTGTTGTTGAAAAGATTTTTCAAACTATTAACTTGAATGACGAATATGATAAATTCGTTAAGAAATCAAAAGAGGTATCTAGTAATTAGATATCTCTTTATTTTCTATTGTTTATTTAATGCATTTTCTGAGTGTCTATCTGGAAAGGCTCTATTTAACACCATTTGTTTTAAAACGTCATTAACCCCTTTTATAGGGCTAGCATTGTATGCCGTTAAATATTTGATTGTGGGTACATTAGGGACATCATTAAGTAGCATAAAAGGTTTGTTAACTCCAGTAGTTTTATCTGAAAAAAGTTTAACGGATCCATGACCATCTTTTGATTTAGGGGGAGTGACTTCATACCCATCAATTTTAAATTTAACAAGTTCATTTTGAGGTAAAAATCCATCAGAACCTTCTTTCATTAGAATTGCCATTTTACCAATTAAACTATCTAAAGTACCTGAAAGACCAAGATAATTTTGTTGATAGTTTGTATAATTTTCAGTTGATGCCTCAGTAGGATTCGGATTTTGAGAATAAACAAATTCAGATGTATTGGTTGATGAAGATACTGGAGTGGTAGTTGCCGTTGTAGTTACTGCATCTTGTTCCATTAAAAATCTTTTCTCCAATTTCATATTGGATTCTTGTATATGTCTAATTTTACTAAAACTTCTGTTCATAATCTTTTTATAATAAATATATCATTTTTTTTATTTAATACCAATTGATTTCAAAATCACTTATTCCCATTGGGTTTACAAATTTGTCATAGATGAACACATTTATCATTCCAACAACGTCATCCCTTATGTCCTCCACATAATTATTAAATTCATCATCATCCGTCATAATATAAGCAGCATCTCTTACTATGAATTCACCATTATATTTCAACTTATCCATATCAAAATAATATTCATATTCCAAAAAACTGGCATCTAAATCAACATGAATGAATGAGGTTTCAATTTCAAATTCATACCCTTTAGATTTAATTATAAATTTTTTATTCTCACGCGAACTATAAATTGCACCATCTTTTACTTCTATTAAATCTTTAAATTCAGATTTTAAAGGAGATAGCCTGTCAACACCTCTAGTTTCATACCACTCGATAACAAAATCATTAATCAAATTCCATTTTTTATAATCGTCTACATGGAACAATTTTTTGATTTGACTATTAAGTATAACTTTCCCATTCTTATCCCATAACTTAAATAAGACATTTTTAAGAATATCATTTTCTTGATCTTCGGTAATAATTAATTTCATCATTAATTTTTTAATGGTAATGGAGGGTCCAATAAAAATTTTTCATTTAACCAATGTCTTAATTCGTTTTCAACAAAAAACTCAGGGACTTCCTCATCATCAGGTTTACTACCGGCAACTTCAGCAATATATCTGGCAAATTTAACCTTCTCTTTATCGTCCAACATAACCATCAACCCATCAGATATAAAAAATATTCGTGACAAAGGATCTTTAACACCTAAATCACCCTCAACAAGATTAAACATTTTCATTATAGTTTTACCCCACCAAGTTTTATAGTTTGTAGTTTCCTCAAGTGCAGGTCTAAATATTTTGTTAAAGGCTCTCAAAGATGATCCAATAAATCCGGCAATTGCGATCTGTGGTAAGAACCAAGGTAAAAGTCTTAATATAGCTTTATACCCACCTTCCCCAATATGAAACCATAATCTTTTAGATTTTGTTGTCTCAACAAGATATCTTAACTGTCCAAATGTTATTTTACCTTGAGCACTACAGAACTTTTTTGAGTCACAAATACTTTTGATGACTTTATCTGAAGGTTCAATTTCCTCCATAAGTATTTTATGTACCTCATACTCATGATATTGTTGTTCTGATATAATAAACTTCATACCATATAAATATCAAACATAATAAAAAACCCACCTGATGAGGTGGGTTATGATCATTTATTCATCTGATGAATATATTCAAATATATTATTACGTCCAAGCCTTTCATCATACTCAACCTCATCACCACTGACAGGATGAACATTAACTTTTCTTTTAGACATTCTCTGTTTTCTGTTCATACAAGAACAAACCAATTTTCTTTCAGTTACTCTAGATTTTCTCATTACTTTTATTTTATATTGTTACCAATTTGAAGTTTTTATTTCATTAGTGTATTGAAAATCACTCTGATCAGATCTAATTATCGTATTTATAACAAATGTAATACAAATTTTGTGATTAGGTAAAAATGAATCAAAATATTTTGTAGATGAATACTCAAAATTATTATATGTCACTTTTCCGTTTTTAGTTTTAAAGCAAACGTGACGTTCAAAATCAAATGGATTATAAAGAAAACTACCATGATCTTTAATATTAATAAAGTAATCCTGATCTTTTTCCATAACAGAAAAAGTTAATTCAGGATATAACATTTTAAATATTTTATTAATAATCTCAATACCATTCATAGACCAATGGTAATAAATAAATTTGAACTAATCAATCTTGAAGTGGGGATAATCCATCATATCCCATTTTAAAAGATGCTGCATCCACAAAATTTGATATAATTTTACCTAAATTGGATCCGACAGCCATCCATTCTTTGTCATATAAATCCACGGTTAAATCCAATTTATTTTTTTGCCCAAATAGAGCAACAACTTTAATCATATATTTGTTCTTGGACTCTTCATTAGGATTTGGAATCACATAAAAGAATAAATCAAATCCTTTATCTCTATGTTTTTGTCGATATAAACGAACTTGAACCCCATTAACATCCTGTGTCTTGATTAAATCAAAACCTTCCATATCAAAATGGCTTTCAACAATAACCTTTTTAATAATTTTAACCAAGTCAGTTTCTGTTAATTTTATTATTTTAGACATATATTATACAAAAATAATTATTTTTTCGATAACGTGTTCAACAATTCGGTCATTAGTGTAATAACTTTATTAGGATTACTTATATCAACCTTTTGACTATCTATATATCTTTTAGCTATCACACTGTACATATCATTCTCATCAATAGTTAAACCATATTTTTTGATGATACCAGCATACAATTTTGATTTGTCAATACTGAATGTTTGAAAATCAATTTCCCCATCACTATCAACACTTAATCCCCAATCATATTTTGATCTTTTGTAAATCCCAAAACTTAACTTTTCGATGTCTCTACCTTCATAGGTGATACTAACAGATTGTGGATCGTATGATTTAAGTTTTTCCTTAATTAACATCCAATTGTCATCAACCATATTATTAACTTCACTAATAATATTTTTAATTAAATTCGTTAATTCAGATTCTGTTAATTTGATTACTTTTCTCATATAAATAAATATTAATAAAAATAAAGAACCCCACCTTTTGAGTGGGGCTTAATAAATTTTTAAATAATTAAAACTCATTGTCAGGATTTAATCCTCCTCGTCTACGAGCCTTTTCATTTTCTTTACTCCATCTACTTTCGGTATCTTTTCTCATTGTCATACCAGATTCAATCTCATCAGCAATATGTCTCAAGACATCAACTCTTGATTCAGGAGGATAGTTTGAATTTCTTAAAACATCTTTTAATTCTCGATATAAAGAACTTTCCTCATGGTTTTCAGAAATAACACGTTTAACAATTTTAGTTAAATCCTTTTCACTTAATCTAATAACTTTTTTCATAACTTAATCTCTTCTACGTCTAACTTTGAATGGTTTCCCTTTTACTTC
>Ga0209668_10001008_pt1 | contig 11878 bp, 10 predicted proteins | sample FrelakmetPLP11PL_FD_187150 | JGI IMG/M metagenome (GOLD analysis project Ga0209668, IMG submission 187150) | Freshwater lake sediment microbial communities from the University of Notre Dame, USA, for methane emissions studies - PLP11 PL (SPAdes)... | ecosystem: Environmental > Aquatic >... | reverse complement strand
TGTTGGTAAGCGCATGTTTTGTCTTTTCCCAGTTGATGTACTCCCGGATAGGGATCTCAATAATCTCAAAGGGAGATGGCAGCCACAGATCATCCGAGATCCTTTCAGATTCAAGGAGCGAGATGAGATCGGATTCTGTAATTATTCCAACGAGTTCCGAACCTTCCATAACCGGAAGCCCGCCAATATGATGCTTCCTCATTAAACCTACTGCTTCCCGGAGCGTTGTTTCAGCCGTGCACATAACAGGCTCTTTAGTCATTGCATCTTTTACCAGCATTCTCTTTCACCTACGGTAACATACCCGCCCCAACGAGTCCGTCCTGTTCTTTCAGCCCACACATCAGGTTCATATTCTGGATTGCCTGCCCGCTTGCCCCTTTAACGAGGTTATCAATTGCAGATATTGCTACGATACGTAACCCTTCACTTTCGACCATGACATCACAGAAATTGCTACCCCTGACAGCTGCGAGTGAGGGTTTCTGATACCGGACAAAGTATTCACCTTTATAGAAATCACGGTACATATTCTCTACCTCTTTTTGTTCCATCGGCTCATTGAGCAGGATGTGAGCAGTTGTCAGGATTCCGCGATTAACCGGCACCAGGTGAGGGGTGAAATAACATTTTGCTTTCGATCCAAGCCATGCAAGTTCCTGTTTCATCTCGGCGAGATGGCGATGGGATGTCCATTTGTAAGGCCCGATATTGTCCCCGACATTCGGATAGTGCGTGGTGGCAGAAGGGTTGTCACCTGCTCCACTCACACCACTTTTTGAGTCAAAAATTACGGTATGAGCGTGGTTTGCCAGTGGCGCTGCAGCGAGTGTGGCTCCGGTGGGGAAACATCCAGGATTTGCAACAAATTTCGCATTGATGCAATCTGCACGATGAAGCTCAGGGAGACCATAGGGTGCCTTGAAATAATCCGAGTGTATAACCCCATACACTTTTTCATAAATCTCTTTTGGCAACCGGTAATCAGCACTGAGGTCCACTACTTTTATTCCTCTCGATAACAGTCGTCCCGCATACGTCATTGCAGCTGTATGCGGAACTGCAAGAAATGCAACATCTGCATCGATTGCATCAATATTCGGGTTTTCAAATTTGAGATCGGTAAACCCTTTTAAATGGGGATGGATCTGATCAAGCGGTGTTCCTGCAAGGGAACGGGAAGTTGCACAGCTGACCTTTGCGATGGAATGGTGAACGAGGAGGCGAATCAGCTCACCACCAGCATAACCAGAGGCCCCGATAATCGCAATTTTCATAAAAGAATATCCTATTGTCAAAATTTAATGCTTTTTAAAGCCAGGCTGGTTTGGATTTTTAAATACGCTGATAATTGAAAGAATTTTTTTACATTTGTTCAATTTTATGCAAATATTGGGTGTGTAACCGTTCCCCAAGCAGTTCTATCCGCTGCCTGTCTTCAAGTCCTTCCAATAAATCCCTGGGAAGGGCATCAATCCCTTTTGCGGCACCAAGGTATGACCCACAGATAAGACCAATAGTATCAGTATTTCCACCAGCATTTGCTGCCACGGTAAGGAGATCAGAGGGATGAGAATACCTGCTGATTAAGAAGATAGCAATCGGCAGGGTCTGGAATACTGAAATGTCATTTCCAATTTTAAGTAATGCTGTTTCCGTGTCCATTCCCTCTTTTTCCAGTACAATGGCATTTCTGATTTTTCCGCCAAGCACATCATCCTCGGCCTGTGCTTTCTCCAGTGCTTTTTCAATAGGGTTGAATGTTCCATGAATCGTATGGTAGAGGAGAGTTGCAAGAGTTGATACTGCTGCATGAGCAGAGGGGTGAGTATGGGTTACATTGCAGGCTCTCACTGCACGCTCACATCCCTCATTCATATCAGGAAAAGCCATACTAAACGGGATTGCGATCGGCAGGCATCCAGAGGTTGTGGATTTCACCCCTTTCCTGGGGATGCTTTCCTTAACTTTCTGTTCGCACACGGCTGAAACCGATCCGTCAGGAAAGCGGAGCTTCCCCTGGTCGTATAGTTCACAGAGTGCAGTTGAATATCGTTCCTCGTTATATTTTCCGTCAGCAAGGAGTGTCGCGACAAGGATCATAATCTGGGTATCATCCGTGTATTGTCCAGCATTGAGTCCCTCATTTGGATGTCCTTTATACGGACGCCGGAATCCATATTTCATTTTATTTAAGTTAGGGAATGTGCTCTCGTTGGGCATACCAAGCGCATCGCCGATTGCAGCGCCAAGCAGACATCCTTTATACTTTTTAAGCATCAATCCTATATTGAAAAACCCGGATAGATAATTCTTCTTATAATAGTGCTGTTTTTGGACCGTTTCATTTCATTCAGGATATTTTTCTCCAATCAGAATTCTTAAATAAGTTACTAACATGATTAATAATGTTAAATAGGTGGGAAATGACCGAGGATTTTAATGTCAGACTCGTCGAGGATGTAAAATATTACAAGCCCGACCCACAGTACAAAAAAAATGCATGGATGGCAGACTACCAGAAAGCGTACAACGATTTTCTGGCTGACAAGGATGGATTCTGGAGCAAAATTGCTCATGAGCTGGAATGGATCCGTCCATGGAGTGCGGTAAAGGAATGGAACTACCCGTATGCGAAGTGGTTCGTCAACGCTCAGCTTAACATTACCGCAAATTGTCTTGACCGCCATGTCAACAACCACCGGCGCAACAAAGCTGCATTAATCTGGAGGGGCGAGGAAGGAGCTGAACGCATTTTCACCTACCAGCAATTGCACAGCAAAGTCATGCGGTTTGCAAACGCTCTTAAAAACATCGGTGTGAAGAAGGGTGACCGTGTCTGCATCTATATGCCGCTCGTACCTGAACAGGTCATCGCAATGCTTGCCTGCGCCCGAATAGGTGCGGTTCACAGTGTGGTTTTTGGCGGTTTTGGTCCTGCGGCTCTTAACATGCGTATCCAGGATGCATCTGCCAAGGTCGTAATTACTTCAGACATTGGCATGCGACGTGGTAAAACCATTCAGTTGAAAGCGATTGTCGAAGAGGCTCTTATCAATGCACCATCCGTTGAACATGTCATCGTGCTGCGGCGACAGGATCGCCCGGTTGATTTGAGACCCGGTCTCGAACTTGATTTCAATGAGATAATGGAGAAGGCGTCACAGGATTGTCCGCCAGAAGTAATGGACGCAGAAGATCCGCTTTTCACGCTCTATACCAGTGGATCCACAGGAAAACCCAAAGGCATAGTGCATACCTGTGCCGGGTACATGGTCGGAACCTACTATACCAGCAAATATATCTTTGATATGAAAGATCCCGATGTTTTCTGGTGTACAGCAGACCCAGGTTGGATCACCGGACACAGTTATATTGTATATGGCCCGCTTGCCGTAGGGGCAACTGTCTTCATATCTGAGCTTACTCCTGATTATCCGGATGCGGGAAGTTACTGGAGCTTAATTGAGGAGCAGAAGATTAGCATCTTTTACACAGCACCGACTGCAATCCGTATGTTCATGAAGATGGGTGAGCAATGGCCTAACAAATATAACCTGAACTCACTCCGGATCATCGGATCTGTTGGGGAACCACTGAACCCGGAGGCATTCGAGTGGTATTACCATGTGATTGGAAAGGATAAGATCCCTATCCTCGATACCTGGTGGCAAACAGAGACCGGTATGCATATGATTACTACCATGATTGGTGAACCCATGCGTCCAGGCTTTGCGGGACTACCAATACCAGGTGTCGAAACCGATGTGGTTGACAAGGAAGGGAAATCCGTCCAGCCGGGAACCGGTGGGCTTCTTGTTATCAAATCCCCATGGCCAGCCATGCTCCGGACTGTCTGGAAAGATGATGCACGCTACCGGGTATACTGGGAAACAATAAAGGGAGTTTATACGGTCGGCGATCTCGCCGTGAAGGGCAAAGACGGATATATCATGATTCTCGGCCGTTCTGATGACATCATTGTGGTTGCAGGCCACAACATCGGCACAGCTGAGGTAGAGAGCTCGCTTGTATCACACCAAGCGGTTGCAGAATCAGCAGTCATAGGTAAACCCGATGTAATGAAGGGTAATTCCATCAAGGCATTCGTAATCCTCCGTGTGGGCAACACACCCAGTGACAAACTCAAGCAGGATCTGCTGTATCATGTGCGTATGACACTGGGTCCGATCGCTGTCCCCCAAGAAATCGAGTTTGTTGATAAATTACCCAAGACCAGAAGTGGAAAGATCATGCGCCGGCTCTTAAAAGCAAAAGAAATGGGAATTGACCCGGGTGATATCTCAACACTAGAGGAATAATCTTTTTTTTTTAAAGGAGGAGGGGTAACGATGAGTGGGACAGAAGAGGAAAAACTCTTAGGGATGGAGCCGGAAAAAGGGCGCTGGGTTCTTGTTATACTGGGCATGATAATCAACTTGTGCCTGGGCTCAATTTATTCATGGAGCGTGTTTGTCGGACCGCTGACAACCTACTTCACCAAGGATCTGGGTCAGTCAGTCTCAGCCAGTGAAATCCTGTTGCCATTTTCAGTCTTTTTAGCATTCTTTGCAATTGCAATGCCGTTTACCGGTAAATACATTGAAAAATACGGCCCACGGAACATAACCATCATTGGCGGATGTCTTACCGGAGTTGGCTGGCTCCTTTCCTCTTTTGCCGGATCTGTCCAATGGCTCTACCTTTTCTATGGTGTAATCGCCGGGATTGGAGTTGGGATTGCCTATGGTGTCCCGGTTGCCGTTGCCGCCCGGTGGTTCCCGGATCGCAGGGGCCTGGCTGTTGGTCTGACTCTTCTTGGGTTCGGATTCTCCGCGGTTCTGACTGCAAACATTGCGGGATTCCTCATTAGTGCTACGGGGGTCATGAACACATTCAGGATGTTTGGTATAGCTTTTATTATTTTGATTGTGTTACTCGCATTGCCCCTGAAATTCCCGGCAATCGGATGGAGACCGGCCGGTTGGACACCACCTGCTCCAGCACCAGGTCAGATGGTAACTTGTGAATTCAAACGCGAACAGATGCTGAAAACATCCACATTTTACGCACTCTGGGCCTGTTATTTCATCGGATGCCTTGCCGGGCTCATGGCAATCGGCATTGCAAAACCTGTAGGTGTTGATATCGGTATTGAGACCGGGCTTGCTACGATACTCGTTGGTGTATTTGCTATTTTCAACGGCTTTGGGCGGCCGGTTTTTGGTGCACTTACTGATAAACTGACCCCTCGGAATACTGCTATGCTGTCGTTTGTCCTGATCGCACTGGCATCGCTTCTTATATGGCAGGTTCCATCCGAACCGGTATACATTCTTGCATTTGCCATCCTCTGGGGATGCCTTGGCGGCTGGCTAGCCATAGCACCAACCGCGTGTGGCAGTTACTTTGGTACCTGCGATTACCCTCGATGCTATGGAGTGTTATTCCTTGCATATGGTGCAGGAGGCATTGCAGGGCCCCAACTTGCCGGATTTATTAAAACATCAACGGGATCTTACCTTGGGGTGTTCCCCTATGTGCTCGTGCTTGCGATGGCAGGGCTTGTCATTGCATTCGCACGCTTAAAGCCCCCTGTGGTTCCACAGAAAAATTAAAATTTTTATCCTCGTTGCGGCTGATATATTGGCTTTCGCTGGGCCATCCGGTAACCAGAGACCACCAGTATAGTTTTGCCGAACTCAGCATCAAGTGTGCGATCACCGGAATCTACATAGAGCACAGGTGTCTCACGGAGTTTGTGCGGAGTGGCAACCACAATGATATTTTTAATTCCCAACCGTCTTACAATCCGTGCACTAATCTGCTGGTTACCCCTCCCAAGGATAAAGCCCTGTGCACCAATCGGACTGATAACAATTTTTGCCTCATTATTCTCGTTGAGCAACGCCCAGAGTGTTTTTTCATCGATATCCTGGGCAATTATTTTCCCGTTTTTAACAGCGTCAACGCCGAGCAGGGTTTTGTTCACGCCAAGTTCGTGGGCAATGGATTCCGTAGTTGTCCCTGCACCGAGAATATAGAGTACATCCGTGATCATAATTTCGCGGATAAAACGGGCGATTTCACCCTTGGCACGCTCCTCGTTACTTTCTTCAAATACCTGCTTGGAGGCCTGGGTCTTTCCGGCTACTGAAGGAACACGGGCGATGCCATACAGGTAAGTTTTCAGTTCCCCTGCCCGGTATGCCTTTTCATCCACATCCATCACTTCTGAATCCCGGTACGATTGTACTTTTGGTGTAATGACAATTTCTGCCGCCGCGGATGGATCAATTGCGAAAACAGCGGAGTACATCTTCACACCTGCGGGAATACCAAGGATTGGCACATTCCGGCCAACTACATCGAAAATATCCCGGGCGGTGCCGTCACCGCCACAGAACAGAATCAGGTCAACATCCTGTTCAATAAAATTTTGTACTGCAATCTTTGTATCCCGTGCAGTAGTTTTATTCGCAGGATGGCTGACAATCTGCACATCATGTATCCCTGTTTCGCTGAGTGCATCTTCGCCCATTGCACCAGCTGGTGTGAAAAAAATCAGGTCCTTACTTTTTTTCAGGAAGTTCAGGGTAATTTTCGCCCGGTTTTTTGCCTGCGGTTCCGCTCCACGAAGGAGCGCATCTTCAACTTTGTCATCGGTTCCCTTCAGCCCAACAGCCCCACCCATACCGGCAATAGGATTGATAAGAAAACCGATGCGTTTCATAAAAAAAGGATTTTTTAAGAAATTTTTGGGATCCGGGCAATGGATTCCCTGATCAGTTCATCCGGGTACTCGTAGTCCACCAGTTTGCCCGCATGGTAGGCATCATAGGCGGACATATCAAAATTGCCATGGCCGGAACAATTGAAGAGAATCGTCTTTGCCTCACCGCTCTTTTTACATTTGAGGGCCTCATCAATTGCTGATTTCACTGCATGGGATGTTTCCGGGGCGACAATAATTCCTTCCGCACGGGCAAAGGTCTGGGCAGCATCAAAAACTTCACTCTGGTGGTAGGCTACGGCCCGCATAACACCATCATGTACCAGCCGGGAGACAATCGGAGAATCGCCATGATAACGGAGTCCGCCAGCATGGATAGAGGGGGGAACAAAGTCATGTCCGAGGGTGAACATTTTAAGAAGCGGCGTATACCCTGCTTCATCTGCAAGGTCATAGGTGTACATACCTTTGGTGAGTGTCGGGCAGGACGCTGGTTCAACACCGATGATATCCACATCCTTATGCTTACCGGTAAGCTTGTCTCCGGCAAACGGGAACGAGATGCCGGCGAAGTTTGATCCGCCGCCGACACATCCAATCACCACATCAGGGTAATCATCAACCATTGCAAGCTGCTCGCGGCATTCAAGACCGATGACCGTCTGATGCAGGCATACATGGTTTAAGACCGATCCCAGAGCATAGTTGGTATCGCTGTGGGATGCTGCATCCTCAACTGCTTCAGAGATGGCCATACCCAGACTTCCCGGGGTGTCCGGGTCTTTTTCGAGCATTGATCTGCCAGCATTCGTCTTAGTGCTCGGACTGGGAATGCATTCTGCGCCCCAGACATTCATCATCGATTTCCTGTAGGGTTTTTGTGTGTAACTTGACCGTACCATGTAGATTGTGCACTCAAGATCATAGAGCATCGTGGCAAAAGCAAGTGCTGAGCCCCACTGCCCGGCACCTGTTTCAGTTGCGATTCTCTTAACTCCCGCTTTCATGTTGTAATACGCTTGAGGAACAGAAGTGTTGGGCTTATGACTCCCGGCCGGGCTGACACCCTCCCACTTGTAATAAATCTTCGCAGGCGTTTTTAAGAATTTTTCAAGACGGTGGGCGCGGTAGAGCGGGCTTGGCCTCCAGAGTTGAAGGACTTCCCTGACTTCTGCCGGGATATCGATATGCCGGTCTGTCGTAACCTCCTGCCGAATCAGCTCCATTGGAAAAATTGCTGAAAGATCCGCTGGCCCAATCGGTTTTTGGGTCTTTGGATGAAGTGGCGGATCGAGTGGTGACTTCAGATCCGCCTGGACATTATACCATTTTTTCGGTATCTGCTCCTCATCGAGGAGAATTTTGGTTTGCATACATAGTTGTAGCTTTGTACAAATATATACGTTGTTGTACGAATATGTATGTTTGTGATAATGCACGTCATGAAAAATTTTCCGCCCTTAAAGGGATTAGAACAATTCCTTCTGAACAATTTCAGGAAAAATACATTTGATACCTCATTCGATACCATTAATATACTCAGAATAGTATCTGTAAAGGAGTTGTTATTTCTGCAACAACAAAATATTACGCGTGTGGAATGGGGGATTATAGAATGAAATATTCATTTTTCGAAGTTCTTATCAAACCAGGGGAATTCTTCAAAGTAGCGATCAACGAGAAGGAAAGTTTTAAAATTCCCGGACTAATCCTGCTGGTATTGGGGATTGTGACAGCAATAAACGCATATTTAATCGGAGGATTAACGGGAAAGATGATGGGGGGATTGATGCCCGGCATGGAATCAATTATTGCCATTTCTACAATCATTGGCGCTTTTTTGGGAATCTTTGTCGTCTGGGTGGTATGGGCCGGTGTGTTCTATCTTGTTTCCCTGTTATTCAAAGGACAGGGGACATTTAAAAGATCCCTTGAATTTGTAGGGTATGGGTATCTTCCTCAGATTTTTGGAGCAATACTTACCTCAATTGTCGTGCTCCAGTATATTCCAAGAGTAATTGTACCCCGCATTACATCAGCAGCAGCCCAGGACCCGCAGTTGATCCAGGATGCCATCAAAGCATTGATGAATGATCCTGCAATGATGGAGATGACTCAGATCACATTACTCATTTCAATAGTATTTCTCCTCTGGAGTGCAAACATCTGGATCTTCGGCATTCAGAAAGCAAGGAACCTTTCAACCCGTGATTCAGCCTTGTGCGTCGCTATTCCGGTTGTTGCATATATTCTCTATTTAGTCTACACAATGGTGGTAAGGTAAATGAAAACTGTACAATATATTTCCCTGATTACCCTCGTTCTTCTCGGATGTTCAATGGTTGGATTAGTTGCCGGACTGGCTACCTCAGAATCAATAAACGTAGCGGACAAAGTGTATGTGTCATCTGCAACGTATGATCCTGAAGGTTTTTTCTCAGGGGATACGGGAACACTTACAATAGCAGTCACGAACGGCAATAGTGACAACGGTGTTGTAGTAAACCATGCACAATTATCCGGCGACGCAATAAAATCAACAAGCCAACCCTATGATACATCGTCAAATATCGGTCCCGGGCAGACACAAACATATACATTTTCCATAGCTGCCAATGGAGTGGATGGAATTTACTTCCCGACATTTTCGTTAAGTTTCCGTGATGCGGACAGCTTGTATTACCGTACAACGGTCAAAATTGATAGCACGCCCATTATAGTGACTATTCTTGATAAACCGGATACATTCTCACAGGGAAAGAAAAAGACGATTTATGCTCAGGTGGCAAATCCCCGTGGGAATAAAGTAAAAAATGTTAAACTCGACATTTCAGGTACTGGAATTACTGCAACACCCTCGGAAGTCTATGTCGGGGACATGAATCCGGGTGCCAAAATTCCCGTTAATTTCTCTGTAACGGCGGATCAGCCAACAGTCCTCAATCTGACCCTGAATTACGATAATGGCGATAATCCTCATTCTGTGACTACGGATCTTCCCCTGCCTTTTGGTGTTGATAAGAAACAGGCAGATCCTGTCATTAGTAACGTTGAGGTAAAAAGTGATGCAGGTATCTACCATATTACCGGTGATGTAAATAATGCCGGTCTTGAAACGGCAAATACTGTGATGGTCACTACTCTTTCACCGGCAGTCCCGCAGGACCCCTACAAGACGTATGTTGTCGGGGCCCTCAAACCTGATGATTTCGGTAGTTTTGAGGTGACCTTCTCTGCAACCGATGCCGACACTATTCCACTCCAGTTATCTTTCAAGGATGCAGATGGGAATATTTACAATTCAACCCAGGACGTGAAGATTTCTTCATCCTTACAAAATGCGGCAGCCTCTAAGAATAACAGTCTTCCTCTTGTCCCTATCGTTGCTGTGATAGTGATCCTCGCGATATTCATCGGTGGATGGATTGTTTACCTGAAAAAAATAAAGAAATGAGCCCCCCATGAACGAACAACCGGTCATGGTATTTCATGATGTAACGAAAGTGTACCCGTTACCTGCAGGTGATGTAACGGCACTTGATCGGGTTTCTTTCCAAGTGAACCGGGGCGAGTTTATCTCGGTGATGGGGCCATCAGGATCCGGGAAGTCTACACTCCTTAATCTTATGGGGTGCCTCGACACAGCAACATCCGGGGACATCTATATAAGTGGATCCCGTACCGGGGATATGTCCGATAAAGAGCTCACCAATCTCCGGAGAGACCGGATAGGATTCATATTCCAGTATTTTAACCTCTTCCCGCTTTTAAACATCCTCGAAAATGTAACATTTCCGATGATGCTGAAATCCCAAAAAGCGGTCGATCCTGAAAAAGGGCGGGCAATGCTCCACGCCGTCCAGCTGGATGACAACCTGTTCACTCACACACCGATGGAGGTCTCAGGGGGACAGCAGCAAAGAGTCGCAATTGCCAGAGCTCTCATTAATGATCCTGACATCCTGCTGTGCGATGAACCAACGGGAAACCTGGATTCAAAAACAGGTGCCGGCATCATGGAGCTGATGTCAGAACTCAACCGCAAGGGCACAACAATCATAATGGTAACCCATGATCCGAACATTGCCAGCTATTCCAGGAGAACAATTCGTATTGCAGACGGGAGGATAGTGGAATGATCTTCTGGGAAATTGCAAAGCGGAATCTCAGGATCCACCTCTTCCGTTCAACCCTCGCTATGCTGGGAATTGTAATAGGAGTGGTTGCGATTTCATCCATGGGGATTTTAGGCAATAGTATGGTGCTCACCGTATCAGACAGCTTGAGAACCGTGGGAGATAGTGTTATTGTAACACCCCACGTTGGTGGAAATGCCCATGGGGGATTTGGTGGAGCGGGCGGATCAACCACCCTTACGATTTCCGAACAGGAATTCGAGCAGATAAAACGTGTTTCAGCCCCAAATGTTGCGATACCGGTTCTCCAGACTTCAGACCGCATGAAACTTGGTGTTGGTAGTGATGAGATTGTGGCACCGATCTATGGTCTGAATCCCGACGATGTCCCGGATTTCCTTAAGTTGCAGGAGGGGGATTACAACCGGGGTAATTCAGGATGCCTGGTTGGTTCAACCTTTGCAAAGGACAACAATATCAAAGTCGGATCCAGGATTTCAATCGGTTCAGATGGAAATAAAGGCACTCTGCGGGTTACCGGTATTATCGAGGAACGTGGTATGGCTTTTGATGTCAGTACGGATTCGGCAATTGTCGTGACTAAGGACTGGTTTGATGATGCCTATAACCGTACGGACTATGATAAAGTCGTTGTCAAAGTGAAAGATCTCGATAATATCGCAAGTGTTAAAACCGCAATTGAGAACCAGTTGAACAGGCGGGATACTACTGTCGATGTGATGGATACACGCAAGACCATGGAGACCCTTTTCCAGGCGTTTGGTCAAATAACGACGTTTGTTTCAGCAATCGGCGGAATATCAATGCTGGTCGCGGGTGTTTCAATTCTCAATATCATGATGATGTCTGTTACTGAACGGATCAAGGAAATCGGCATTATGCGTAGTATCGGGGCACAGAGAAAAGAAGTGATGTCGATGTTCCTCTATGAGGCACTCATTCTTGGAATCGTCGGTAGTACTATCGGAGGAGCGTTAAGCATGATGGG
>Ga0209668_10001007_pt1 | contig 11879 bp, 10 predicted proteins | sample FrelakmetPLP11PL_FD_187150 | JGI IMG/M metagenome (GOLD analysis project Ga0209668, IMG submission 187150) | Freshwater lake sediment microbial communities from the University of Notre Dame, USA, for methane emissions studies - PLP11 PL (SPAdes)... | ecosystem: Environmental > Aquatic >... | reverse complement strand
GACGATTACAACATCGTACTCCTGCTGTCTTCCTGTCCTACGGTTATTCATCTATTTAGTACAAGGGTGCAGGAATCGTATCAAGCTGTGGACAAGCGCCCGTGATACCTGCAGTGTTACGCATATATTTGAGTGAATAAACCCATGTACTGACAATGGCTGAAGGACCGGAATTCAAGTGGAAACAGTGCCTGGTGATCAGGTCAGATCTCAAAATGAGCTGTGGTAAAATGTGCGCACAGGTCGGTCATGCCGTAATCCTGGCCTATGAGAGGGCAGATAATACTGCCAGGAAAGGCTGGTTCTCTGAAGGTCAGAAAAAAGTTGTCCTGAAAGTTGCCGGTGAACGCCCGCTTTTTGAATTAAAAGTACTTGCCGAAAATGCAGGTATCGCTGCAGCGCTTGTACAGGACGCCGGTCTTACCGAGATTGCCCCCGGTACCATCACTGCTCTCGGTCTTGGACCTGCAAAAACCGAAGCCCTCGACAAACTTACCGGAGACCTTTCCCTTCTATGAGACTGAGCCCGTTTCCACTCGAGCAGGAACTCGGGATGCGCTATTATGCGAGTGATACCGCAGGCATCGGGGGAAAACTCAGGTCAACAGCCGATGATTTTTTAGTCGAGGAGATCCCGGTAGCCGTTGGAGATTCGGGGCCGTATCTCATCTGCAAACTAACCAAGAAAGACTGGGAACTTCAGCACGCGGTAAAGGAACTGGCAAAACGACTTGGGATCAGTCACCGCCGTATCGGTTGGGGTGGAACAAAAGACCGGCACGCGGTAACGAGCCAGCTGATTTCACTCTATGAAATAACACCTGAAAAGATCGCTGATGTCAGGCTGAAAGATATCACGCTTGAAGTGCTTGGGCGTTCCCAGTTCCCCCTTTCACTCGGAAGCCTGAAAGGGAACCGCTTCGACATTACCATAAGGGAATTGTCAGGTGAAGATATCGAAGGGCAGATACAATCGGTCACCGGAACTGCCACTGCAGGTCTTCCCAATTATTACGGGGTCCAGCGGTTTGGAGTTATCCGCCCCCTTACTCACCGTATCGGTGAATTGATCCTCAAAGAGGACTATGAAAGCGCCGTGATGACCTATATCGGCCAGTCATTTCCCGATGAACCCGAAGAGAACCGTGCGACCAGGTCGATATTTTACGAGACCCGGGACGCCCGTGAAGCACTTCACCGTCTTCCTGTCCCTATGTCCTTCGAGCGTTCGATGCTTCATCACCTCGTTAACCACCCTGATGACTATAAAGGAGCCCTGAAAGTCCTGCCACCAAAACTGCTCTCAATGTTCGTATCGGCATTCCAGTCCTGGTTATTTAACAGTGCCCTCTCAATGCGGTTCGACCAGGGCACGGCAATCGATGAACCGGTCCCGGGAGACCTGTTGATCTTTGAAAATGGCCGGGAAGACCTTGTCACGGTGCAGAACCAGGGGATAGCAGCCCAGCATGTAAAAAGAGGGCGATGTATCATTGCCATTTTTATGCCGGGGTCCGTTACAGTCACAAAGGGACATTCCGGCAGTGCGATTGAGCATCTCCTGGAGGAGCAGGGTATTAGCCCTGACCATTTTGGAAAGGCACAGGATTTAGTGCATTCACGGTTCAACGGTGCTCTTCGCCCGATCAGTCTCATGACACCTGTTGAATCCCTGCAGGAAGGAGACAGCGTGCGACTGAAATTTTCTCTCCCACCCGGACATTATGCGACCACGGTCTGCCGGGAATTTATGAAAACAGACCCACTCAGGATGATATAACCCGGAAGTAATCTTAAAAAAGTTATGCTGCAGGGGCCCGGTACTCTACATCGTATTCGGTCACGAGGTTGGTCCCGCAGAGATAGAAATTTTTCAACCCGAGCCGGATCATATCGTCTTCGGACTCTATATGCATTCCCCCGACCAGGGAGGGGGTATCCGCTCCACCGACAATGAACGGCAGGTGGATCAACCGTATTTCATCGACAAGGTGATGGTGGAGCATGTGCCAGTTCAGGGTCGGTCCACCTTCTACCATCATGCGGTGGACACCAAAGTCCTTCCAGAGAATGTGCATGAGGAGAGGGAGGTCCACCCGGTCTTCACCGGTCTGGATAACATGGGCTCCTTTTTCCCTGATTGCCTGTACCCGTTCTTCCGGGGCCTGTTTTGCAACTGCAATAACCGTTGGCGCCCCGGGTCCAAGCACATTTGATGCCAGGGGGATATCGGCATTACTGCACGGGATGACACGAAGCGGACTCTTCCCGGTAACATAACGCACGGTAAGGAACGAGTTGTCGATCTTGATCGTGTTTGATCCGACCATAATTGCATCACATTCGGCTCGTGTCCGGTGGAGGAGGAGCTCAGTCTCGTGGGACATATATTTCATCAGGATCTTGCTCGAAGTCCCTTTTTTGAGCGTCAGCTTGCCATCCGCGGTAATCTCGGACATCATCAGTACATGAGGTCGTTCTCTCGAATCTGCCATACCCGGTCCTTCTTGTCCCAGTTATCGACCTGCTAGATAATAGAAGTTAGCTAATTCCGGAGCTCAATCCCGGAGATTCGGTTACGAGAAATACGTACCATAAAAAAAGGGAAAACCAAGCTGGTATTTTCCCCTGAAAGAGCATAAAATGACCTTATTAATAAGAACAACGGTAAAAGAACAAGTATTAATGTTGAGATCCCAACTGTATTAGGACATGAACATTACTGCACTCAGGCCAAGATTTATCGGCTACCTGGAGCCTGTCGCAGATGTGTTCGTAAAAACCGGGATCACCCCGAACCAAATCTCACTCCTGTCCCTCTTATTCGGGGTTGCCTGTGCAATATGTTTTATTGACCGCCATTTCTTTCTTGGCAGCGTATTTCTTTTTATTTCAGCGCTCCTTGACCTCGTGGACGGAAGCGTTGCACGAAAAATCGGCCGCCAGACAAAATTTGGTGCGGTATTCGACTGGATAGTCGATAAATATGTTGATGCACTCGTACTCCTTGGTATCGGTCTTTCCGGGATAGCCATAATAGCCCGTTTTATACCAGTAACTCCAGCAGTTGATTTTGGAATTGTTGCCCTTGCAATCATCGGTTCACTTATGAACACGTTTATTAAACCTGTCACCTATGCCGAAATCGGGTTTAAAGAACGTATTGATGGGAAAATTGAAGACCCGCTTGAAGGCGTCGGATTTTTCGGGAGACCTGAAACTCTGCTCGTAATACTCCTCGGGGGTATTACCGGTTTTATCTGGCTGTCAGTGATCATCATCGCGGTGTGTGCCAACCTCTCGGCCCTGCAGAGAATATTCTACCTGCATAAGACATATTCCTGAAATAAGGATGCAATATTCCCATCCATTTGAGGTTCCTACTAATCCTGGTATGCGGTCCGCGATTGGAGGAGATGAGCTACCTGGTTTAAAACGATCCATGATTTTGATACAACTGTGAAAGAACCGGGCCAGGTTAACCGGAATCCTCCCATTCCAAAGTATATCCTGAACAATCACCGGCGCATAATTCAACAATGAAGTGGTAAAGCACTGGCCCCTTACGTTTGTAAAAAAGGGCAGATTCCTATTAGCAGAGAATAATTCAAATTGTGCGTTAGTTTCCTGTGCGAGGTCAGATTACCATATCCATTCAATATTTTTATTGGATGGATGGGGGGATAGGGTTTCATTCTTTCTACCATTAAGGATATGTGAATTCAGTGAAGTTAGGCCTTTAAAGAAATCCCGCCCCATTCCGACCTTTTTATTGCAAAAATAAGACAGTTTTCTTAAAGCTGCCAACCTTTTACTGATCCCCCTACTACAAGTGCCCTTATTTTCGGTTGTAACCCCTCAATTACCGCCGGTTTCTGATAAAAGCCAGTTATAAGCCATATTTCAAAATAAACCCAATCTGACCTCGCTTTACCAGTGTCCGGGCCCATAATGGGCCTGGATTTACCATGCTCCCGGTTACCTTACACATGGTATGACCCATAAAAGGAGCGTTTACCAGCCCGGAATTTCGGCTTCGCGAATTTTTGAAAATCATCAAAGAAAGAATAATTTTTTTTGTAGACCCTGTACTATAGGAAGAAATTACCGGGCATCATCAGGGAATGCAGCATATTTTAAGTATGGTTGCGAGGCTCGACATTCAAAAAATCGTTATTTTAATCCTCCTGTCAGGTACCCGGTACACCTATTCAACAGGTGGAGCTGCCGGGGGCGTCTTACCTGCCAGCCGGTATATCGCTTTGTAATATTGCCCCGTCAGGTCACGTGCAAATTCAGCTAACCCGGGGTTGATCCTGAATAACCCATATGCTATGCCGATAAGCAGGACGAGCGCAAGACCTTCTGCAATAACATTGTGTGCCCAGAAAAAGCTTTCATACCCTGTCTCCCCGTTCCCTGCTATTTCAGGCAGGTAGGGGAACCACTGTTCAGTATAGGCTATGATCACCGCTACATTCCGGGCGATATTGAGGAGATAGATGGTCGGTACTACCAGGAGGAATGAAAGTACTTTCTGCCGCCAGCTGGACGGGACTGCACAGGCAACACCGAGCATGATTGCGATCCCCTGTATTCCCGTGCAGGCGAGAATGATCTGGATACGGTACCCATACCGCTGGAACATGTCCCAGGCGACCAGCAGGGTATCGTAATGAAGTGCATTCAGTACCCAGAATACCTGCCCGACCACCACCCCGATCAACCAGTTCCCAAGGGATGGAATAAACTCAAACGGTGCATAAATCAGGAATGCTACTGCTGCGGCTGTTGAAAGCTGCATTACCCTGAGTTCAGACCTGATTAGCAACTGCCCGGTGATAACCAGGAACGGCACCGAAAGGATTGCAAGCAGCGGGTACAGGAAATTATTGATTGACAGATAATAGGGTATCTCGGCGAAGAGGTACAGTACCATTCCTGTCCATCCTACAATAGCCGCGTATTGCCGATACCGGGTGGGGATGAGAAAGACCAGGAAAAAAACGCAGGATATGAGGATGAGATACTCTATCATTCCTCTACTATTGATTTTTTCCTTAAAAAAAGGATGCTGATGTGACAAGAAGACACCAGATATTTACAGATTTTTTTGCCGGTTATGGGGTGATACAAGGATTAATCTGGTTTGCATGCGCATGGTGAAACGATGTTCTGTCCTGAGTGCAAGAGTATTCTTATGGCTTCTGCAGGCCAGCTGAAATGCCGGAAATGCGGTTATATCCGGAAAATATCTGATAATGATCAGCTGCAGAAGAAAACGATGAGGAGCGAGAAGGAGATTGTAATTGTAGAAGATGACGGTTCCTTCCCGACGCTCCCAACCATCCAGATAAAATGCCCGAAGTGCGAAAATAATCTTGCTTTCTGGTGGCTGCGACAACTAAGAGCTGCGGATGAAAGCGAGGTACGGTTCTTCCGTTGCTGCAAGTGCAACCATACATGGCGACAGTACGATTAATACAAAGTCGTTTTAATACAATAATTATCACTGATTATATGTTCTTTTTTCCCAGTCACATTTTTTGAAACTCAATTTTATAAGACTGAATATTTCAAAGGATAGAATATACGGTCACATTACAGATTGCCTGCCTATGGCCTGATATAGTGCCGTATTCTGGTTTGAATTGGTGTAAAAATTTAATTTCTAACAGAACAGCAAGTAGACTATAAAAGAGTGGCAGAGTCCGGAACTTACTGTGTTTTGTACGAAGTAACCCTGAGGTAAGGGTTCTGGCGGCATGTAAAGGAATCATAAACGGTACCGAGGGCCTAACCCGAGCTTTCGGTTATGCATTAGGGCGACAGGACAAGGGGCTTACATCGACTGTTCCGACATGTCGGATAGTTGACGCATCCGGTGTGTCTTCCACAACCAATCTTTTTTTTAACAACCCTGTTGCCTCAGACTCCACTGGCCTCGTTTGTGCTGTGCCTGAGCCTGTGCAAAAGTATAATATCTAACACGTGATAAAATTTCATTATGAAGGAATGGACTAATCCTGAAATGACAGTCTTGGTACGAAATGAATCGGAAGAGGCCGTGTTATCCGCGTGTAAAATAGCAATGGGGAACCAAGGCCCATCTTTATTTGACGTTGGTTGTCAGACGATTGGGTGTGAAGGTTGCGAAGTTATATCCAGTAGCTGATTCGATCGACTTATCCCCGCGTCCAATCTTTTTTAACAACCCCGTTGCTTCAGACCCCAACTGCCTCGTTTGCGCTGTGCCTAATCGTGTGCCAAAGCATAATCTCTAGCAAAGATGTATCTCTACCACGAAAGGATTGAATAAGCAGCAATTAACAATTCTGACACGACATAACCCAAAGGAGGCGGTTTTGGGAGTGTGCAAAGGGATATCGGGGTATGCACGCATGAACACACGACATAATGCGTGCATGGGTCGGCTTGATAATGAGGAGTGTTTCTTTTGTATGACACAGAGCTCAAGTTGATTGCGTTGGCTTGCGAAACCAACTCACGCTTTTTTATGAATGTTTTGTCTTCGAATTCACCCGTCAGGGACCAGCAAAGTTGAACCAGCCTGCGGTCAAATCTGAAATATGTAAGCTGGAGAGTACACAGACACGGATCGCCTAATCCCGCCTTTTCTGCGAAATGACTGCCAGGCCAGGCAATGACATCACCTTGTGAACCCGGCGATGATCTTTGCGTAATTGCCTGCAGGAATCTACCCGGACTTCGATTACGAACCTCTCTTCTCAAACAGCTCTACCCGCTCACGACCATCCCTAACCTCCCAAGCCTTCTTCAGCACCCCGATCAGCCCGAGATATCGTGCCTGTGCATGGGCTACATCACAGAGATATTCCACCGGGGTATCAAGACTCCCGGACTCCATCCACGACTTAGCCGGACATTGCTCGCATAATCCCTTCAAAAAACAAACCTCACATCGCCGTATATAATCAGGATTCGTCGCATTCCATTCACGGAACCTGGGGAACACTTCAGTGAGTGCTTCCCGAAGAGAGTAGTTACGGAGATCATAGACCATCTCCTGGTGCCGGAGTGGCAGGCACCTCGGGCCATCCCATAACTATGAACACAGGTGCCGTGCCCTGCACCGCAGGAGACGAAAAGATAACCGGGTGGACGAGGTGGCGCAAAAAAGTATTGATGAATTTTTAATGGCCAGATTTTCGTCCGATATGCATAACTGAAAATGCATCTGGTCTTTTGTAATTTATCAATCAGGTCTTACAAATCAAAACAAAAATTTAATCTCATCTATCGTTAAAAGAGCCTGAAGAGCATCCACTCCTATGGTGCGGCACTCGTATTGTGGGTGTAGGAATTGCACATTACAGGTCGGTTAACCCGGGAACGGTATGCGTAAAACAAGGCGGGCTCAAACGCTTAGATTTCGGGGATATATGGGTCCGAATCTTTAATTACGAGCCGTCAGGGAAAGACCGACAATAAATTGGTTCAGATGCATCTACAATTGGCGGTTAGAATTATCTTGCAATGGGTATTTATCTGAGAGAAGGTAATTCACTGATCGGAGATAAAAAAATGGTGGTAAAAACTGGGGTAGACTCCCAAGCAAAAACATGGACAGAGCCACAATTAACGATATTGGCACGCAACTACCCAGAAGAGCTCGTTTTGGCAGTATGCAAGGGCTTGTACAGTGATGCCACGGTGGGTAGTGTCGATCGCGGCTGTCAGTATACGCTAAACGAGTGCAACTGGTGTTGGCAAAACTCCGACAGTTGACACAAACAGCGTGTCGAAATACTCGTTCTTTTATTATAGAAAGCCGTAGGTTCGACAACGCCGGTCTGTAACCTGATAAGTTGAACCAAGAGGTGTCCAAATCTGAAATATTAAGGCATGTGAGTATCCACACCCAGTACCGTCTGACCCCGCCTTTTCTGCTCACGCGTCCGTAAACCCCGCCCCACTGATAGTTGCACCATCGGGTCACATACTGCCAGAGCCTCGTCGTTGAGGCCCCCTGTTCGTAAAGCCGGCGGGTACGTTCTTTAAGACGACGCACACTCTCGGCCGATGGGCGCAGTCTCCGGATGGGGTGCAGGGTGTAACCGAGCCGGGTAAAAGCCGGCGGTTGTCCACCCGATGAGCTTCTTCTTCTCATGAACGACCAGGCCAGGCAATGACAGCACCTTGTGAACCCGGTGGATATCGATGCGTCATTGCCTGTGGGAATCTACCCTTACTTCAATTACGAACTTCTCTTCTCAAACCGCTCTACCCGTTCATACCCGTCCGTAACCTCCCAGGCCTTCTCCTTTACCCCGATCAATCCAAGGTACCGTGCCTGTGCATGGGCTACATCGCAGAGATACTCCACCGGGGTATCAAGACTCCCGGACTCCATCCACGACTTAGCCGGACATTGCTCGCAGAGTCCTTTGAGGAAGCAGACCGCACATCGCCGGAGATAGTCAGAATTCGTAGCTTTCAATTCACGGAACCCGGGGAACACTTCAGTGAGTGCTTCCCGGAGAGAATGAGTATGGAGATCACAGACCATCTCCTGGTGCCGGAGTGGCAGGCACATCTGTGCCATCCCATAACTGTCAACACAGGTGCCATGCCCGGCCCCGCAGGAGAAGAGCAAATCACCGGCCGGACGCATGAACTTCCCACAAAATTCCTGCATACCGGAAATATACTTCGGGTCTCTGGCAAGCATCGCAACCGTCTCATCCGGTGAAAGACGAAGCTTTGTGATCCGTTCGTTCTTTGCGGGGTCATCATGGCGGGCACGCAGGTCAAAGTTCATCGAGTAACCCGGCCGTTTGTCCATCCCCGGAATCGTTGCAGCCCATGCCTCAAATTCTTCCATCTCTTCCCGGTTTTGAGGGAGGAATGCCTGTTTCACAACAAACGGGATGCCATGCTCAAGCAGGAGGTCAACCCCACGCCGGAACTCAGCAAACGATCCTTTTGCACCGGCAGCGGCATCGTATGATCCAGGATGCATCCCATACACCGAGATCTCTACCACCCGTCCCGGCGGTATCCGGGCAAATAGTGCCGCAAGCTCTGGGGTGATCAACCGGCCGTTCGTAAACAGGATCACCAGAATCCCGAGTTTTCTTGTAGCGAGATACAGTTCAGTAAAATCCGGGCGGAGCAGCGGTTCCCCGCCGGTGAACCGGACCGTCATGCAACCTAAGCCTGCTGCCTGCCGGAGCAGGTCCAGCACAAATGCCGTATCCATCTCGCGGCCTTTGGCCTCAACATCCTCTTCCGGACGATTGATCAGGCAGTGGATACACCGGTTGTTACACCGTTCAGTCAGCTCGATATCCAATTGCCCAAGCACCGGGCGCTTCCCTTTCAGGAGATCCGCTTTACCCCTGGAAACCGTCCGGACATACCCATTGCCGGTCACAGACGCTTCAGCTCCGGAACAATCGCTCCGCTCTTATCAAACTGCATAACATAGCACGGCACTTCCTTCGCCATCTTCTCGACGCCGTCAAGGGTCTTCTCCCACCATTCGACAGTCACAAACGGGCGGATCACGCACGCAAGCAGCCGGCGGACGATCTCACGCCGGTCTTCTATCCGTACAATCCGGTTCACATCCGACTTCTCGATAAAGAGAATGGCATGCAGGGGTGCTGACTGTGACGAGACATCAGGCACATCTCCGTGGCTCCATGTCCCGTACACTTTCCACCCATTCGCAAATCGCCGGACAATATTCCGGTCATCACAGAGGATCTCAGCCTGGCCCGCAATCAGCCCAGCAGTCGTCGACTTCCCTGCCTCAGAATGACCGACAAAGAGCAGACCTTTTCCGTCCATCACAGCACCACACGAGTGAAGGAAGAAACCATTCCGGTCTGCAAGGAGACGGCCTATAAGGATCTGGTCAGTGGGAAACATCGTAAGGGAGGTAATATTCCCTTTCCGGAAGCTATCCTCACCGTCATTGTAGATCCGGCCGGCAGAATGGTCGTGTGAAAAGACCGCCAGTCTATGAAGGGGTGAGGCTGTCCCGTCCGTCGGAATTCCCGCATAAATCCATGAATTTCCTTTCTTATAGATAGCCCATGGGGACTTCCGGTACAGTTCCTCGCCCCGTTTCTCCTCGGGAAGATCAGGGATCTCAAAGTGGTGGCGGATACTGACCGTGTCCTCACCCGGGCCATCTGCGATGAAACTGGAAAATTTCGGATGAAAGGATGTCTCAGTAAAAGGAAGGTCTGAATCGACCTGGACAGTGATCCCGCCGATGGTGAAATACCGGCGATTGTCTTTCTGCATCGTCTCTTTGCAGGCCCGCATCTCCCGGGCAACATCGCAGAGATAGTCAACCGGTGCAGAATACCTGCCATGCTCGAGGTACCCATACACGGCACACCACCGGCAGTCTTTCCGGTACTCGCATGACCCACATGATTCCAGATATTCTTTCCCCCCCCGGACTTTTTCGGAAAGTGACGGTATGAACCGGTCCCACGCGTCCTGGAACGTCCCCTTCCGGAGGTCATAGAGCATTTCGGGGTCTTTGAGAAATGCGCAGAACGACATCATCCCATAGGGATCCACATGGAAATCCCTCCGTCCTTTGATACAGGCGGCAAAGAGCCGGTCATCGCCTGCTGGACACTTCGGGTGCTCACCATCCCCTTCACTTTCAAGGCTGGAGAAATCCGGTCGGTCAAGTTCCACGACGTCATGGGGAGGGAGCCGCTGGGCATCGATTTCTGCATTCCGCACCGGGTCCGCCCCTGCTGACAGGTAGAGCCACGGGGCCCCGATCCGGTAGTGGGGACTAAGCGATTTGGCCAGCGTAATCATCTCCTGCAGCTGGTGGTAGTTGTCCTTCATAGGGATAATCTGCACGATAAACCCGGCACCTGCGTCCTTCAGGAGCGAAAAACCCCGCATCGTAGCAGCAAATGAGCCCGGGTTCTGCGTTACATGGTCATGGACTTCTGCCGTAGCCCCGTAGAGAGCGACCATCTTCGCCCCTTTCCGGGTCATAAGGTTCGCAATCTCTTCGGTGATGAGCGTCCCGTTCGTATTGATACTGTAACTCTTAGCATGAGAGGTGATGTAGTCAAAGATCTCCGCAAAATCCGGGCGGAACATCGGTTCGCCACCGGAAATGGCCCACTCCCGGCACCCCATGGCCCGGGCAGCATCGACGAGGGAAATGATCTCCATGGTCGAGAGTTCGCCACTCCCGTCTTTGGTCCGGAGCCAGCAGTGCCGGCACCGGTTGTTACATCGGTAGGTCAGGTCAAGTGAGCCTTTGAGTGGGAGACGTGGCGTGGCGGTCATTATTTTCGTGGAAGCAAAAGTGTCCTGCATATTAACATTCTCCATTCGTATCTGGTCCTGATTCGTGGGTATGCGGGCCTGGTCCCTTATACCCGAGAGCTGCTGCACGGGCATGGGCAACCTGGCAGAAGTATTCAACATATGCATCCATAGCCCCGGTTTCCAGGTAGGCATGTGCCGGGCACCAGAGGCAGAGGTTGATGAGCGGACATCTCCTGCAGGTCTTCAGGAACTCCGGATCGGCTGACCGGAGGTCACGGACCCGGGGTACGGTATGCACCCAGGCATCCTTCACCGTCCCGGTCCTGAGATCATACATCGTCTCCGGGGCCCAGAGAGAAGAACAGAGCCGGAACTTCCCGTCATAGCTGACGGAAAAGCTGCCGTTGCCTGCCCCGCAGTGAAAGAGATGATCACAGCCGGTGTGGCAGAAGTCCTCGTTGATCAGTTTGTCACAGCTCTTCGTCAGACTGTTGAACCGTTCGCTGTCTGCCCGTTCGACTGCAACGATTTCCTCCGGTGTCAGCCGCTCCGCAATGATCCCTGCATTCCGGGCT
>Ga0209668_10001006_pt1 | contig 11883 bp, 13 predicted proteins | sample FrelakmetPLP11PL_FD_187150 | JGI IMG/M metagenome (GOLD analysis project Ga0209668, IMG submission 187150) | Freshwater lake sediment microbial communities from the University of Notre Dame, USA, for methane emissions studies - PLP11 PL (SPAdes)... | ecosystem: Environmental > Aquatic >... | reverse complement strand
ATTATCCTTATTAAAGAAATACACAAAAGAGAAACATACGCAGTACTTGCAAAAGAAACATCTTAAATTATGTAGTAATTTCTATAATAAGGATAATCATATAAATGATGATACTGATAAAATAAACAATTATAAAAAGGAATTAAAAAAATTAGCAAATGAATTACATATAGAAATTCCAAAGAATACTAATGATAATGCTGATGATGATGATGAAATTTATAACAATTTATGTAAATTGATATCACATAAAATATTAATAAAAAAATCTTTAAAAAAAGTAAATTAACGTGTTAACTTACTAAAGTACTAATGTACCATTGCATCTAGTTGGTTTCATATATTTTTCAAACCAGATTTTTGCACGATCTTCTAAGAATTGGTATTTAATGGTATATCCTACGCTTTCCATGTATTCTTTAAGGAGATTGAATTGTTTTTCCGTCATTGTTTTTGGGGTAACATGTCCAAACAATTTGCGCGCACCTGCTAACATAAAATGTGTTAAAAATACAATATTGATATTGTTGTATTCGGTATCTATAATATATGTACATGGTTCTTTTGGGGATGTCCCAAAGATTTTATCAATAATACATTCAACTGGCTGTACCATACATATATATTATAATGATTTTTTAATTTTGAAATTAATTAAATAAATTGCTAATTTAATTAATTTCGCAAAATCGCGTTTAATAAACTTTACCATGGATTTTTATTTTGTACCGCAAAATTGCGCTAGAGTTTTTATTTTTGTACCGCAAAATTGCGCTATGATTATTTCATGTTCTTTAAATACAAGTTATTAAGAAATGTTTTCTTATCATCGACATCCATTTTAAAGAAATTGTATTTGTCTTCTAGGGTGTAATTCAGGAATTCCTCAAATTTATTTGTAAAAATATTTATTTTTTGTAAAATTTTTGTTATTGATTTATCATTTTTAGTAATAGGAGTTACCTTGATTTTAATACGATTTTGTGGCATGTATTCTACTAAATCAACCGCATTCATATCAAACATGTGCATATATACTTGCATTTGTGTCATTTCGTAATCTCTTACATCTTTAAAAAAGCATTTTGTTCTTGTTTTAACTTCGATTAATTTTACATTTGGTAGAATTCCATCTACCTTGCCACATATATACCAATTGTAATTATCAGATGTACCAATTAATACCTTTTTAAATGCTTGTGATTTATCCAAGATTACTTTATATTTCATTTCATATAATCCCAGGGCACCACATTCATTTGAAACACCAAAACTTGTATTTACTAAACTTTCCATATTAACTTTCAATTGTACTTTTTTTTCTTCTGGTAGATCCAATTTATCAATTACTTCACTTGATGTCGTTATATGTTTTATCATATCTGATTTATTATTTGTGTTTTTCATTGTTTCTTGAATAAACTCATTACCTAATGTATCTTGAAGTTCCTTGAGTTTGTCATTTTGTACAAATTCACCTTCTGTTTGTGATAATTCTTCACAAGCTTTGTAATTTTTAGAATCTATTTTCTTCCATAATTTAATAAAAGAACTCCAATAATCCCATTTATTTTGTCCAATGAAACTACTAATTTCACTGCAGTTAATATAAATATCTTTACGTACCTGTTCCTCAGACATTATTGTAGTGATAATTTAATAATACCGTGATAATAATTATTGTACTAATATATATATTAAAAATCAATTTTAAATTAATCTCGATGTTTCATTAAACCAATTATTTTATTTATAATGCATAATTAAGTGAGAATGAAAAGATTAATTGTTTTAAAAAAGGAAGCAACTGAAAGCACTAGTAGTTCTTACGATAGTTACGACAGTTACGATAGCTCATATGAAAATTCAACATCTTTACAATATGATACTTCAACTGACCCAGTTACAGAGACAGTTACAGAAACAGAAACAGAAACAGAAACAGAAACAGAGACAGAGACAGAAACTGATACTGACAGTGAACCAGAAACTGAAACTGAAACAGAAACAGAAACAGAAACAGAAACTGATGGAAATATTAAGACTATAAAAACGTCAAAACAGAAGAATAAAAATGGTTTTAAAACTATAGCATCATTAAATTATAAAAAGGATGAGACAAAAACAATGCAAAGTAAAATGTCTAAACAGGATATTTTAAATAAATTAGAAGGTTTTATATCACTGAATAATATAGAGGAGATGAGTGTACTTGAAACATTACCAATAATGAAAACATGGGTAAGGTATATGAATAAAGAAACTAAACAATTTCGATTAGGTGGATTATTATTAAAAGTAGAATATCCTAAATACATTGTATTAGCAAATACCACACATAAGATTGTTTGGAGTGTTCAATTAAATAATAATGTTTTATTTATAAAAGACAGGGCTGAATTAGAAAAATCTAAAAAAATAAAGGATAAATTGTTTGATTTGTATAACAGTGGTAGATTGATATTGAAAAAATAAGTGTTAGATTGGTTGATAGGATACGATAGTATACGATAGTATACGATACGATACGATAGGATTGTTATTGTATTATATATCATGTCCTTTTTTTAGTAATTTTTTATATGTTGCACCATCTATTTTTATTTCTCTATTTGTTTCTGGATTTATAACTGTTTCATTTACATGTGTTTTACTACGACAAAAAGAGCATAATTGTCCATTGTATAATATATGTCTCTTTATGCAATTTATATGAAATGAATGATTACATTCAAGTGTTATTGTTTTATTATGTTGTGAATTGAGATCATCAAAACATATATTACATTTATTATTTAATGTTTCTTCATCGGTATTTTGAATTTCTTGAAGAAAAGATATAGTTTTATTTTCATCTTCAACATTATTAATTGTATTTCTATTAGTTTCATTGTTAATTGTGTTATTACTTGTGTTACTAGAATTACTATTATTATCTGTACCAAGATTATTTATTTCTGTATCTACATCTGTATCTACATTCGTATCTGTATCTATAAAATCAATAGATAATAAATAATCATGTAAATAATTAATAATACGGTTATAATTTACATAGAATTCGTAAATGTAAAAACATGGTGTATGATATAAACCAACTGGGTATGTTTCATTTAACGTGTATAAATCATTAAAGATTGTGTCTATATTTGTAAATAGGTATTGATTTATATATTGTAAAAATATTTCTGGGTATGGACATCTTAGATATTTAAATAAACATGTTTCCCATGTTTGATGTAATACATAATCTGTATATGTAATATCATCTCTACCACCTGGTTCATGAGTATATGGATTATTATCTAGAAAACTTCTAAATGTTAATAAAACAGTTTCTATACCCATACTACTTGACCATGCTTCTAATTTAATACCATCAGATTCTATACTTGGCCATGAATTTAGAATAGTACTACAGCATTTACCATCTTCGTAAAAATTAGGATGTATTCTTACATTATCATAATTTACAAATGTTACTGTAGGTGGATGGTAAGGATATTCTTTTGGTATATCAAAATTAAGTCTTATAAATTTGTGTCTGTATACTGAATCATTTGGTGGTTTAATTATGGTATATACTTTGTTTATATTATTATCATTCATATAAACCAAATAATCATTTTCTAATAATGGTTTACTATTTTGCTCAATTGTTAAACGTTGTATTTCTTTAAGAAGTCTTTTATTCATATTAAATTAAATTAAGTAAATATTAAATTAATTTAAAATAAAGCAGTAAAAGGGTTACAAACGCACTTCAAGGATTGGTTTTGGTTTGTATTAATAATTAAACGAAGTATTTATTTAGAATATTCTAAATCAACAATGTTATCGTTTTGTCTTGAAACAATTACTTTAAGTTTTTTAGTTCTTGAGAATTTTTCTTTTAATTCATTTACTTTTTCATCTACTTCTAAATTGTCATCTTCATAATTTTTATTATAATGTTGTTGGTGAAATTTCCAAAATTTAGGATGTCCTACACGAAAGTCTTCATGTGATTCTGCTTTGTACCAAAAAACTATATTACGTAAATCAGAACTATTACCTGATGTTTTAATAACTAAACATTCATGATTTTGAGTACATGCGTCTAAAATATTACAAAAGTGATCAAAACTTGGTAACATTGCTGCATAATCATCGTAAATTTTACGTCTATTTTTGACACTAGGTTCATTAAAGATAAACACATAATCAATATTACTTCTTAATGCTGGTGTAATACCAAGAGGATACTGCATTGTTAATATAAAAAGGAAATTGTAATGTCTTCCATTGAAGAAAATATTTTTAATTGTTTTTTCATTTTTCCAATTTCCAGCATCGTGTAACATATCATCAAAAACAATAAATAAATTATTAGAAGAACATTTACCGTCTTTTAAACCATCCTTTTTAGCATCTCTTATTTTCTTTTTTTGTTTATTCATGATTTTTTCAATGATTTCAGGATCATATTCACTATGAATAAAACAATCAGGTATAAATTCTCCAAAAAAAGGATTAGCTTCTTCTGTTCCTGAAAATACAATACCTGATGGTATATGTTGATGATGGTAGAAAATATCACGTACTAACCAACTATTATGCGTTACAACACAATTATCTAGGAAAAACAAACTATTTTTATCAATTTCGAACCCATAATATTCATTAATTCCTATACACTCTATATGTATATCATTTATAATATATTGTGGAGGTGGTTGTGTGAAAAAGTCCTTTGAATTTAATACAGGATAAGCTCCATTGTATATAAATATTTTAACGATATTCTCGGAATATACTTTGTAAATAGAATATCCTAACCCTTTTATTAAAAATGTCAAATCATCTAAAAAGTTACCGTAAGGACCATAAGCACTGTCACTGTCACTTGTATAAAATGTATAAAATCCGTTTTTAAAATAGTTATTGCTGTGTAAAAGTCCCATTAATAAATTGAGACGGGTTTTTACTGAATTTATAGTATAATTTCTTTGTAAATGAATACTTGTGTTATTATTTGCTAACCTACCACTAATATTATAAGTGTCAAATCTAGTATCATATTCTAAATATGAATCGTATTTTGGAAGTGTTGTATTCAAGTATTTTAATATTCTATGATCTCTTGTATATTGGTAATTATTATTAGAAATTAAACCATATAAATATGGATCTATATCTACTTCTGATTCATCAAAATAAACTGGTTTTTGATAACCATATAAGAACTTTTGTATTTTAATTGGTAATTGAAGATACGTTTGTATTGGAATATTTACAATGTTATTCATATTGCTTTTTTTGAATTCAAAAGCTTGATTATAAATATATTCCTTGTTGTCTGATGTGTAATTGAATATTTTTGTTACTATTTTTAGTTTTACAGTATCTAAGAATGTGACCTTTATTAAATTATTATCATCGCGTTCCTTTATGGTAGGTATAAATGTAGATATCAATGATAATATATGTTGACTATTAACTGTATATGACTCATTTAATTGGTTTGTTACTTTATACATGATATCATCACCATTGTGTGTTGCCAACACCCTTCTACATGTTGAATCATCACCCATTACTGAATCTCCTACTTTAATGCTTTCTACACATTTAGTATCACCGTTAAACATTAATATCTTGGTTCCTTTTAATAAACACTTTCCACTTCTACGTTTGCCTAACAATAATACAGTTGCGTCTGGTAAAATACTTTTCATTTTAAATTTACGAAGATTTAATTCATCATAATTATTTTTATTCATATTACAATCAATTCCTTATTATTCTATTATTAATAAAAAATAAAAAATTACTACCCGAAATTAATAATAAAAAATAACACACGTTAAAAAAAACAAAATAAATTCAATCATGATAATAAGATAATGCAAAATCAATTTGAAGGAATGCATCCAGAACGAATTCAACAAATGCAATCCCAAAATACAACTAAACGTACAGGTAATAAATTGTATATCCGAGGAAAATATAAATATATTAAAAAAAATAACAAAACACAAAACGACACTACCGAGAATACTACCGAGAATACTACCGAGAATACTACCGAGAATACTACCGAGAATACTACCGAGAATACTACAAATGTACAACCAATTATTACAAAGTCTGTAGCTGATACCACAGGATTACTTAATGAATCAAAAGGTAAATCTAAAAGGGTTTCAGGAAAATCAAAAAAGGTTCCTGTTAAATCTAAATCTAAAAAAGATAGTAATACTAGCAATGACAATGAAATTCACAATGAAAATTGTGAGGAGATACAAGGGAAACCAGATAATAACCGTTTGGTATTAACCATTGATGTTGGATTAAAGAATTTAGCAATGTGTATTATGGATTCTGAATATAATGTGCATTTATGGGATGTTTATAATGTATTAGATGATGAACAATACTCATATTCTTGTAAAACAAGACAAAAAGACGGTAAAATGTGTGAAAAAAAGTGTCAATTTAAATTCCCATCTGAAGTTAAAAAGCAAGTATTAGTAGGTGAATGTATAGATGATATTACTGGTGAAAAGAAGAATGTGTATACTAATGTGACTACAACCGAAATTGTGCATAGTTGTAAAAGACATTGTCCTAAGGATATTGTTAATCAAAAAAAGTATTTTATAAAGGAGAAAAAAGTAGGAGATTTCCTCTTACAAGACATTGCTGAAAGAATAATGAAGAGTATAAATGATATATATAATACGCATATCGAATTGTTTTCAAAACTCACAAATATATGTATTGAATTACAACCAAAAGTAAATCAAAGAATGAAATTCACAAGTCATATTATTTATGCTAAATTTGTTGATTTATATAAAGATTGTAATGGAGAAATCCCTATAAGATTCATAAGAGCTAGTCAAAATTTACAAGCTTATAGAGGACCACCTGTAGAATGTAAATTAAAAACACCTTATGCAAAAAGAAAATACTTAAGTGTTGCTTATACCAAATGGTATTTGGAACATGATTTATTAAATACAGAGTTTAATAAATCAAAAAATTATTTAGAGTTTTTATTATCACATCCAAAAAAAGACGATTTATGTGATGTTAGTAATGCAAATATAAATGTACATAAAGGTTTAAAGAAAAAACAAAAACAAAATAAAAATGGTAGTGAAATAAAGTAATAGATTTTTCTAATAGAATTTAATTAATAATACTGGATCTTGGAAATATATGAGTATTTGAAACATAAAGATTTCCAAATATCATATTCCAAAGTTCCTTTCATTTGTTTTACAAATGATGAAACAATATTATAACTAATTAGTAATTCATCGTAAAAAACAATTTCAAAATTATTCATATTTTTAATATCGTAATTGTAATCATCAGAATTATTGTAAATTATTATGTCAATTAAGAAATTTGCAAAATATGTGTTTTTTAATTTGCATAAAAAGTCTGGATTTAATGCAAAACGTTTATTCAAGTCATCATACATATCTAGGATATCATTTGCATGATTAAATAAAAAAAGATCTTCATTATGTTTCAATATATTGAAACTACTATAGATATTATCATGATCAATGTCACTAATATCATGATCTATATCTTTGTATTCTACAGAGTAACCTGAGTATTCCATTTTTAGTAATTATTTGATTAATTATTTGAGTAAATTAATACAATTAATTTATTATTATTAATTTTATTTTATTATTATATAATAAAACTATATAAAATTATAATGGATAATAAACTCATAGTCATTCTTTTACTTGTTCTCGGATTTTTTATGTATATGAAATATACTGTTGTAAGTGAAAACCTAAATAATGTGAGTGAAACTCCAGTTGAAGCTGTTGAAGCTGCACCACAAGCAGCCCCAGCTGCTGAAGAAAAACCAGCAACTGAAGCTCCAGTTGTTGCTGAACCAGCTAAAATGAGTGAACCAGCTAATGCAAATGATCAAGCACAAGCAAGTGTTGACTATAAACCAACTGATATGGCTGCTAAAATTGTTTCAGGATCATCTCAATTAACAGCTGATGATTTATTACCAAAATACGATGAAGCATCAGACTTTGCTAAGGAAAACCCTGTAAGTAGTTTATTAAAAGAACAAAACTTCCTTGTTAGTGGATATCATATGGGTATTAATACCGTTTTACAATCAAACAAAATCCCATATCACGATTTACGTTCTGCACCTGTCATTCCTAAACAAACTGTTGGACCATGGGCTCAAAGTTCATATGATGAAGCAGCTGGTCAAAACCGTCGTCATTTCGAACTTGGTGCTTGATCACTTGGTACTTGATCGCATGGTGCTTGATCACTTGGTACTTGATCGCATGGTGCTTGATCACGTGATTTATTACAATTACATCTAATTATTTTTAAAAACAAACATATTTATTTTTAAAAATTGAGTTTTTTCATTGAGCAAATTATTTAAGATGGGTATTAAAGGGTATACCGTATATGTATTTAGGAATGTTTATTATGTTTTTGAACATGATTTTGATATTACACCAGATGATTTAGGTCATGATTTTGTAATAAAATTAAAAGAAACCTTTTTAGTTAACAGAAATACACTTGCAGACTCTGTAGACTCTGTAGACCTTGTAGACCAGGAAGAAATAAGGGAAGAAATTTTATATGAACAATTTGATAATGAAGATACTGTAACTGTAACTATTAGTAAACCTATTATACATGATAATATTAAATGGATTTATACAGCAAATTTTGATACAAAAATATTTTCAGTAGAAAGTAGTAATTATCATATATTAATCTATGATTTATTAAGTATACCTGATAATTGGGTAGACTTTATATGGTAACATTTGTTGATGTTATGGTAACAAAAATTGAAATATTTTTCAAAATATACAATATTGTATCAATCGTATTAGTAATTTCATTAGTAACGTAAACGCACAATGTCATGCTCTATTTGCACTGAGAATTATAATAAAACTATACATAAACCTATTACTTGTGTAAGTTATGAATGTAACTTTACATGTTGTAAAGGTTGTGTTAAGAGATATATCATGTCAAAAATAGAAAAACCTCATTGTATGAGTTGTAAAGTTGAATGGAATAGAGAATTTATGCATAATAATTTTGAAAATGTTTTTATAACAAAAGAATACAAACATTTCCGTGAAAATATCATTTACGAGCGTGAATTAAGTTTAATGCCCGAAACACAAGCTTTTATACAACAGGAAAATACAAAAGAAACTACAAAACAACATCTTACTACACAAATAACAGAATTACAACACAAATTGAATGAATTAAAAAACATGTTATTTCGTTTAAATAATGGTCAAGAAATAGAAACAGTACAAAAAAGTAAATTTGTAAGAAAATGTCCAAATGATACATGTAATGGGTTTTTATCAGAAGATTTTAATTGTTCTTTATGTAATACATCTGCATGTGGTAAATGTCGTGAAATAGTTGATAAAAATGACGAAAATGTTCATATGTGTGATGAAAATATTTTAAAAACTATTAATTTATTAGAAAAGGATTCTAAAGATTGTCCTAGTTGTGGTACTACTATTTTTAAAATTGATGGGTGTAATCAGATTTTTTGTACATCATGTCACAAAGCATTTGATTGGAAAACTTTGAAAATTGAAAATGGTCCAATACATAATCCACATTATTTTGAATGGTTAAGACAAAATAACCAATCAGGTATTATACCTAGAACACCAGGTGATGTACAATGTGGTAGAGAATTAACAGAGCCATTCATTATTAATTTTGTTCGTAAACTTAAATCTGTAAATGTATCATCTCTTAATGCTAGGTATTTTATTAACCATATGCAAAATGTACAACATATAAAATATGTAGAAATTCCTAGTTATACATATAACAGAATTGAGGATAATCGTGATTTACGTATTAAATTCTTGAAAAATGAAATAACAAAAGATGAATTTAAAAAATTGCTACAACGTAGAGAAAAATCAACAGAAAAAAAGAATGAGTTTTGCAATATATTAGATATGTATGTGAATTGTTTTACAGATATAATTTATAAGATCAGGGAAGAACTTGATAAACCTACAACTAATGAAGTTAATCAAACTCAAATTGATATATACAAAAAAGAAATGGAAAATTTAAAAGTATATGCTAATAATAATTTGAAACGAATATGTAATATTTATAATTGCAAAGAAATTACTATCTAATTACCATTTTACTTTAAATTTAACCCGATTAATATGTGTATTCATTACATGTATTAATCGGGTTGAATTTATGATCCTGTTTTATTTACTTTACTTACTGTTACTTTACCAAAAATAAATTTGTATACAAGTATATTAATGTATTTGAATCTTTTAAAAGTCTAAAATCACTTGGTAGTATGCCTTTATGATTTTCCTTTTCATCTAATACACCAATTTCCTTTAACATATATTTTACAAATTCGCTACATATCATGGTTTTATCATTATATTTTTTAATCCTTATATTAAACCATTTTTTAACAATATGTGTAAGGTAATATTTTCTCATACTATCAGGATATTGTAATGTATTTTTGTAGATGTTTTGTGTAACTTTTTGTTTAGTTTTCTCGAGCTGTTTCTCTTTAATTTTGTAGAAATCGCTTAATGTAGAAAGGAAAACTTTACCTCTGTAATTTGTAAAACGATTTTCTAATTTTGTTAAATGTACACCTGGTGTAGTAATATTTATATTTGTCAAAGTTGTAGAATCAGTTAATTCAATAATATATTTTGTATTTTCTATAACAAAAACCATACCAATATGTGTAAATGGACCAACTAAATGTGACCCAAATATTGTGTTAAGATTGTATAAATCACTTTTGAAATAAATAATATCACCAGTTTTTGCTTTGTAAATCATATCATCTAAACTTATAGTATCAGTTATATTGTTTTTTATATATGTATAATTATTGTAGTAATTTACACAGAAATAAGTTGTAACAATGATAAACAGTGTTGAAATACATGAAAATAACATACTATTCTTCTTACTATCTCTTCTTACTATTATTCTAAATAAAAATAATTGAAAAATGCTAACAAATAATAATAAAATATAAACATAATGTGTTATAAATATCATGTATTTTCATTAGATAGTATTAATGTATGGGTTTATGTTGAATCGAGTAACAAATATATTGCTAGAATGTTAATTTATTGTTGTTATCACAATGATAATCGAATTCGCTACATGGGTCAATATGATACATTATCAGATATACAACCACCTGATGATGTACTTTTAGATGGATATAATAAAGAATTTTATATTAATTTCAAAAGTGATTTTTCGTTTAATTTTTAAAAATTGAATAAGTAATACTAGTTAATTTTACTAAAGTATTTTGTATTCGCTATGCCAAAAATAAATGTAAAAAAACCTATTAACTTTTGCAATGAAGATATTTATTGTTATCTTCATCAGAAATGCAATGGATATAATAAAAAAACAAATTGTAAAAAAACAGAAAAAAATTCATCTTGCAATGACAACACTAAAAAATGTTACAGTGATGCTAGAATAGTATTTTATACATTAGGATTAGGTTGTGTTTTATCAGGACAAAAAACTTTAAGATTAACATGTTATGATAAAACTGATAGAAATAGCAACAATACCGTCATTACAGATGACAGTACACATGAAACATTCAATAAATATATACATAATATTCGTCAGTTGATAACTGTATTTATTTGATTAGTACTTTGGTATTTTAGTTGGTATTTTAGTTGGTATTTTATTTGGTATTTTAATTTACATTTACTTTGATTTTAGCCCAGTGTGTTTACACTGGGATTTTTGTTTTAAATGTATTTAATTTTTTTTCTGTGTAAAGTATAT
>Ga0209668_10001005_pt1 | contig 11885 bp, 11 predicted proteins | sample FrelakmetPLP11PL_FD_187150 | JGI IMG/M metagenome (GOLD analysis project Ga0209668, IMG submission 187150) | Freshwater lake sediment microbial communities from the University of Notre Dame, USA, for methane emissions studies - PLP11 PL (SPAdes)... | ecosystem: Environmental > Aquatic >... | reverse complement strand
AGCCAGGACCGGTACTTGCAGAGATTGTACAAGGCAAATTTAAAGGCGCCCGTTTAATGGGTGCATTAAGCAATCAAGGTCAAAAGGTTTTACTTTCCTTTAATACCTTAACCCTACCCAAATTATCCGAAAGTGTTCCGATTAGTACCGTTGCTATTGATGAGAATACCGCGCGTACCGCTTTATCCAGCGATACCAATAATCACTATTGGTTACGTTATGGGACTTTATTTGCTTCTGCTTTTCTCCAAGGTTATGGTCAATCCTTTTTAGATTATGGTAACACTTATGCCGGTGCGGTGGTTATTAACCCAACTAATCAACCGATTAATCTATCGCCACGTGAGAGAGCTTTTGTTGGTTTAGGTCAAGTGGGTCAGCAATATGCGTCAGCATTAAGAAGCCTATTCAATACGCCACCGACAGTGAAGGTTTTTTCTGGAACACCGGTGGGTATATTATTTCTTTCTGATTTACCCGCATTACCAACGAGTTAATTTTTATGCTTAATACAGTCACAGACAACTATTCACAGTAAAATGAGGGGATAATGGATAAGAAAAACTATAATTCTGATGAAGAATACAAGCTTCAGGATTCAACAGAATCAGCGCCACATTTTTCGGGGACAACCAGTAAAGATCCAGCATCGGCTATTTTGGAAAAGACCCAACGTCATCATATTTTTTTAATTATATTTATTATTTTTACAAGTTTAGGTATTTATAAAATAGTGGATAAATTAATTCATAGGCAGGTTGTATCGAAACCTAAAACCGTCGCAAAAGTACCAAATTCCGCTGTGCCGATCCCAGCCGCCGTGCAAGCTAACATGGCGCTCGATAATCGGTTTAATCATATTGAAAAAGAACAGCGTGAGTTACAATCGCATGTCCAAGATTTTGATTCGGAATTAAGCGATATTAAATCAACTTTAGCGGATCTCAATGTGCGATTAATCGATATGAATGAACAAACTCAACTATTACGGACTCAACAAGAAGCTTTTTTTCAAAAACAGCAAAAAGCTAAAACTAAACTAAGCGAAAGAAAAAAATTAGCACCTAAACCCATTTATTATGTGCGTGCAATCATACCGGGTCGTGTGTGGTTAACCTTACAGGATGGTTCAACGCTTACTTTAGGTAGGGGAGATAAATTAGCGGGATATGGTGTTATAACCGCAATAGATCCTAATCAGGGAATTATTACTTTGAGTTCTGGAGCCATCATTGGTTATAACCCAGATGATAGGTAATTAATCATGCACTTATTCCGTGACAACAATCTTATCAAGAAATCCTGGAGACCTGCTTTATTCTTGCTAGCTTGTTTGTTTCTAAGTGGTTGCAGTGGGGTGCATTATGCTCATGTTGAAAGTATGTTGCTCACCGTGTCGAATCAATTTCCTAATATTTACCGTCTTATTACCGCGTTGGCTTATTTGATGGGTATCGCTTTTATTTTTCGCGGAGTATATCAATTAAAGGTTTACGGTGATTTACGCACCATGATGTCTGTGCAAACTAACTTTAAAGCGACTATGATGGTCTTTTTTGCGGGCACGGCACTGCTGTATGCACCGACTGCTTTTAAAAGTATGCTGTTAACGACTTTTGCGACCACCAGCGTGACGGATCCAATGAGTTATGAGCCAGCGAGTAGTCTATCAACGTTCTTAGCCTCACAGGCAGTTTTGCGCTTTATTCAATTAATAGGTACTATCTCGTTTATAAAAGGCTGGGTGAGTCTTACCCATGTATCTAATCCTAATGGGAGGAGTACGATGGGCAAAGCGGTTACACATATTGTTGCTGGGCTTTTAGCAATTAATATCGAAGGCACAAAGGAAATGTTACAAGCCAGTTTTGGTATAAGTTAGAGTGGATCATTATTATAAATAGAGAATGTTTGGAGAATGTAAAATGAAGAATAAATTCCTAAAAGCTAAGCGGATTCGACGCAGCGTATCTAGTTTAGCTCAATTGCCCTTGTGGATGAGCGTCTATTTTTATACCAGTTTAGCGTTAGCTGCGGATACAGATGATAATTTAGGCAAGGTGGCTAGCACGATTACGGGTTCTTTTGGTCAACTGGCTAAATTGATTACGGCAGGGGCTTATATGGCGGGTATTGGTTTTTGTATGGCTTCGATGCTGAAGTTTAAAGCACATAAAGATAATCCTACACAAATCCCTATTGGAACACCGATTGCTTTATTGTTTATTGGTGCCGCATTAATCTTCCTCCCGAATATATTCCGTATTGCCGGGTACACGATTTTTGGTGGAACCAGTGGCGCAGGGGGTGTTAGTGGTACGACAGGGCTTTCAGGAAGTTTATAATAATTATATGAAGCTTGAGAGTTAAGCAGCAACGCAGACAAAAATTTAAGGCCGAAGAATCTATCCAGAAATTACTTCGAAATAGGTCATGCTAAAGTTACCATTTAGTGTTTTAAAGTAGGTGAATGATTTAAGGATTTAAAAATGCATGAAAAATAAAAAAATGGTTTTGCTTAAAAGGTTAAGTGTCCAGCGCTGTCTATCCGTAGTAACGGTGATGTTGACTACCTTAGGTTATGCAGCAGTGAGTAAAGCCGATGGCGTGATGACATTAGGGGATATGGCCTTAACGATTACAAAATCATTTGAAGGTTTAGCCAAGCTGATTACCGCGGGTGCGTATATGGCTGGGATCGGTTTTGTTATGGCTTCGATGCTGAAGTTTAAAGCACATAAAGATAATCCTACGCAAATTCCAATAGGAACACCGATTGCTTTATTATTTGTCGGGTCCGCTTTAATTTTTTTACCCCATATCTTTATTATTGCCGGTTATACGATTTTTGGCGGGACCAGTGGTGCAGCTGGAATTTCGGGTACGACTGGGTTGCCGGGCCCCTAAACGATGTATCCCATTAAATTAAATGTAAATCCACATGGCTGGCGTCTTTTTATGCAACGTAAATTAGATCGGCGCTTTGAGGAATTTAGTCAAAAAATTTGGCAACGTGATGAGTTCGCTTGTAAATTTTGTGGTTTACAATCAAAAAAACATCAAGAAATAATTAACTTGGATCAAAATTATCATAACAATAAAATGTCTAATTTAGTAACCGCTTGTAGTTTATGCACACAATGCTTTTTTTTAGAATCGGTCGAAACGTATGGTGGAGGCATTTTAATTTATTTACCCGAAGTATCGCAAAATCATTTAAATGGTTTTTGTCATTTATTGTTTACAGCAATGAATAATGAAACCAAGTATAAAGAGACAGCGCAAAATGCGTATCGAAATTTAAAGTTACGTGCTCAAGTGATAGAAGACGAATGGGGTGCGCAATTGCAGGAACCGGCTGTTTTCGGCCAACTTATCATTGAGTCAGAAAATAAGAGTTTACTAGACAAGAAAATTTTTAGCGCTATTCGCTTATTACCTTCACGAGCAGGATTTAGGTATCAAAGTACAGATTGGTCACGTTCAATAACAACTATTTTACAATAAAAAAATTTGCATGGCTAAATTTCTAAATTCATTTTTAGATGGAATAGATTCTTTCCTTGCCTGGTTGAGCACATCACTTAAGCAGACAGTGGAGTCCTATTGCGATTTAGAAACTGCCGATAGCCCTAGTGTGCTCGTTGCCCATGATGGCTCGCTTATTTCGGTCATTCAGATTTTAGGTGTGACACAACTCATAGGAACGACTGAATTTCAGCGTTTGCACGAAGGGTTAACACAAACGTTGCAAATTGCGCTTTCACGTTCGGGTCATGCGCTGCAGGTTTTATTTCAATATGATAGACAAGTTGTTTCTGACCTAATAAAAGAAATTTTAGAACCAGGGAAGCAAACCAGTCAACGATTAAATTTAGAGTTAAATGATTTATTTGCTGAACGAGTTAATTTTCTCGCGAAGCATTGTGCCTCTGAAAGTGTTTATTTTGTTTGTTGGACACGACCGACTAGCTTAACCACGGAACAACATCAGCGCTCCACTAAAGATAAATTAAAATTTATTCGCGAAAAAAAAATTCCTCCTTCCACGTTGACGCAAAATGTCATTGCGGCCATACCCGATTTGCGTGATACGCATGATGCATTTATCCGTTCGATACGCCATGATTTAGCGGATTTAAATATTGCGGCCAATTTATTAGAAGTCCATGATGCACTGCATGCGATTCGCTCAGTAGCTGATCCTGCTTTTACCGATAAAAATTGGCGCCCCGCATTACCAGGCGATAAAATATCACTGAAAGAATATGACCGATCACGCAATACGATTTCTGATATTTTATGGCCCTCTTTAGCACGCCAAGTATTACCCCGTGATGCCGAGAATTTAGATTTAAGGACCGTACGCTTTGGCGATAAAATTTATTCTTGTGTTTTTATTGATCTTTTACCCAAGGAGATAAAAACTTTCAATGCCTTATTGCAACGTACTTTATCTGCAAGAATTCCATGGCGGATTTCTTTCTTTGTAGAAAGTGATGGCTTGCGTACTATTAAATTACGATCGACATTGGCTTCTATATTAAGTTTTTCTTCAGCGCAAAATCGCTTGCTGAGTGATGCCAATAATTTGTTGCAATATGTGGCGATTAATACAGATGATGCGGTAGTGAGATTACGCGTAGCGGCATGCACCTGGGCGCCCGAGGGACAAATAGGTTTATTACGTACTCGCGCGGCAGAATTAGCTAAAGCCATCGAAGGTTGGGGTTCCTGTGATGTCTCTGAGGTTTCTGGTGATCCCTTTGGTGGACTTGCTTCAACGCTGCTAGGTATATCCGCAGAAAGTGTTGCCACACCAACCATACTGCCTTTTTCTCAGGTCGTTTATATGTTACCAATTACACGACCAGCGTCGCCATGGAAGACGGGTGCCCAATTATTTCGGAGTCCTGATGGTAAGCCTTGGCCATTTCAGCCCGGTTCAAGTGAACAAACCACCTGGATCGATCTGATTTACGCGCGTCCTGGCTCAGGAAAATCAGTACTATCCAATACATTAAATTTAGCGCTTTGTTTGGCGGGTGGTTTACAACGTTTACCACGTATTGCCATTATTGATATCGGCCCTTCAAGTAGCGGGTTGATTTCTTTATTACGCGAAGCATTACCGGTGGCGAATCGACATTGGGTGGCGTATCACCGTTTGCGCATGACAGCGGATTATTCGATTAATCCATTTGATACGCAATTGGGTTGTCGTTACCCAACACCACAAGAGCGTAGCTTTTTAGTTAATTTTTTAACTTTATTAACTACGCCGTTAGGTGCAGTTAAACCTTACGATGCTATTTCTGATATGGCGGGTTTGGTTATCGATGAACTTTACAAAAGTCTTTCTGATGAGGGGCTGCCTTATCCGTATACTTCGGGTATTGAACCCTTAGTGGATGGAATTCTAGAGGAAATGGGTTTTATTGCGGATCAGCGTACGACTTGGTGGGAAGTGACGGATGCGTTGTTTATTTCAGGTTTTCCACATGAAGCTATGTTGGCACAACGCTATGCAATGCCTTTACTTGCCGATGCAGCCGCTATATGTCGCACGCCTATCATAGAAGATTTGTATGGGAAAATAACCGCGCCGACTGGCGAAAGTTTAATTAATGCCTTTGCACGGATGATTTCCAGTGCGATTCGAGAATATCCGATTTTATCACGCGTGACGCGTTTTGATTTGGGTGAAGCAAGGATAGTCTCATTAGATTTGGATGAGGTGGCAAAAAGCGGTGGTGATGCAGCAGATAGACAAACCGCTGTTATGTATATGCTGGCACGTTATATACTCGCGCGAAATTATTATTTGAGTGAAGAAAATTTAAATGATATTGCCAGCCAATATCGTGACTACCACAAACAACGTATTGCAGAATTGCGCGATGACCCTAAGCGTATAGTCTTTGATGAATTTCATCGGACCTCAAAAGCCAAAGCCGTTCGTGATCAAGTGATCGTGGATATGCGTGAAGGCCGCAAATGGAATGTCCAGATTGCTTTACTTTCTCAATCGCTAGATGATTTTGATGAAGTGATGGTAGAGTTCGCCACGTCGATTTATATTATGGATGCCGGTCCTGCACAATCCATTGAGAAATCAGTAGAAACCTTTGGTTTGTCCCCTACCGCTAAAATTGCATTGCGAACACGTGTGCATGGTCCACGTGAAGGCGGCGCTACCTTCTTAGCGCAATTTGCGACAAAAGAAGGGATGAATACCCAATTGTTAACATTAACGCTAGGTCCTATCGAATTATGGGCGTTTAGTACGACGGTAGAAGACGTAAGTTTACGTAATCGGCTTTATCATAATTTGGGGCCGGTAGAAGCGCGACGTATATTAGCCCGTTTATTTCCCAATGGGAGTATTAAAAAATTGGTCGAAAGACGTTTAGCTGCCATAAAAGAGGATTACGGTGTCATTACTGAAGATTCTAGCCTAGGAATTATTGAGCAAATTGCAGAGGAAATCCTGCTTAATTATCGTAAAGATCCAGAGTTATCCTCAGTGGTGGTGACTTAAATGAGGCTGCTTAGAGCTTAATAGAAATTTTTTCTAGTGACTAAGCACCCGAAAATAACGTTTAACTCAATAAAATATTAATAAAAAGGAGTGAGCTGCTATGACTAAGGAAAACCAGGATGATAGTTTTGTAATTTTACAAGAAGGTGAAATTACTCAATTGAGACATGAAGCACTCAATCATATCCGTTTTGGAAATGATAGCTTAGATAACCAATTTAAGCGCGATATTGAATTCATGAGTTTAGCGATTGTTGACTACGGCTTATCCGAGCAAGATAAACTAAAAGCGGATAGGTTATTAAAAAGTATGCTGCTTTTATTTTTTGGTCAAGTTTGTTATCGGCACAGCTCAGATCAATGTTTTTACCCCTTCGATACGTTAAACAACTATTTCAAAACCAACACGACGTTAACGCATTTTCCCATAGCCGCTATTCTATTACATGGTAGTCGAGTATTAATTGAATTTCCTAGTGAACTAGCACGCCAAATAATGGATTGGCTGATTATTGATAAGAATAGCTGGCGTTATGCAGCAACACACGGTATTAGCGTCTTAACAGAAGCAGAAAGGATTGATAATAATGACAACACCACCAATCCCTTTATCTATAAGTGTTTAAAAGAAGAAAAAATTAATATCGGACAAGCCACGATTAACTTTGCGTACAATTCCGTCACAGGCTTAATGACATCCTGTTCGGAGTTTATGCAGGAACATACATCAAATAAATTAGATATAGCGGAACATTATGGTTTCGATTTAGCGTTGGGTGGTGTAGGCAATCAACATTTTGCTTCCAAAAAGATGATCCAGAATAATGGCGAACATGGGCATTTATATATTAACTTTTATCAAGGTGAAACACAGAAGTCATCTGGTTTATTGCTCGGTATAGAACAATCCGCTCCAGGAAAACCGGATCAATACGGCGGTGAACATGATTTACGCGTAAGTGATAAGTGTTATAGCGCGTCGGGAGGAGATTTTTTTGGCAAAAAACCACCTTTACCAGAAATTTATCAAAAAGATTATCGAGGTTTAAGTGTGCTTCCTTTTACTTATTATGATAGCCTTTGGAACTTTATCACAGAAGAAACTTTTAATTTAATTAAAACTAACTTTGAAAAATGTAAATGTTTGCTAAGTTTACTAAGCAGAAAAAAAATCCTTGCTTTTATTAAGCATATTCTGAATTCATCGGGTGGGGCAAAGCAACAAGACTTTGATCAATTATTTGATCATTATTTCCAAGAAATCCCTCAATTCAAAGTGAGAATGAACCAGAAGATCAATGCCATCAAAGGTTTAGAAACTTACCACGAACAGTTAGCTTTATCTCATGAAAAACAACAGGCTGAAGACAAAACGATTACTCGATTACACCATTTAGAAGAGCAAATACAAAGCTTAATATATGAAAAAAAGACGATTAAACAAGCGTCAGAAAAAGAATTGACCCAACTGCAACAACAGTTTGTCGACATCCAAAAAGAAAAAAACATGCTATTGTTTAATCTTGCGAAATGTTTTATGCAAACCGTCATCCGGCATATGGGATGGCGAGCGAATAAATCGCAGAAACAAACGATCATGTTAAGTTTACAACAATTGAATGCGAAAGAACCACAACTAGAAATAAGTAGCGATCATATAAAGAATTTATTAAAAAATTTTATTGGCGTCAGTTTAATGAATCGCTATGGATTAAATAATGGTCAGACTCGTTCCGCTAGAGCGTGCTTGAATTATTTAAACCTTCCAGAATATCACCCATTGAAGACGCTTTTATTTCTTAACACCAATAAAATGGACTATGACGATTTGTTGAGATTAATCGTGGGTGCCGAAGTAAAAAATAAACCGATTTTTATTTCGGCAAGATATAAAAAAAATCTTTATCGTTTTTATCAAGAAGAAGGTAACAGGGAAAATCAATTTGACGAAAATAAGTTGATGTTAGCGACACAGCAAATAATGTATACACTTTAATTACTACCATCCAAACTATTTTCACCTTTGAGATATAAATTAATTTTTAAAAAAATAATCGTTAAAATTTAATTGTTTTTCAATGAAAATAAAAAATAAAATTTTCTTTCTTTAATAAAGAAAGCTGTAATCGTAATATTTGAAGTTGACGGTTTAAAGTGATGCAATTACAATTATCTTGAGAATATATAATTTTTTATTAATAGCGGAACCATTTCTATAAATCACGATAAAAATTTTAAGTAAATATGAAATATTATTAATTTTACAAAAAAACAAAGGAAGGTAAAGTGTGTTTAAAAATAATTTAAAAAAAAAGGATTTAAAAAATAATGAAGAATACCTATTACGTAGATATGCAGCGGATGGCGAGTTTAATGCGGTTCAAGAAATTTTAAATAAAAATAAAAATAAAAAAAATTCATGCTTTAATATCAATGCTCAAAGTTCCAATGGGAATACCGCGTTGCATTGGGCCTGTTTTAATGCGAAAGAAAACCATGGTGGCTATTCTGAAGCATATAATGAAACCATTCGCTTGTTAATCCAATCGGGCGCGAGTCACCTTATAAAAAATAAATGTGGAAAGATACCGCATGATTTTTTACAAGATTTGCATGTTAATGTGGATCGATCTACTTTGCCCCAAGAATTAAGAGAAAAAATTTCTTGCTATTTTACATTAGTAAACGAACTATTAAAGATAGAATGCACGAAAATTACCTCATCTGAGGAACTTGAGGGCGAATTGGCATCAGCAACTGCTTTTCATTTTATTATAAGCTCATTAAAACTATCCGAGTTTTTTCCGCCAGAAAACAATCATCAAAATACGTTTACCATTCTGAGTTTAGCGTGTGGTATCTCTACAGAAATAATACCACTGATCATGTACTTTCAATATCAAAATAAAAAAGTTAATTACATTGGTATAGACAATAACAGGGATGTAATTGATGATAACAAAAATCGATATAGGGACTTCAAAAATGTAAAATTTATCTGTGCAGATGCTTCTAATCTCGATGAAATAACTAATAAAGTAGCTCTTGAACCCATTGACTTGGGAATTTTGCGTAATCCTGATTTTACAAAGCACAACAATAGGCAGCGTACTTTTTGTAAAATAGTCGATCAAATATTTCCCTGTTTAATTAAAACTAATTGCCCCTTATTAATAACATTTCAAACAAAAGATGAATTAGATATTTGTAGTAACGAAACTGAGCTCCATGAAAATTTTATTCAATTTAAGCCTAAGAATTTTTGTGATGTGGGTAAGCTATGCTCTTTTTCTGCTCAGTATCAAAATGAGACAGTCATAACCTATCCGGATAGGTTTAGTGCGATTTTAAATTTAAATAAACCAAATAATGATCACGCGTTATTAAATCATCATTTTAGAACATTACAACTGTGAACATTACGACTCAGACGTGGTGATATCTATTTTTAAAGCATGGATTTCGGTACGCATGGTATCACCCAATGCAGTATAAACCAGCCGATGACATTCAACTAAGGGTTTGTTTTTAAATAAAGGTGAGGAGATTCGTACTGAAAAATGGCCGGCGCCTTCGTTCGCATGGCCTATGTGTTGATCGCCTTCATCAATGACATCTAAAAATGTAGGTGCGAGTGATTGATAGAGTTTTTTACGAATCGTGGCGGCTGTATCAAGTGTTGGATTATTATTTTTCATGTTTTTTCATCGGATCGAATATAACGCGCTAAATAAATTGCTTGCACGAGTATAAAGACAAAAGTAATTCCCAACAAGCCAAATAACTTAAAATTGACCCAGGTGTTCGTATCAAACGTATAGGCAACCCATAAATTAATGCTGCCCATTAAGGTGAAAAAGATGATCCAATTTCTATTTAAAGAGGACCAAAGGTGAGCGGGTAAGACAATATTTGTTTCTAACAGATGCTGAATTAAAGGTTTTTTGCCAAAATATTGTGTCACTAATGCGCCACAGGCGAGTAGCCAGTAAAGAGCAGTAGGCTTCCATTTAATAAGTAATTCATTATGCAATAACAAGGTTCCACCCCCAAATAAGAGGATGAGGACTAAGCTAATAAGTTGTATACTAGGTACGGTACGGTGCTTAATCCAGTAACTGATTACTTGTAACAAGCTGATAATAATAGCGGCTGCGGTTGCGACATAGATGCCAAAAAACTTATAAGCGATAAAGAAGGCAACTATAGGCAAAAAATCGAAAAGTAGGCGCATTGGGTGAAGTAATAGAGACTCGATACACCTTAGTATACTCACAGTAATTAGGTTTCTGTCAAGTGCTGCGGCCATGCGGCAATCTGTGTGTATACAATATTTTACATGAGAATTGCGAATTGAGCGGCAACATCGATAAAAGTTCAAGTGCGAAGCGTATGTATAATAGTCTGATTTGTTTAGGAAAGGGTTAGTAATGTGAGTCAGTTTCTCAAGATCCACCCAGAAAATCCTCAGTTGCATTTGATACGGCTAGCAGCCAATAGCTTGATGAAAGAAGGCGTGATTGTCTATCCTACCGACTCAGCTTATGCCTTAGGTTGCCAATTAGGTAATAAAAAGGGGATACAACGGATTAGGCAGATACGTCAGTTGAAAGACCAACACTACCTGACCTTATTGTGTCGTGATATTTCAGAAATGGCAGTCTTTGCTCAGTTAGAAAATCCTATTTTTCGTTTAATAAAAGCCAACACGCCAGGTCCTTACACTTTTTTATTGCCCGTAACCTCTCATGTGCCACGCTATTTAGTCAATGTCAAACGTAAAACGATCGGTATAAGAATTCCGGACAATAAAATAGTGCATGCGCTATTGGAAATGAATGATCAACCCTTAGTGAGTACGACCTTGATTTTACCGGGTTCTGATTTACCTTTATTAGAACCCGAAGCCATCTGTGATATTTTAGGCAAACGCGTTGACTTAGTGATTGATGGAGGTTTTTGTGGTCTAGAGCCAACAACCGTCATTGATTTATCCACCCATACACCCGAAATTATTCGCTGTGGTGGAGGAGATATTAAACCGTTTCAATCTATTTGATATATACTCTTCGCACTTGAATTTTTGTTTGCGTTACCGTTCAATTCGCATTCCTTATGGATAGGTAACGATGGAGATCGCGGCATGGTTTCGGCACTTGTTAAAAATCCAATGAGGGTGAGTATAAAAATAAAGGCTAATTTATGAAAGTTCGTACTCGTTTTGCACCCAGTCCTACCGGTTATTTGCATATCGGCGGCGTTAGAACGGCATTATATTCTTGGTTATTCGCAAAAAAACAACAAGGTGAATTTATTTTACGCATTGAAGATACTGACACCGAAC
>Ga0209668_10001004_pt1 | contig 11885 bp, 12 predicted proteins | sample FrelakmetPLP11PL_FD_187150 | JGI IMG/M metagenome (GOLD analysis project Ga0209668, IMG submission 187150) | Freshwater lake sediment microbial communities from the University of Notre Dame, USA, for methane emissions studies - PLP11 PL (SPAdes)... | ecosystem: Environmental > Aquatic >... | reverse complement strand
AACGGTTTCCGCAACTCTGGCGGAACTTGGGTGTACAAACTCGCTGCATCAAGTGCTGCGGCTCGATATCAGATTGACGGAGGCAGCGGCTCGCATTTGTGGTACATTGGTGTCGCTGGAACGGCTGGTAATACCATTGCTGGTTTCTCGACGGCTTCGATGACCCTCGATTCTGCTGGCAATCTTATCTGGAGTCCTGCATCCAGCCCTCCTTCACTCGCTACCAACGGCCAGCTCACCGTAAACGCCACCAGCAACACCAACCTCCGCTTCAGCTATCGCGGTTCCGATGGTGTTACCCGTGTTGCCAACCTGACCCTCGCCTAACCAATACCTACCATGCCCACCCTCTCTTGGCTCATCGAACGCCTTCTCACCAAGCCGGTTGAAGGCTCCAACACCGATGTCGTAATCACCGCCGACTGGCGATGCAACGGCTCGCAAGACAGCTACAGCGGCACCTGCTACGGCTCGTGCAGCTTCGCTCCGCCGACTGATAGCTTCACTCCTTACGAAGACCTCACGCAGGAACAGGTCTTGAGCTGGTGCTACGCCAACGGAGTCGATCAAGCGGCTATCGAAGCGAATGTCTCGCTCCAGATCGAAAACCAGATCAACCCGCCAGTGGTCAGTCTTCCGCTGCCGTGGATTGAAGGAGTCTCCTCTGGAGCTTCTTCTTCTTCTTCCGAGGCACCCAAACTTCGCGACGAACAAATCGTCGATCCTCTCAATCTTCCTACCAGCGACGTTCCGCCGAGCGTCGACGGTATGTCAACTAACATCCTCGGCTAAACCTCAATACACATCCCACAATGATCAAACTCGAACTGACCCCTGAAGAAGCTAACGGTGTGCTGCAGCTGATCGACATCGCCATTAAAGCTGGCGGTATCGCTAACGCTAAAGTCGGCTTGCCGATCTTTGACAAGATCATGGCAGTCGCTCAAGCGAGCCAGCCCGGCGAAGCTCCGCAGGGCGAATAACAAAACTAAAAGGGCTAGGTGTCTCTGGCATCTAGCCCTTTTCTCTTTTGATGAATAACGATAATACCACAGAAGCATCGGTAGGCGCAACAGTAGGAATACTCGGCGCCATCATTCATCACCTAAAGCTTTTGGGTGAAATAGCATCACCGCTCGCTGCGATCTTCGCTGCGATTACGTCCGGAATAATTCTGTGGCGTGTTCTCAGAAATGAAAAACGCAATTGAATTTTTAGGAAACTTTTTCAAAAATAACGGGCATCTTCGAGGTGCCCTTTATTTTTCAATAGCCGCCCTCACTCCAATGGCCGCTTCTTTTACAGAGTGGTCATCTGAGGATGGACCTAAAAATGTTTACGAAATAATAGCTGTGATGCTTGGTGCGTTAATAAGTGGTCTTACCGCAGTTCGTGCGTACCTCGACACTCATCTCAGCGATGGAAAGAACAAAAATGAATAACCGTAAAACTACGCTCGCTGGAATCGGAGCTATTCTTGTTGCCGTTGGTGGCGCTTTGAAGGCTCTCTTTGATGGCGACCCTTCTACCAACCTCGACATCACGGCCGCCGCTGCAGCTATCAGCGCAGGCATTGGCTTGATCTTGGCCAAGGATGCTAAGACCGAATGATTGAACAACTGGTCTTAGCTTTGCTCAAATTTCTTTATAGTTTGACCAAAGAAAATGACACCATTAAAAATGCACAAACGCCTCCAGATGTTCGTAAGCGTTGGAATGCTTGGATTTCTGACAAGCTGCGCGACAAGAACGGTGGTGTTGGACCCAAGGTTTGATGTCATTCGAATTGGCCCAGATGTCGTCGGAAGGGTCTATGTGTACTCCGACGGCAACTGGGTTTTGACCAAAAAGATTAAGATTCCTGAAGGCTACTATGCTGGCCCAGCCCCAATACCATGATTACGCCCATTGAAAGAGCTTATCAAGCTCGACGCGGAGACTATTGGCAAGGCGAAACCTTTCGTCTGATCTCTGATCAAGGTGCCGCGTATTGGACTACGCCAGTCGTCCGCTCTCAGATTCGCCCGACGGCAAGTTCGCCCACAATTCTGCATGAGTTCACCATTACGCCTGTCATAACGACGGAAGGCATTAATGGTGTTTTGACTTTTAGCCTCAATATCTCTGACGCCGTGACAGCTACGTTTCCGCCTGGAACTTATGTCGGAGATATTGATGTGCAGTCGACTAACTTTCAAAAAGCTACGATCTGCACGTACACTTTCCAAGTTCTTATCGACATTACGAGGTAATTTATGGCTGACATTATCATCGAAGTCGTGCCCGCTCCGACCATAAATGTCTCTATTGAGACTTATTCAGGTTTTCCTGGACCCGGCATTGCAATCGGAGGTACGGCTGGTCAATTGCTTCGTAAAAAAACCTCAACTAACTACGATACTGAATGGGGTCCGACAATTACATCGGGCACAACGACACCTTCTGGCGGATCTGACGGCGACATTTATCTTCAATACACTTAATTTATGGCAGACAATGTAGGATATACACCTGGAACTGGCGCAAATATAGCCGCTGATGATATCGGCGGCATTTTACATCAGCGCGTTAAGATTGGCGTTGGCGTTGATGGCTCTGCTACCGATGTCTCGTCAAGCAACCCCATGCCGGTTACGGGAACCGTTACGGCGAACACGGGTTTGACTCAACCTCTGACTGACGTTCAGCTTCGTGCTGCTGCCGTTCCGGTTAGTGGCACTTTTTTCCAAGTCACGCAGCCAGTTTCAGCGGCTTCTTTGCCGTTACCTTCTGGCTCATCAACGTCTGCGTTGCAGACCACTGGAAATACTTCACTAAGCAACATTGACGGCAAACTACCCGCGCTTGTTTCTAGCCGTGTGCCTGTTGATGGAAGTGGCGTAACTCAACCAGTTTCTGGTACGTTTTGGCAGGCGACTCAGCCAGTAAGCGGAACCGTTACGGCCAACACTGGACTTAGCCAGCCGCTTACGGATACACAGTTAAGAGCGGCAGATGTTCCTGTTACAGCCACCTCATTACCGCTTCCGACTGGCGCGTCTACGGCGGCCCTTCAAACCACGGGCAATTCTTCGCTTTCAAGCATTGATGGCAAGATGAATTCGCTGGGTCAAAAGACCATGGCTAATTCGATGCCCGTAACAATTGCATCTGATCAAGGCGCGATTCCAATTACGGGATCTATCACGGCGAGTAATCCTTCGGTTTATACTAATGGCGCAAATGTACTTTCGCCTACTGGCAATGTTACGTTTGTCGGCGGTTGGGACGGTACAAATCTTCGAGGTTTATCTACTAATGGTAACGGAGAATTGAATGTTCTTGGGCCGATGTCTCTTGTAGATTTTCAGTCTACATTTGTTTCAGGTGCATTACCAGTCGATGGTTCTGGCGTTACTCAGCCTGTCAGTGGTACTTTCTGGCAAGCCACCCAACCGGTTAGCATTGCTTCAATGCCGACCACTCCGGTCACGGGAACATTCTGGCAAGCGACTCAACCCGTCTCCGCTGCCTCCCTTCCGCTGCCGTCTGGTGCTGCCACCGAAACCACTCTTGCGGCCGTCGAAGTAGACACCTCGGCCATTGCGACATCGACCTCCGGTATCAACGGAAAACTCGCCGCGCTATCGACCCGCGTTCTCGACAACGAAGCATCTGGCACCCCTGTCCGAGCAATCGGTCAGGAAGTCTGGAACGTGTCGTTCTCCGAGGTCGGCGCGTCGGTAATCTCGCCACAGTTTGGCACACCACAAACCGGCACAGGCGTATCGTATTCTCAAGCAAACGGTGCGCTGGCTATCGTTGCCGGAACCACTGCCAACGCTGAGTTCTTTACTCGCAGCGTCCAAAATTGGCGCAGTGCAATGCGGCTCAAGTTCTCAATTGTTGCCAGTCAACGCATTGCAAATACCAACTTGGCCGTCATGCTGGCCGATCTTGTTGGTGAAGGTCTGACTGTCACAATCAACTCGGCTACGAGCATCACCGTTGCTCAGTCGGGACATTCGTTCACTTCAACCAGCGTCGGTCAGTTCGTTCAAGTTGGTCGCATCGTCGGTGCTGCTGGTGTTCCCGGCCGCTATGCTATTGCGTCAGTGGTTGCTGGTACTTCGTATAATCTGACCGTTGCCGGTTGGCCTGCATCCGGTAGTTGCACGGCAACGATTTTTGGACACAGCTACGTCCGCAATCTTATCACCGGAACAACGGCGACAAACATCAGCGTTGATGCCCAGCGTCGTGGTTGGGCGCAGGGCGACACTGCCGCAACGATCAACACGACGGCGTCTCCCGGCACGATTATCACTTGCGAGTTGACGGGTCGTGAAGTGTTTTGGGCGGATCAGTTGCGAGCAACGACGACGACTCCGACCGTTGCTGTCCGAGCCAATCGCGTCGAAAACATCCCCGACGACAATCTGGATCTGTACCTGTTCGTCTGGTCGTTCAACGGCACGACCGCGCCAGCATCATCGACGACATGGACGATGTCGTTCTGCGCGATTGAGAAGTTCGCCAATATGCCCGTCTACATTCAGGGAAACAGGGCAAATGGCGCGATGAATCCGCTGCCGGTGACACAATCGGGAACGGTAACCGTAAGCGGTACAGTCACCAGCAACATCGGCACAGGAACGCTTACCGCCGCAAACCTTGGCTTTCCCGGCACCATCGCAGACATTTCTTCGTCTGCAATAACGTCCTCCACCACTACATCAGCTTTCACCCCGACGTTCGGCACTGGCTACTCGGTCGGCATAGTTGTCACAGCAGTCACCGGAAGCTTTGCAACATTGGACGTTGCCATCGAGGAATCCGACGACTCCGGCACCAACTGGTTCAAGGTCTACGACTTTCCGCGAATCACGTTAAGCGGAGCGTATCGTTCGCCAATCATGCGCCTGACCGGCAACCGTGTGCGTTACGTCCAAACGCTTGGCGGCACTACGCCTTCATTCACCCGTGTAATCAATCGACTGCAATCCAGCACCAACAACGAAGCCGTCCGGCAGTTGATTGATCGAACCATTAATACCAACACGCTCAACAGCACGACGGCCAGCATTGACACCCGCGATTGCGGAAACCGCGCGCAGTTGGTTATCAACGTCGGCGCAATCACCACAACCGCACCGGCAATCCAACTGGAAGGAAGCGACGACAACGGTGCTTCATGGTACAGCATCGGCACACCTCTGACCGCTGTGGCCAGCTCTACCGTTCAATTTACCATCACGGATATCAACGCTGCTTTGATGCGCGCTAGGGTCAGCACGGCTGGTGTGGGTGTGACGGCTGGCTATGTGATGATCAAAGCTCACGACTAATTCAAATGCTCCTAACACTTCTTTCAAATCAAAGCACGGCTACCAAACTCTGGCTTAAAGTTTCTGGAGTTTGGAAGCAGTCTATTGTCTGGATAAAGGTGTCTGGTATCTGGAAACAATCAACGCCCAAAATTAAGATAAGTGGAACTTGGAGATAAAGAAGTGCTAAAACAGTAAAACAAAATAACTATGGAATATCGAGGCGAAAAGTTCTCTGGTTATAATAAACCTAAATCAACCCCGGGCGGACCTAAAAAGTCTGCCGTCTTGGCCAAAGAAGGCAACGTCGTCAAGCTTGTACGCTTTGGCGATCCTAACATGGCTATCAAAAAACATATCCCAGCAAATCGAAAGAGCTTCCGCGCGCGACATAACTGTGATAATCCCGGCTCTAAGTTAAGTGCAAAGTATTGGAGCTGTAAAGCCTGGTAATAATGCAAGAATGCCAAAGTGAAAGCTTTGGCATTTTTTACGCTCAATCATATGAAGTTGTAGGATAATTAAGATTTTAATTTATGGCAAAAGCAAGTGATTATGGAGCTATCGCTGATGGCTCTACAAACTGTGCCAGAGCGATCAACCTATGTCTCCATGAGACTGGGGTTGTAGAGTTCGACGAAGGCACGTATATTATCGGCGGCACGGGCGTGACCACGCCAATCGAAGCTGCGATCTTCTGGGGTTATTCCGCAAAGTATATGCGCGGAATGAAGATGATTGGAAAAGGCAAAGGCAAGACGATCATCAAGTTCGCAAATAATACGCGCACTGGGCTTGTTATTCCTTATGGCTTTAACATCTTCATGGTCAACACATACTCTAACATCGGCGACGATCAATCGTATGATGCTGGCGATTGTGTGATCTCCGGCATTACGTTTGACGGAAACTACAACAATAACTATAGCCCGAGCGATCCTGCTTATCTGACGGTCTGTGGCGTGCGCTTGATCGGGACGAATAACCTGATCGAGGATTGCGAGTTCAAAGGCTTTGGCGTGGGCGTTTTGAACGCTGAGGCTTTTGCGTTGCAGTGTTATCTTCCAACAACCGCCGCAGACAACGCTAAGGGCGCTGTCGTTCGTAATTGCTCCTTTAACACGCCAGGCGCGAATAGCCGCACCGTTGCGCCCGGTGGCTACATCGAAGCAAATACTTCCGTGGTCGTGGGCGGAAGCGGTATTGCTGGAAAATACGCTACGGGTTGCATTGTTGAAGGCTGTGACTTTACTAACAACCTCTTCAACACCAATCAACGATCTCCGTTGCACGGCATTACGCCAGCGGCCACGCGTGGATGTATTATCCGCAACAACACATTCACAAACTATCAAGGCCAACACATCTACATTGATTCATATAAGAGTTTCAATCTAAGGATCGAGAATAACACTGCGACACTTTGTCCGCAGTTTATCACGTTCACTGTGCAGAATTGGCCGCGCTTGACAGGTCTTCCGTCTTATGCGCCATTGATCGCGTCTATGGTAGACGTGACGATTCAAGGCAACACTGTCGGTCTCGCGGGGCCTGCTAGTTGGTACTACAACTTCAACAATCTGCCATACGACGCGTCGTTCTTCTTGTATCAATACGACCGCGACGTGACAGATCTTTACAACCCCACGCTGATCCCGGGCTTTAAGAATATTAACATTCAAGGCAACACGATCACAAACTCGAATGGCAGTGATATCGTGTTTAACAACGGCGGCTATTGGCCTCCTGCTGGCGCTTTCCAAACAGGTCAACCTTCTGGACCTGTGCCGCCTATCACAGATATCCGCGTCATTGCATTACCTACACCTCCAGCAGCACCTCGCAGCTGGGACTTCAAACCCGTCACACTTGAACCTGCAAAGAGTGCAAAGCCTGTCATTTTGAACAGGCTCGTTTACAAAAGTCTTACGGTGGCTGGGTTTACTCAAGCGTTAGAAGATTGGGGCGGCGCATCACGCATCTTTGCGACGCAGAATATTCTGATCCCGAATCAAAACTTCTGCATTCGTCTCGGTCAGAAGATTCAAGTGCCTACTTATGTCATGACCGTAAAGTGGGTTGCTCAAGGATCCGTAAAGCGTTATAAGCTCTGGACAAACGGTTACGAAGTCTTGAGTTATCCTCTCTACAACGGCGAAATTATCCCCGGCGAAGGCGCACAGTTTGAATATTGGACCACGTCTTTCTCGCCGAGGGCTTTCTCTGAGGCTTTTGAGCTAGAAACTGACATCCTAGAAAAGCCAAGTGACTGTTGTGACGAGGTTGGTACCGCGCTTGCGAATGGTATTTGTCAAATTGGAGAATTGCCGAATCCTTATCCGACAGTTTATCCAATAGAAAACTTTTACGTTTGCCCGGTGGATTAAGAAAATCCCCAATCAACCCTAAGGGTTATCTCTTTTCGAAGGGATAACCCTTTTTACTTTATGGCTCTAAACACTAATCCTTTTATTGAGGGTATTGACCCATCCGGTACGTTTGGCGGATATGCCAGCGTGCTTCTGCAACTCATTCGTCAAGCCAAACCGTCGTCGACGTATGGGATGATTTTGTTTGACACCACGGCGCCAGATGTGACTGGGGCAAATGCGTGGCGTAAGAGTTGTATCTGGTTGGATCTTACCACGCCCGGAACGCCGACTGTTAATGTTTATAAAGAAGGCGGATCGCCGGGTTGGTCTAACGTGCAGGCGTTGATTCCGCCTTTGACGATTAAGAACTCGATGATTTCGAATCCTGATCCGCTTGATGCGGATAAGGGTATCTCGATTACAAAGCTTTCACCGATTGGAGGCACAGCTAATCAACTCATTCGCATCAATGGTACAGCGACTGGGTTTCAGTTTGTCTCTCTTGCCGCGCTTGTCACATCCGGATCTATCAACGTAAGCTCTCTAAACACGACCGGTATTCCCGCCGGTCAAATGCGCTTTGCAGGCACGATTGGGCCCGGTGTAGCTAATTGGTATCTTCCTTCACAGCTTGTCAATGCGCTTCCTGATGGAACTATTAGCACTGATCTTATCGCGCCTGCAACGGCAGCTACTTCGAATAGTAAATTTCTTACTACACGCACAGGCGATCCTTTTGCAGCGTGGCGTTATTTCGATCCTGCTGTCGATCTCTTAGCGAATACTCTAGGCGGCGATAGGTTGCTTAACAATAGCGTTCCTATCACGAAGATTATTCCTTCGACAGTTCAATCCATGCTTGTCACGTCAGGTGGCGTCGTTGATTGGATTGCGATTCCGCCGGTGACTACGGCGTTTGTTTCTGATATAACGACAACGCTTACGCAAGGCATGCCTACCGTAGGTACACCTACGACACTTGCTCACAGTCTAGCTGCGATTCCATTATCGTATCGCGTAGTGCTTTATTGTCAAACTAACGATGGCAATTATGTTAATGGTGACGAAATTGAAGCCTGCAATATTAACGGAGGTAGCGCAGGTGATTGGTATAATGTTTTCAATTTTTCAGTAACCAGTACTTCTGTTATTGTTCGTAGATTTGCCGCTGGCAATATTGTAGTATTAGATAAGACTACTGGAGCTACTCACACAATTAACGAATCTCGCTGGCGCCTCCGTCTTTACGCCATGAAAGTTGTCTAATCTATGAACTCCCTCATCCAACAAGTTTCCGAGACAGTCGGAGTTCTTCCTGACTCACAGGATAAAGAAGCTCAAGTGCTCGCGTGGCTGAACCGCGCGGCCGTAATGATCTATGACCAATATGATCTGCCCGGCTCTGTGTTTGAGCAGTTTTTCTGCGTAGACAATAACAAACACGTTATCACATTTCCGTGGTACGTGGGCGCGATTAGAGGCGTTCGCTGGCACGATTCATCGCGCCTCGTGACCATGCGAGATATGAGGCCCCGTTATCACGGTGTGCCTTGGACGCAGCCATATCTACAATGGCGACAGATTGCAGCCACGCCGCTACATACCCCGTTGACCAACGCGGGGCCTTTGACTTTTCAGATTAATGCGATAGAGACAGAGCCGTTCGACATCATCGTCAACGGCCAGACTTCTCTTGCGGCAAATGTCACGGAGATCATAAGCTTTACGCCCGGCGATCTCATTAAGACTTCCGTCAATTTATTCGAGCCAGAGAATCCTTTTGGCGTGACCTCGATCAAGAAATCACGTGCGACTAACAGCGACGTGATCGTGCTTGCGGCTGCGACTCAGGCCGAAGTCGGTCGCATTGCAAACAATCAACTATACGCCTCAAATCTGCGCGTTCAGATCCTTGATTGGAATGCAGGCACGCCGTTTATTCTCGGCGAAGATTGCGTAGAGGTTCTCTACAAGCAACGCTTCTCGCCCTTTGTCAACCTTAACTCGATCTGGACTGATGAGCGTCTCGTGCAGGCTCTTGTCTATGGCGTTAAGTATATCTATGCTTTCGAGAAAGAAAAGATGGATGTCGCTGAGGCGAGCAAGCAAGTGATGTCTGAGATCTGTAAGGGCGTCTGTGAGAATCTTGAAAGCGGCACTGAGCTTATGGTACAGACTGAGCGTCATGCTGCGCAAGATGCTGCGATCATGTTCCCAGTTTGGCCGCTTGTACAGGGAGGAGTTCGAAACCTATGGTAGTCACAAAAACTAGCTGGCTTGGTGGAATCAATCAGCTTTCTGACATCAGCAAGCTGAAAGAAGACGAGTATTGGATTCTGGTCAATGCGCGTGTGAGGAAGAATGTCGTAGAGGCTGTGAATCTTCCTCTCGACGTTTCGAATAATCTTTCCGAAGTCGGAAACATTCAAGACATCTCGGCCGCAGGAAGTCTTCTCGTGGCGTTTGCTGGAGGTAAAGCGTTCTATAAGACCACAAACGGAACGTGGCTTCTTATTCCGGCCTTCACAATGGGTTCTACACAGGCGCGAGTTTATACTGCGCTTGTTCCTGCCTCGACCATAAACTTTACCCGCTCAGTCACTTCATCCACGGGCGATCTTACGCTCGGTGGGGCCGTTGGAGGTTCTCCCAGTGCGCTGGTTGTGATGGATGGCGTAGTGCAGCCGTGGGTTATTTTCTCGAACGGCGATGCGCGTGTGATTGGTACATACGGAAACTGGACACCTGTAGTGCCTGAGTATGTTCCCGTGGCGAATTATCCCATGTTTTATAACGGTGTTCTTTACGCTGTTATGCTTGAAGGCGTGGGAATAAATCGGCGGCGTAATCAGATCGTGCGCTCTGTGACTGGAGCGCCGTTGAATTTCGTGGTTGCGGTTACGCCAGCAGGCGACAAGACTTCTACAGACGAGGCAGTCGGTGGCGCGTTGGCAATGGCTACGAACGTAGACTATAACGACGTGACGTGTCTTGCGCCGTTGAATGCTAATGACGGAGGTTTCTTCGTTGGCACTCAGCACTCATCTTTCATAGTCTATCCTGACTATAACAATCTGATCTATGCGGAACCTACTTTCCGCAATCAGAGCATTACTTCGATTGGGCCGCTAAATCCTGATTCCGTTGTGGACGTGCTCGGGGATGTGGCATTTGTTCATGACACCGGAATTAGGAGTTTCAACGGGATCACGCAATTCCGATTTGAGGGTCGGAATGCGCCCTTTAGCGGCCCAATCAACTCTCTCATAGACGGCATCACGCAGACAAGCGCGGCGACCGGAACGCACGATAACTATGCGTTGTTCGCCGTCACGACCATCTATGGCAACGGTATTCTGTGGTTTGACATGCTGCTACAGAAATTCGTTTCGCTTGATATTTACCCCGGCGTCGGAACCATACAGAAGTTCGCGTCTACGTTAGACAACGGTACGCGATATACTTACTTCATGACGACGACCGGGGTTTATCGCTTATTCGGTTCTTCTGAGCGGGCCACCGTGACACTCTATGGCGCTGAGGTTGTTCCGTCTGACGATTATAAGAGCGTCAAGATGCAGACTTTACGTCTTGGCTTTAACAACGTAGTCGAGGGCGGAACTGTAGAGGCTTCTCTGTTCGTCAACGGGCAGTTCTGTAATCGTAAAGTCGTTGGGATTAACTCATTGCCGTTTAATTCTAGCGTCGTCGAGAGCATTCCTTATAATCCCGGTCTGACTGATGGCGTGTTTGCGACCGCCGAGATTAACTTCATGGACGTGGCGCCCGAAGGTGATCGCGTAGGCGTGTTGATTAGGTTTGACACAGATGGATCTTTGCTTTCTGCGACCGCTGAAATGCAGCAAACTAGCGTGTGGCCGAAGGTTAATGCTCTAGGTGTGATTGGATCGCTGCCTTATGAGACCTTTGCGATCGTGGGCAACGATGGCATTCCTGATATCGTAGGCGGTGGCGCTGCGCCTACCTTTACGGCTGACGAAGTCTCTCGGCGCAAGGCTATCAATGCTCGCATAAGGAACATCACAGGTCTGACTAAGGTTATCGGCACGGGCAATCATAACTATGGTTTGCCTTTTGGCGGTTATGGTCCCGGCACGGCTTTGGCGATTCCTCAAACCATCGTGCCTTTCTGGGATGCAATCAAGGATAAGTTGCTCTTTGTGCCCGGTCAGGTCGACAATGACTC
>Ga0209668_10001003_pt1 | contig 11892 bp, 7 predicted proteins | sample FrelakmetPLP11PL_FD_187150 | JGI IMG/M metagenome (GOLD analysis project Ga0209668, IMG submission 187150) | Freshwater lake sediment microbial communities from the University of Notre Dame, USA, for methane emissions studies - PLP11 PL (SPAdes)... | ecosystem: Environmental > Aquatic >... | reverse complement strand
CGAGGCAATGGCCCCCAGAAGCAGGGTCATTACTTTTGTCGACTGTTCCGCCACCTGCATAATCTGAGTCAGGTTGCGCACTGTAAAGTCATTTTCCTTCCTCGGGCCGATACGGTGCCTCTGTCGGAGCAATTCAGTGATCTGTTTTTCTGCCGTATCCAGATCTTCCGTGCTTTTTGCCTTCACCATAATAGTCCGGACCATGCCGGGAAAAGTAGTTCCGAATATCTTTTTCTGTGCCGTCGTAACGGGAACATACACCGTATCATCCTGATCCTGGCCCTGGGGGGACTGTCCCTTCTTATCCAGAACTCCGATTACCGTAAAGGGGATTTTTTTTATTCTCACGCCCTGGCCGATGGGGTCGATGCTGCCAAAGAGATTCTCCACAACAGTCTGACCCAGGAGACATACTTTCGTGGCGCTCCTTACATCCTGCTCCGTGAAGGACCTGCCTGAAGCGAGGGGCCAATCCCTGATGTTCAGCATACTGGGGGTTGTGCCGTAAACGCCTGTGGACCAGTTCTGATTGCCATAGACAATCTGGGCAGCGCCGTTAAGGACAGGCGCCACATCTTGCACGGCTGAGCACTCCTTCTGAATGGCATCGGCATCATCCTTGGTAAGGGTAGGCTGGGAACCCATGCCCATCCGCAGACCGCCCGATGTCGTACTTCCCGGCAAAATAATAATGAGATTACTCCCGATGCTTGCAATCTGCTGCGATATTCTCTCACTCGCCCCCGTACCCACGGCGAGCATGGCGATAACAGCACCCACCCCGATGATAATGCCGAGCATGGTGAGGGCCGAGCGCATTTTGTTGACCCTGAGCGCCCGGAGAGATATTTTCAATGTCGATGGAATGTTGATCATATCGTTTACCCGCTCATAGTGTTTTTTGTTTCAACAGGCCCTTTTCTCTCATCACTGACAACCCGGCCATCAAGGAAACGGATGATGCGCCTGCTGTAAGTAGCAATATCCGGTTCATGAGTAACGAGAACGATCGTGATATGTGATTCCCTGTTGAGCCTCACCAGAAGTTCCATAATCTCGATGCTTGTCTTTGTATCCAGGTTCCCCGTTGGTTCATCGGCAAGGATAAGGGGCGCCTTATTTACTAAAGCCCTGGCAATAGCAACCCGCTGCTGCTGCCCGCCGGAAAGCTGGCTCGGATTATGATGTTCCCGCCCTTCCAGCCCAAGGGTTCTCAGGGCTTCCACGGCGCGTCTTTTCCTTTCGTCAGATGAAATATTCTTGTACAGCATGGGGAGTTCCACATTTTCCAACGCTGAGGTCCGCGGAAGAAGGTTAAACATCTGAAAGATGAACCCTATCTTCTCGTTTCTGATGGATGCCAGCTCATCACGATTCAGACTGCTGACATCAGTTCCATCCAACAGGTAGTGACCCTTCGTCGGCTGGTCCAGGCAACCTAGCACGTTCATAAAGGTCGATTTGCCCGAACCCGACGGGCCCATAATTGCGACAAATTCACCTTGTTCAATAATCACGGAGACCCCATCAATGGCATGGACGGCTGTCTCGCCTAATTCGTATATTTTAGCTATGTTTGCCGTCTCAATCAGTGCCATATTATCTCAAAAGCTTTGAAAAATTTTATAAAACACCTACCTTATAAATCCTGGACCAACGGGTGGCGTATTACTCTTTTTCCCGCCGCCTGCTGCTTCGACGATTATCTCATCACCCTCCTTCACATCACCGGTAAGGATTTCGGTATAATTCCCGTCACTGATGCCTAAGGCCACACTGATGCGTTTCGGTTTTCTATTTTCCAAAACCCACACACCCGGCCCTTTCTGGGGAGACGCTTCTTTGCGACTCTCAGCCTCCTTTTCAGCGGGTTTGAATCTCAGGGCCGCATTAGGTATCCTGAGAACGCCTTTTTTATCAGACAGGATAATCGAAACATTGGCCGTCATGCCTGGTTTGAGTTTAAGTTCGGGATTTTCTACCTTTACCACAACGTTGTAGGTGACCACATTTTGAATGGTGGTAGGAGCATTTCTCACCTCGGAAACCTTACCCATGAAAGTAGTATCTGAATAGGCATCAACCGTGAACTCCACAGGCTGATCTACCTTGATCTTTCCAATATCCGCTTCGTCGACATTGGTATCGATCTGCATCTTTGTCAGATCCTGGGCAATATTGAAGAGGGTCGGCGTCTGGAAACTTGCGGCCACTGTCTGGCCGACATCCACGTTTCTCGATATGACTATCCCGTTCACAGGTGATACGATTTTCGTGTATATCAGGTTAGTCTGCGAATAGGTGAGAGCCGCTCTGGCCTGTTCCACCTGGGCATTCGAGGCCGACAGCTGGGCTGTAGCCGATTGATAATTTGTTTCCGATGTGTCGAGGTCGCTCCTCGCGATGAAATTCCTGGCAAAAAGCACCTTGTTTCTTTCCATGGTCCTTTTCGCATCGACGAGGGCCGCCTCAGTTTTTTCCACGTTCGCTTTCGCAAGCATCAGATTGGCCTTTGCCTGTTCCACCTGAGCCTGAAACGTGGCCGGGTCTATCTGGGCCAGAATCTGACCTTTTTTTACAGGAGAGTTGAAATCGACATAAAGCGTCTTTATCGTTCCTGAAACCTGTGTCCCTACGAGGACATTGACAACGGCATTCATCGTCCCTGTAGCTGTCACCGTTGCTTTAATGTCTCCTTTTGTTGCCCTGTCCACTTTGAATTTCGGGCCGCTCTCCCGATTTTTAAATAACATAAATGCCCCTGTGGTCAGGAGTATTACAATGGCAATGATGCTCACGATGATAATGTTCTTTTTCATTCTCCGGTCATTCACACCCTTCCTTATTTGATACCCATGGCCTTCTCCATGCTTGCCTGGGTGACCTTGTAATCATAGAGCGCCGCAATATACGCTGTTTTTGCATTCGCAAGAGACACAAGGGCATCGGTAATCTCTATAGGACTCCCCACGCCGGAAGTATATCTGCCGTTTGCAAGCTCAAAATTTTCAGTCGCCTGCCTTACCGTGAGTTCGGTCGTGGCAATGCTATCACGTGCCTGCTGCAAGTTGAGGTATGCCTGCTCCACATCAAGATGAATTGATTGCCTTAGGGCCTCTTCATTGGCCTTCAGCACCTGTAAATTCGCCCTCGCTTCCTCCACCTGATATTTTGTGGAGTGACCGCTAAAGAGGGGGAAATTCAGCGTCGCTCCGACGGTCCACCCTTTCTCAAGGGGAAACTCCTCCCCGCTGAAAGCATAGTTCGCATTGCCCGAAAGAGTCGGGTAGTATCCCTTTTTTTGGAGTTCAATCGTTCTTTCCGCGGCTTCCCTCTTCGCGCTGAGAGACTGAAGATCCGGTCTGGATGTATAGGCCCGTTTCAGGGCATCTCCCAGGGATATTGCATACAGCTGGAATCCAAAGTCGTCCACAATAGTGAACTCCGGTGCCTCCGGCATACCGATGGCGTTGTTCAGGGATACTCGTGTGATGCGGAATGCATTCTCTCCTTTAATGAGATTCAGTTTCGCATTGCTAAGATCGACCTCTGCTTTCGTCACATCAAATTTCGGTTTTGTTCCCACTTCAAAAAAGCCCTTTGCCCGTTCAAGGTGCTGTTGGAACAGTTGTACCGTCTCTGCCGCAACGTCCCGGTTCCTTTTTGCCTGTAAAAGGCCAAAATAGGCCTGTTTCACGCCGAATACAATCTGGCTCGCAACGTTATCGAGGTCTGAACGGGAGGAATCAAGATTCAGATTCTGAATCTTCACCTGTGTTGATGTCTTTTCAAAATCATAGATGGTCTGGCTAAGATTCACATTGCTGAGATACTCGTCATAGGCACTGCCGCCTTTTAAAAGAACACCAGTAGCAGGACTAATTCTGCTGTAACCGGATGTCCAGTTGATCTGTGGGTAATAGTTTGACTTCGCTTGACCCACCCTGCTCTGGTTGATATTTACGTTACCCATTGCGGCAACGATATTTGGCTGTTTCTTGAGAGCTATTTCTATGCACTGGTTAAGGTCGAGGGTATCACCTCTTTTAATAAGCACTTCTGCACCTGCATCGAGAGGTGAGATCATAATGGCTGATATAATTAGTAAAATAATTTTTTGCATGTCAATGAGTGCTACATCCTCTTTTACCTATGAATTGTATTGTTCTCCATAATCTTGTTTGCACATTACCATTAAAACGTCAAAAATTTAATCTATTTCTGTTTTGCTGTTCATAGTGAGACCTTTGAAAAACTGCATAAAACCAGATGTCTTGTCATTACTGCGAAAGCATGAATCAAGTATTTGTTCATGGTTCCCAGTTGTTACGGGGACGACGCCTGGATTCCCGCCTACGCGGGAATGACAGGAGTGATAGTTTTTCAAGCTCTCAGTATGAAGATTCCATTCTCATCGGATTCGCAATTGTCGTGCCTGTTTCGAGAATATCATGTAACAAATTGATATACTACGGTTATCTAAGTGCACACAGCGCTCTCTTAATCGCGAATATTTCATTCTTGACAACAAAGCGGGTAATAAGTATCCAGAGAAGGTATCCAGATGACTAAAAAATATCCATCAATGCCTTCTCCTTCTCGTTGACACAAGAATATATTTTCCCTTATACTCGCTATCAGCGGTAATGTAATTTTAAATCAAGGAAGTAGACGTCACAACCCCTCTCGTGAAAAACGTACAATTTTCTTTTCATGAAATAATGGAGCATCCGAGATGAATTATTCTATGGATTATGGTCGCAAGGTAGTCCTTATCGACGGCTGCCGGACTCCTTTCCTCCGGGCCGGGACCGGTTACCGGGAGCTCATGTCCTATGATCTGGCAAGGCTTGCCATCAAGGCCCTCGTGACGAGAACCAGGATCGAGACAAAAAAGATTGATCGGGTCATCATGGGATGCGTCATTGCCAATCTGGCGACAACCAATGTGGCACGGGAGGCTTCGCTGGGCGCCGGTCTTCCTGTCAGCATTCCCGCCTTTACGGTTACCCTTGCCTGTGTTTCCGCCAATGTGGCGATCACCACCGGTGCGGACCTTATCCGGACCGGTCAGGCGGATGTGGTAATCGCCGGAGGAACGGAAAGCATGTCCGATATTCCAATCTGTTACCGTAAACCCTTAAGGCAAAAACTCATGGAGTCCCAGAAATACAAAGGAATGTCGGATTACTTAAAGTTTCCGGAAGGCCTCGGTCTGAGGGACCTTCTCCCGGAAATCCCCGCCATTGCCGAATTTTCTACGGGGCGTTCAATGGGAGAAGATTGCGACCGTCTGGCAGCGCGATTACACATTAGTCGGGAAGAACAGGACCGTTACGCTGTACGTTCACATCTGGCAGCGGCACAGGCAACAGCTGACGGCATCCTGAGCGGTGAAATAGAAACCGTCCTGGTACCTCCGGATTTTAATCCTGTCAATCAAGACAATGGCTTCCGGGGCGACACCTCCTTCGAAAAAATGAGCAGCCTAAAACCGGCTTTTGTAAAAAAGTACGGAACTGTGACACCTGGAAATGCTTCTTTTCTTACCGACGGAGCCGCTGCCGTTCTTCTCATGGCGGAAGAGGTAGCCGTGTCGCTCGGATACACCGTGAAGGCATCGATCCGGGCTTATGCATACACGGCCCAGGATCCTTACGAAGAACTTCTCCTGGGACCTGCCTACGCAACACCAAGGGTCCTCGATATGATGGGGCTTGCGCTTTCGAACATAGATGTTTTTGAATTTCATGAGGCCTTTGCAGGACAGATCCTCGCGAATCTGAAATGTCTGGCATCAAATGAATTTGCCCGGGAAAAGCTCGGACGATCCCAAAAAGTGGGGGATGTCCCCCTTGAAAAATTCAACACCCTGGGCGGCTCCCTCTCCCTGGGCCACCCCTTTGGAGCGACAGGAGCAAGGCTCGTTACTACGGCCGCCAACCGTCTTGTCAGGGAAGACGGGCAATTCGCCCTCATAGCCTCCTGCGCTGCAGGAGCTACGGGAAACGCGATTATCCTGGAACGGAAAAAATGATATGGAGGCTGTCATGCCGTACGCACAGATCGAAAAAGAAAACGGAGTGGCGGTAGTCTGGCTGGACCAGCCGGGTGAAAAGATCAATAAAATATCCATCGACCTCGTAGATAAATTCACAGAAAGTCTCGACAGCCTTGAAAAAGACGAGACCGTAAAGGGGATCGTTCTCATCAGCCGGAAACCCGACAACTTTATCGCCGGCGCTGATATTGATAAATTCAAAGACATAGCGAGCTCCGATGAAGCTAAAGCACTGAGCCGCCGTGGACATGCCCTTCTGAACAGGATGGCGGCTTTCCCCAAACCCATTGTAGCCGCCGTCCACGGCGCCGCCTTAGGGGGTGGTCTCGAAGTAGCCCTGGCCTGCCATTACCGTATCGCCAGTGATGATCCCAAGACTGTTTTCGCATTACCGGAAGTGAAGCTGGGGCTTCTTCCCGGTGGCGGGGGCACCCAGCGCCTGCCCCGTCTCGTGGGTCTCCAGACCGCATTAGATATGATGCTCACGGGGAAAAATATCTATCCCCGCCAGGCTAAGAAAATCGGGCTTGTGGACGACCTTATCCACCCCTACGGTCTCCTTCAGGCAGCGAAGAAAGCTGCTCTTGAGATAGCCGACAGGCCTCCGGAGCGCAAGAAAAAGCAGCCTTTCGTGGCTAAATTGATAGAAAGCAATGCTTTAAGCCGAAGCATTGTGTATAAGAAGGCAGAGGAACTGGTCAAGAGACAGACCTGGGGAAATTATCCGGCTCCCCTTAAGATTATTGAATGCGTCAAGGCGGGACTGGAAAAGGGTGCGGAAGGGGGGATGGAAGCGGAAATAAAAAATTTCGGTGAGCTTATGATGAGCCCCCAGTCACGGGAACTCATACAGATATTCCTCAGCATGACAGCCCTGAAAAAGAATCCCCGGAAAGAGCTCGTGCGCCCTGTTTATAAAATCGGCATTCTCGGAGCAGGACTCATGGGAGCAGGAATCGCCCAGGTGAGCGCCGCGCAGGGCATGGAGGTGCTTCTCAAGGACATTACCTATGAGGCTGTGGGGAAGGGTGAAAAAGCGATATGGAAGGAAATGGACAAAAAGGTGCAAAAGAAGGCCCTTTCGCCCTTCCAGAGGGACCTCACCTTCAGCCGCATAAAGGGATGTATCGATTACGGAGGGTTCGAAAAGGCGGATCTCGTCATTGAGGCCGTATTTGAGGATCTGGATATTAAGAAGAATCTCCTCATGGAAACAGAGTCACTTACAAAGGAAGACGCGATTTTCGCGAGCAATACGTCATCTCTCCCTATCGGGAGCATCGCCGCAGCTTCGCGCCGCCCAGAGCAGGTCATCGGGATGCACTACTTTTCACCTGTTCCAAAAATGCCTCTTTTAGAAATTATCGTAACAGAAAAAACGGCGGATTGGGTAAGGGCCACAGCCCTTGATGTAGGCATCCGGCAGGGAAAAACGGTCATTGTCGTAAACGATGGACCCGGCTTTTACACCACACGCATCCTTGCGCCTCTTTTAAATGAAGCGCTGGAGCTTCTCAATGAAGGAGGAGACATCGTTGAGATCGACAGGGCCATGCGCCAGTTCGGTTACCCCATCGGACCCATTGCCCTCATCGATGAGGTCGGTATTGATGTGGGAGCCCATGTTTCCAATGTTCTGAGACCGCTTTTCTCCTCGCGGAGCGCGACACCGAGCAACACCATGGAAATTCTTTTAACTGCCGGCTACAAGGGTCGGAAAAATAACCGGGGTTTCTATTGTTACGGTGATCCCTCAGGCAAGAAAAAAAAGAAGGAAGTCAATGGAGAAATTTATACCTTCTTTGGAGGATCGAAACGAAAAAAGCTTGACGTGAAGGAAATCCAGAACCGGTTATCCCTCATTATGGTAAATGAGGCAGTCCTCTGCCTTCAGGAAGGCATTCTGCTCGCACCGAGGGATGGTGATATCGGCGCGGTATTCGGCCTGGGCTTTCCCCCTTTCCTCGGGGGTCCTTTCCGTTATATTGACCACCTGGGACTCTCGAAGTTTCTTTCTCTTATGGAGGAGCTCTCAGAGAAGCACGGACCGAGATTTACGCCGGCACAGATCCTCCGCGACCGTGAAGTGAATAATCAGAGGTTCTATACATAACGCTCACAGCCCGGAATGATTGGGAAATTGAAGACATGACGACATATAGAAACTTTAATCAGGTTCTCCTGAACAACTTCTCCCGGTATGCGGAAAAACCGGCGTTTATGTTCAAATCCGGGGGAAGCTACAGGACAATTTCCTATGGTGAGTTCAGAGATATATGCTTCCGCGTTGCTTCCGGCCTGATAGAAAGGGGTATGCAGCCAGGGGACCGGATCGCCATCTTTTCGCAGAACAGACCGGAGTGGGCAGAAGCCGATACGGGAGCGCTTTTAGCCGGAGCCATAAGTTCTGCCATTTACGCTTCCTCTCTCCCCGCGGAAGCGGCCTTCATAATCCAAAATCTGGACGCATCATTCCTTTTTGTAGAGGATAGCCTCCAGCTTGAAAAAATCCTCGCTATCAGGGATAAAATCCCCAGTGTCAAAATGGTCTTCGTCTTCACCGAACCCTTCTCCCGGAGCGATCCCTCCTGGGTTTTCCCTTTTTCAGAGCTCTTGCAGGAAGAACCAACACCTGCGTCGGTTGCGAAAATTCATGAACTTGCCGAACATATCAGAGGCGAAGACACCATGTGCATTATCTACACAAGCGGGACAACGGGAAACCCCAAAGGCGTCGTCCTCACGCACAATAACTATATCAGAACAATCGAAATGCTGATCGAGCATGTGAAAGATATCAGCAAACTGAAACGGAACATAAGTTTTCTTCCCCTTGCCCATGCCTTTGAACGTTTTGCCGGTTATTACCTTCTCCTCTCTATGGGAAGCTGTATCGCCTACGCGGAAAGTCTCGAGACCCTCACCCAGAATTTCCGGGAAGTGAAACCTAATTTCCTCGTCGCTGTGCCCCGCGTGTTTGAAAAGATGCATGCCCGGATCATCCAGGGCGTGCGCTCCGCCTCGCTTCCCAAAAAGGCCATTTTTTTCTGGGCTCTGGGTGTCGGAAAGGAAGCGGGACGCTATAAGAAGTCAGGCCAGCCTTTTCCCTGGCGCCTCACGCTTCGCCACAAACTGGCTGATGCCCTTCTCTTCAAAAAAGTGAAAGCCGCCTTTGGCGGTCAGTTGGAATTCTGCTGTTCCGGCGGCGCGCCTCTCAGCAAAGAGATAGGAGAGTTCTTCGATGCTATGGACATCCTGATTCTGGAAGGCTGGGGCGCCACGGAAGCCACGACCCCTTCTACGTTTAACAGTCCCCATGACTATCGCTTCGGCACGGTGGGAAAACCTCTTCCGGGTGTTGAGGTGCGTGTCGCCTCGGACGGTGAGTTGGAAGTAAAGGGTCCCAATGTCTTCAAGGAATACTGGCGCAATCCAGAGGAAACACACGCTACCTTTACGAGCGACGGATTTTACCGGACGGGCGACATCGGGGAAATTAACGAGGAAGGCCGGGTGATCATTACTGATCGGAAAAAGCAGCTCATCATTACCTCAGGCGGAAAGAATATTGCCCCGGCTCCTATCGAAAACCTTCTGCAAAGCGGCAGGCACATCGAGATGGCCTACGTCCACGGAGACCGGCGCAACTATCTCACCGCGCTCCTGGTCCTGGATCAGAACGCTATCAAGGCAACAGCCGAATATAACGGGATCAAAGATTGTTCCTGGACGGATTTGATTCACCATCCCCTGATTATGGGAAAAGTGCAGAACGAGGTGGACAAGGCAAACGGGGAACTACCCCGATTTATGCAGATCAAGTCTTTCCGCATTCTTGAAGAACCTTTTTCTATCGAAGCGGGTGAGATGACCCCTACAATGAAACTAAAAAAGAGGGTTGTCGAGGAAAAATATAAAGACCTTCTCGACAGTATGTACAAAGAAGACTAACGGTGTAGGTCTCAAGGGAAAGAAAGGAGAGTGTATGAGATCGTTGTATTTCACGGCGGATCATGAAATGTTCAGGAAGACGGTAAGGCAGTTTATTGAAAAGGAAGTCGCCCCCCACGCGGAGGATTGGGAAAAGAACCAGCGCATCCCTCATTCCATATGGAATAGAATGGGAGCGTTAGGGTTTCTCGGCATCAATTATCCGGAGAAATATGGCGGGACAGAGGCAGATTTCTTTTACTCCGTCGCTTTTCTCGAAGAGTTGCCGCGCTCCACCATGGGGGGATTCGCCGCTGCAGTCAGTGTCCATGAGTATATGGCAGCAGAGTACCTACACCGTTTCAGCAGTGAAGCCCTGAAACAAAATTACCTGATCTCTTCAATTCAGGGAGACAAGATCGGAGCCCTCGCTATCACCGAACCGAATACAGGCTCGGACGTGGCATCTATCCGCACCAGAGCTGTCAGGGAGGGAGATTACTACGTTATTAATGGTTCGAAGACCTTTATTACGAACGGCGTCTTTGGAGATTTCGTTATCGTCGCAACAAAAACGGATCCTGAGGCCGGGACGGGCGGGATCAGCCTGATAATCGTAGACCACAATTCACCGGGATTCTCGGCACGACAACTCCATAAGATGGGCTGGCACTCTTCCGATACAGGCGAACTGACATTCGAGGATGTACGCGTCCCCATTACCAATCTAATCGGTGAAGAAAACCGTGGATTCTACTATATCATGGAATGCTTCCAGCTGGAGCGTCTGGTCGGCGCCATCGGTTCCATCAGCGGTGCTTTTCTGGGATTGGAATCTACCCTGAAATACATACAAGAACGGCAGGCTTTCGGGAAACCTCTGGCAAAGTTCCAGGTAATCCGCCATGCCCTGGCAGACTTGAAGACGGAACTGGAGGCGGCCCGGCAGCTCACCTACTACACGGCCTGGCTCCACAGCAAGGGTGAGCCGGCTGTGGATTTTTCCTCCATGGCGAAACTCATCACGAGTGAACTTGCCAAAAAGACGGCCGATGTCTGTCTCCAGTTTTATGGCGGTTACGGCTATATGGATGAATACCTGATCTCCAGGATGTACCGCGATGTCCGGGTCGGCACGATCGTCGGCGGCACCTCTGAGATCATGAGGGAAATCATTGCCCGCATTCTCATCGATCAGGTAGATTATCGCCCTGCTCAGGAAAGAAAGGAAAAGAGCATGCCGCCGGGCGGAAAAGAAAACGCGACCACCCCTGTCCCGCACACTGCGGCGGATATACTCCAATCCCTGCCCCAACGGTTCCTGCCGGAAAAGGCCGGAGATTGGGAAACGGTTTTACATTTTGACATTTCCGGACCCGAAGGCGGGCAGTTTACGGCGATCATCAAGCAGGGACAATGCTCCGTCGAGCGGGGGCTTAACGGTACGGCAAAGTGCACCGTAAAGGTCTCAGACCAGACCTATAAGGATGTAGAACTCGGCAGAACGAAGGCGGAAGTAGCTTTCATGACAGGTCAGATCAGGATTTCCGATTTAGCGGAAATGATGCAGTTCACAAAAATGTTTCGGAGATTTTCTAAGGTATAAGGTTAATTTAAAAGAGAGGAGCCGATAATGGAAATTCAGAATGTGTGTGTGTTGGGAGCCGGTTTAATGGGGAGCGGCATCGCTCAGGTATGCGCCCAGGCGGGACTCCAGGTAACGATAAGGGATATCGAGCAGAGATTTATCGACGCCGGGATGAATACCATAAAGAAGAATTTGAGCCGTGATGTGGAGAAGGGGAAAAGAACGAAAGAGGATATGGCGTCGATCCTGGAAAGAATCACGCCGACCCTCGATCTTAAAGAGGCCGCCGGCAATGCCGATGTCGTCGTTGAGG
>Ga0209668_10001002_pt1 | contig 11892 bp, 11 predicted proteins | sample FrelakmetPLP11PL_FD_187150 | JGI IMG/M metagenome (GOLD analysis project Ga0209668, IMG submission 187150) | Freshwater lake sediment microbial communities from the University of Notre Dame, USA, for methane emissions studies - PLP11 PL (SPAdes)... | ecosystem: Environmental > Aquatic >... | reverse complement strand
GGTCGGAGGCTGTCGGCGTGAAAGCATAGGCCTGGCCTGCCGTCACCGAGGTGGGAGGCGAACCCGTGATCGTCGGCGGCCTGTTGGCGATCGTGGCCGAGACGGTGATCGCGAAGGCCGGCAGCGACGTTCTGCTCTTGCCATCGCTGACCCAGATGAGAATGTTCGAGTACGTGCCCGCGGCCGTCGGCGTGCCGCTCAGGCGCCCGGTGCTCGAGCTGAAACTGGCCCAGGTCGGGCGATTGCTCACGCCGAAATACAGCGTGCGGCCCTCGGGATCCTTGGCCGAAGGCTGGAACACATAGCCGACGCCCACCGTGCCCGTGGTGGCCGGCGTGCCCCAGATCGACGGCGGCAGGTTGTACCAGGACCGCGCCAGGGTCGGCTGCGCGAACAGCAGCGTCGCGAGCAGCATCAGGCAAGAGACAGCGACGACTGGGGACTTCCGTCCAGCAAACACGAGATGATTCATTACGGCAGGCACTCCGGCGCGGTCGCCCGAGGCGATTGCGCGCATTGGTCAATCCCCAAATTTTTCAGTGCGAGCGCGGGTTACGCGCCCCATTGACGACTCAATGACGACGCAAAACGAACCAGCCGTTGCGCGGCAGGACCGGAGGAGGATGCTGGGGTTGATGCTCCGAGGGTCGCAGTGACCAGAGGGAGCTATCGACTGCCGGCAGCCCCGCTATCCTCGGGAAATTCCCGAGGACCGGAGGTTTTGCGCCCCCGCCTTACGGACGGGTTTGCCTTTGTCAGCTATCGGCCGAATGGCCGCGGTCAACTCCAACGAGCTGGACCGACGTCGTATGGTGCGACCTGCGAAGTTCCCCCCTTCCCGGGGTCATCGCAGACCTGTACGGCGTGGCGCGATTATCGTCACGCAGGCCGGGATATCAAGCGTGAAAGTGTCGCAAATCGGGGACAGTATTCTTCAGCTCTGATCTGTCGCTGCCCGTTCATTCGTTCGCGTGGGAACACGGGCTGCCAGACGATCAGCGCGACTGATCCCAGAGCGTCGTACGCAAACCTAAAATTGCTCCAGGGTCACCCGATGTGGACGGTTGCGCGGGCCTGAAGCGCAGCAGCACGGACCTGACGGCTGGCTGTGGTGTGTCGGTCCATTTCAAGTGACCCGGCGCGCCGCCGTCATTCACGAGATCACGCATCGGCGGGCAGCTTCAGTATCAAAGCGGCGCCACCTCGATTTTACATATGCTGGGAAATCAGCTGGCCTGCAGCCGTGTAGGTACACGTTCTGGCTGATGATCGGCGCAACATGGATCAGTATGAAGACAAGCAATCCGGCGCATCACGCCAGGAGGCAATCATGTCCATCTCCCGCCAAGATTTGCTCACGCGTCCAGCGATGCTCAGCGTGCTCGCAACGGTGCTCGTCACATTGAGCGCCTGCGGCGGCGGCAGCAGCGGCGGCGGTACAGCATCGGGCACCAACCCGCCACCCGCGGCGACCACGGGCACCGTAGGAATACTTCTGACCGACGCGCCAACCGACGCGTTCTGCCAGATTCTCGCCACGATCGAGCGCATCGACCTGCTCGGCGCGGGCACGCCGACCAACGTGTACATGGGTCCCGAGACCATCAACCTGCTCGACATGCGCAACTACTCGGACCTGTTCGCCGTCGATCCGGCGGTACCGGTCGGCACGTACGACAAGATCCGCCTGACGCTCTCGGACCTCGCCCTCGTCGAGTGTGATGCCAACGGCATACCTGAGCCTGTGTTGGGATGGGAGCACCCGAAGCTTCCCGGTAACGGAAAACTGGACCTGAACCCGCGTGGCGGCTTCCAGGTCGTGGGCGGCGAAACGATGATCGTCGAGCTCGACCTGGACATGAACAAGTCGCTGCACCTCCACCAGACGGGCAACGGCAAGTGGCAGTTCCGCCCGGTCATATTCGTCACCATTACGCCGGATGACAGCAAGCTGGTGCGGGTGTTCGGAGAAGTGCGCGACCTCGACGGCACGACGTTCGAGTTGTGCCCGCTGGCACCGGTCTCGTCCATACACAACGGTCCGATGCACGGCAGCAGCATGGCTGGCGACGACGACAGTGGCGAGTGCCTGGATGTCTTCACTGACGACCGCACGGGTATCTTCGGCGAGGACGGCTTGCCCGTTGGCCTCGGCAACATCGCGAACGGCGACATGCTGACTGCCATCGGGTTCCTGAGCCGCCATGATGACATCGACGACAACGATAACCACATGGACGACCTGCGCCTCGACGCGGCCGTGCTCGAGCTGGGACCGCTCGGCACGTTCGAACGCGTCGCGGGAGCCGTGGTCACCGCGCCCGGCAATAACGACATCTTCAAATTTGACCCGATGCTGGCCGACGATACGTCGAACGCGATCGATGTGCTGCTGCAGTCCGGCAGCAGGATCTTCGCGATCGGCAGTAACCTGGAGCTCACCTCCGCAGCGCTGCAGCCGGGCACCACGGGCGAGGTGGACGGCGTGTTCACGAACCCGGCCATCGCGGGCGAACCCCTCAGATCGTCGCTCATCGTCCTGGACCAGGACGCGACGCCGGCGCGCGCCCTGACCGACGGTAAGATCACTGCCATACCCGCCGACGATGACGCGGTTGCGGCGACGCGTCGCCTGACGGTCGATGCGCCGGGACTGACAGGCCAGTGCGTGAAGACCGACGCGATAACGCATTACCTCCAGATCACCGAGTCCGCTGGCGGGAGCGAGACGACGGAGATTGGGTTCGGCGACCTGCACATAGGCGACGACGTGGACGCATACGGCGGCGATGATGCCGTGGAGTCTGCGTGCATCCTGGCGGACACGATTCAGAAGTACGTGACCGCGCCCTGATTGAGCCGACTTTTCGGCTGTAACGTGAAGGGCCCCTCGGGGCCCTTCAGTTTGTTCGGGGAGTGCAATCGACGTGACGTGCGCCGGGCCACCGAAAACCGCCCGTCCCGTGCGGGTCAGCGGCTACTGCAGCGGGGTCGCATCGAACGTCCCGCTGCTAGGTTCGTCCAGATAGGTCGCCGCGTCGAACAGGGCCCCGTTGTAAACGGCCGACGACCCCGTGGCTACTGCGCTGGCCGATGCAGTCCCAGTGGCCCCCTCGTCGTCCGTTACCGTCAGCGTGACGACGAATTCGCCGACGGTGGAATAGGTGTGTTCTACCTGTGCACCCGTCGCCCCAGATCCGTCGCCGAAATCCCAGGCATATCCGGCAATCGTACCGTCCGCGTCGCTGGAGCCGGCGCTCGAACCGGCAATCGTCAGCGGCGCGGCGCCACTGGTCGGCGATAGCGTCAACCTTGCCACCGGCGGCTGGTTGCGGTCGCCCGCGCTGCCGTCGCCATTGCCCCCGCACGCCGCAAGGGACGCAGCCAGCAGCAGGAGGACCGCTATTCGGCTACTGCTCATTGAACATGAAGTAACTGATCGTCGTTGAACCGGACGACGACGTCCCTGGGCATTTTGCGTACAGGCTCTCACCCGGCCGAAGTACCAGCGCGGTATCGGGTTGCCCGGCAAACTCCGGGTCATTGTCGATCCGCAGCAGCACTCCGCTGCAGCCGCTGGCAAAACTGCGCAGCACCCAGCCATTGGTCGCAGCATCCGGAACCGTCGTCACCTTGGCGAAACTCGAGTAGTTCAGCGTCACCTTGCGCCGGACCAGTAGTCCAGTGGCGCCGGTGGAAGCCATGCTTTCGAGGTACTGGAAATTGGCGTTCAGCTCCGAGGCCCGGATGGGATCGCCGGCGTTGAACGTGTACGGCAGTTCGCCGGATGCGATGGACCAGGGCAGCAGCCCCAGGAGGATCAAACAAGCATGCGGAAGTTTCATCGTGCAGCCCTCTCGCCAGATTTCGCGCACCAGGGAGGACGTGTCGCCTTAGCAGTCGCTGGGCGTCGCGTCACGACACGTTCACATGATAAACCCGGGGCGGCCCTCTCGCCCCAGGAGGTCGCCCGGAAACCGCTCCACCGTCGCGCAATCCGGCGCGAAAAATACCTAGTGAAGCCGCCTTGTGAATGGCCGATCTTGGCCGGTGAAGCTCGCGGCAATCGGACCCGTGACCCAGGTGCCCTGCGCAAAGTGCGGTGCGGCATCATGGCGGGTGAGGTGTAATGACTTCAGCAAAGCCACTATGAGAAGCCAGTCCGTGTACGAGATCGCAGGCGGGCAGCTCGTCAAGAACATCCTTTTCGCTGCCGCAGGATTCGGACTCGCTCACGTCGCCTTCCAATGGATGACCTGGGCCGGCTGGCTCCTATGGTCGCCACTTGCGGCGGTCGTCCTGCTGGAGGTCGCGGAAGTGGTTGGCGAAACCGCTCTTGGCGCCGTGAGCTTGATCCGGTGGAGACAGCTCACGGCAGAGCGCCGAGCAGAGTTGCTTGGGACCTGGGGCGTACATCTGGTCGGGATCGTGCAGTCCGTCATCCTGGTGGCCGCCGCGTATCTGTCGGTCCGCAGTTTCGTCTGACGCCCCCTGCCTGCGCAGGACACCTGGTCCGACAACCCTGCGCTCCAGACGCCCGCCTTCTGAAAAGAAAAAAGCGCCCTCCGAGGAGGGCGCAATCAGGGGGAGAACGGTTGATATTGATGAATCGCGGTCGGCGTCTAAGCCCTCACGCAGCGGCCTTGCGCACACGGGCGGTCGACTTCCGGACCACTTTCCTCGCCTTGCGGGCACGGGCGCCCTTCGCCTTCGGCAGCTCCGCATCCGCCTTCTCGAAGACCTGGCCGTACAGGTGGCTCCCGACCTTGCGCACTTCACGTCCCGCAACCTTGAAGATCTCGACGGCACGGGCCGCCTCATCCACGATGCGATCACGGGTCGCGCCCAGCATCCGGGCCTGTTCGAGCATCAGGTAGACCACATTCTCGGCCTCCGCGGCGCGCTCGAGACGCATGGCCGCCTCGCTCATTGCCGACGTGATGACCTCCGACTCCAGTTCGATCAGGCTTACCACGGCATTCTGCGACAGCGTCGCGAGCTTCACGCCGGAGTGCGCAACGGCACGCACCGGCGCCTTGAGCGACTTGATACCACCCGCTGAACTCACGGCGACTTCGCGCATCGACTCGATCGGTTCTACGCGGAACCGATGGACCTGCTCAGTCATGAACTCATTGATGTTGGCAATCATGGACTGCTCCTTCGATTCAGGCTGTAAACCAGCCCTTGCTGCTATGCAGCATAACTCCTGGTGCATCGCGGTCACATAAGGAGATGACGCGGCTTGAATTCACGCCCTTCCTAACCAACGGCACATCGCCGCGTCCAGATAAATGGCTGCGCCGGGCCGCCTCAAGGCGCGCCAAAGCGGTATTGAACTTCGAGCAGAACGGAATCGATGCTCGTGTCCTTCTCGGCGTTCAGCACGTCTTCGTCGATGCCCACGGTTTGCAGGTCGAGCCGGACGTGCAAGCCTTTGGCGACCGTGACTCCGAAGCCCACGCCTAGCAGCAGACCCGTGCCGTCGTCAGTGACATCACGGGTGATGACCTTGTCACCGAATGACTGGTCCAGGCGCTGCGTGCTCTGGCCATCCCAGAATCCCGCGCCGAGCCTCAGGTAGATCTCAAAGGCGTCTTCGAACGGGACGATTCCGAGGACGGACACTTCGGTCACCCTTGACTGGAAATCCACGCGGTTGTTGTAGTAGTCGTTGAACTCGGGCATGTAGACGAGGTTCTTGTCCCAGCGGATGGTGCCGGGGTCCAGATAGCTCACCTCGAGCGCGACGTATCGGTGGACGCGCAGCCCGGCGTGCACGGAATAGCCGATGGCGCCGTCCCCCTGCTCATAGTTGGAATAATCTCCCCAGTAGCAGTCGTCGTAACAGCCGCTGTCGCCGACCTTCACGCTGACATTCGAGTAACTGCCGCCACCCCCCAGGTAGAAGCCACGCCAGGCTTCGGGAACGGGAGTGGATGTGGGTGTGCCCGGGCCTTGCGCGAGGGCGTTTGGCGCGACCAGGAACGCCGCTGCAATGCCAGCCAGCAGGCTGCGCGCCATGCTTCCAGGAATTCTCATGGTGGACCTCGCCGGTCACGATCGGCACGGCGGCCAACCAACCCCATTTAGGCGGGCGCGAGTCGCGATCTCAATACGGCTTTCCGCGATTCCAAGGCGAGATTCGCCGAGGTGACCCAGTGGAGATCATTTTATTGCCGGGTGCGCCCAGAGAAAGAAACCCCGACGCGGGGCTGGGGATCATGTCGCGTGGGGCGTGTCGCTTACATTATGCGTCGGCAGTACAGACCCCGACCGGCGACGCCCAGGCCGAACACCCCCCGCATGCAACTCACAGAGACGGAGCAGCTTGTCTGGGGCTGCGGAAAATCTTGGCAGCACTGCCAGGGCGGGCGTGCGGTTGTCGGCGATGATCCATTGCACCTCGCGTTTCTTCAATCCCCAGGCCTCGCCGACGATGCGCCACGCCACCTCTGCCTTCTCATGCATGAGCTTCGTGAGGCACAGGTAGTGCAGTGCGATACGAATCGGGTCGGAGGGCCGGCGGGCGTGGGGCGGCTTTATTCCGATCAGGTCGGAAACATCTTCACCGCGCAGCAGTGCCGCAAAGATGGCGTCCAGCACGGTGCGCTCCGACGGCGTTACGGACTGACTCTCGATCGACTTCCACATCGCCCGGATGAAGAGGCGCTGCTTTTCGACGCCGATCATTTCCTGAATGTCGAAGCTTTGCATCTCTTGGTGTTCTGGACGCGCGCCTACGGTCAGCTTGCGTCCTTTAGACCACAAATGTGTCATGCGTCGCAATGTCTTGAGGACATATTGTCCAATTCTCCGATGCCGCTGCTCGCTTATGTCATCTGACGGCCACGCCACACGACAATGGATGTCGCCTCCGTCGCTGGCCTGCCCGAGCATTGGCACGAACTGCACGCTTACTGCCCGCGCTGCGATCGCTTGAGCATTTTGCCGCTCGCATTGGTGGGTCGCGAAGCACGGTTGGCAGCGAACCCCTCGAGTTCATCGGCCATGCGTCAAGACAGGTGGGCGCACCCAAGACCGCCCGCCACTCCCGTCTTTTTTAGCGCAAACTGGCCTGACCGACTTAACGAACGGAATGGGAATTCACATGAGCGCCAATCGAAGCTGTGACGTCTGCGAGTGGGCCTACCATGACCCCGCACACGGTCCCCCAACGGGGCGGTACCAGTGCAGGCGCTCACCGCCATCAATTACCGAATTGCGGCGTTGGCCGCAGGTGCATGCCTACGAATGGTGCGGTGAGTTCAGGACGCGGCCGGTCGCTGCCAAGCCGTAGGATTCGCCCGCCCAGGCGGCGTGCTCTGGCGCAGTGCGCGCGCCGGAAACGGGCGCCGCGTGATTCACCGCCGTGCCGGTGGCTGGCCGAGCCGATCCTTGAAGTCGCCGGTGGACTCGCGACTCAATCGTCCGCGCGGCGACCGCGCGCCTTCCTGCGCTGTGTCCCTTCGTACCAGACCGAGCGCACCCACACTCCGGCCAACCTGCGACCTTCATCGTCGCTACGTCGATCGGGATGTTTCTGAAATCGGCACTGGCACTGTTGCCGCATGGAGCAGTCGTCAAGTGGCAGGCCCCGCATTTCCAGGGCGAGCCTCTTGCTGCCAATCAGCGACTTCACCGCCGCGCAGCATTCGCCATTGGTGACGATCGATACGGCTGAGTAGCGTTTCTTTTCCGAAGCTTGGCCAACACTCCGCGGCGGCGACTTCGGGCCGGGAATCTTGCGCATCGAAGGCTCCGAACCGGTCCAACTCGAGTCATTCTGCCCGTGTCAATCGGCCTGAACCGTGACCGGGTACTGACTTATTGGCAACGCAAGAGAGGGTCGGGTTCGGTGCCCCGACCACCCCCTGAACTGCCCCGCCCGCTCGGCCGCCAGCCGTTCCAGTTCCGTCGACCATTCGTCGCGGCACGTCGGGCGTGTCGTTCTGAATATGCCGGCCCGGCGCGGAACTTGCCCTGAGGCTTCACAAAGCAAGATGGCCCCAGAGGGGCCGTTCGCTGCAGTCGTCGTCCCCATTTGCCCGACGATGCAGCGCCAGCCCACGCGCCGCATGTCCATTAATTGATGCGTTCGCCAAGAAACAGAACCCCGGCGCCGGCCAGGGTTCTCGTCGGATTCGTCGTCCCTTCGGGCGTCCTACTCCGTTGTCATCATCAAGCCGGTTCCCATCAGTGCACACCCCTGCGACATGTCTCCACCAACGATTGATATGCTCACGCGCAGATATGCCGCTTCATTGGCTGGGAAGGAGACGGGCACAGGTAACGGCTCGTATATGGTCTGATAGTCGCCTGAGGTCCAGTTGGCCGTCCCGATTACGACTGACACGTTTGGGTCGCCGGTCGGGTGCACACGCAGTGCTGCCACGCAAGTTGCCCCTCCGTCATGCAACTGATTCGAGGGTTCGGTCGGCTTGAATGTCAGGGCGCGAATCAATCGCGCCTCGGTAAATGGGACGTTGTACTGGCACTCTTTCGCCGTGGTCCGGTTGCCGTCCCCGATTACTTCGCAATAACCGCCTGAACCAGCACTGCGAAGGGCCGTATACGGGACCACCTTTTCGACAGGTGTCACAGGCAATGGAACGTTCGTCACATTCACGTTGAACGCCGGCGGAGCCGAGCTTGCGACCGACGCAACAAGTGACAGGCTGGCCACAGTCAGCGCGAAAGAAATTGTCCTTTTCATGACTCGCCTCCGTCCTCCCTGAGGCTGGGCGCTCCACGAACGGCGCGTCGTTGCCCCTTCGCTGTCATGCTAGCCCGATGTCCATTGCCCACAAGTCGGGATAAGTGAACGGGACGCCGACAGGCTTACGTGAAGTTGGCAGTGACGTTCTACTGGCTCGCGCCTATCGCTGGATCGTGCTGCCGCTCGAGCGGATGGTCGCCCAAGGGAAAGGCTCGTTGCGCGTGCCTCTATGGGTGACTTGCCGGGACTGCTGCGAGGTGGGGCACGCCCAAGTGTGGCCCCCGATGCTGAGTCACCGCGGGCCGTGGGATGGGTTCAGCCGTCGCGCTATATCGGCGCGTCGCGCCTGGCACGGACCGTTCTATTTGGTCCTGCTCCAATCATCCCAACGACGACCGAGCCCCAGTCTTCGGTCATGGGTGACACCCCAAGATGCCCGTTTCAAGTCGTCGTTTCCCCGGCGAGCTTGTGCGGCGCGCCGATCCACGTCCGCCAGCGATTCTCCGCTGCGGGGAGGCCGATATTCGATGTCGAGAGCCCGTCGTTCCACAGAGTCGCCGGAAGCCGTATGGTTTTTCTTTGGCAATCGGAACGGCCGAGTTTAGACGGCCACGCATCGGCCGTCAGTCGGGAATGTGCCTAGTGTCGCCGCGGGAAATAACCAGGCAGCAAATTCCCGCGGCGGGATGGATCGTGCCGCCGAGCGGCTTACGGCGCGTTATGCGGCTCGAGGCCGATGTAGCGGCTGTGCAGCCAGGACGGCTCCCGCTCGTGAACTCGCACGGCCTGGCAGTCGCCGCGAGATCGTTCGGGGCCTGGTCGGGTGCATTTGGATTGCTCCGCGAGACGGCTATTCGGTCGCGAGAATAGGGCTGAAACTCCAGCCACTTCCGGCTTCTTCTAATCGTGGTAGCGGCGCCCCGATTTGGCAATGACATGCCACCCTCGCCCGCAAGGTTCGTCGGTCGAGAGTCAGCGCCGTGCGCTAACAGAAACCCCGGCGCGGGGCCGGGGTTCATGCTCTCGTCAACCCTGGTTCGGGCAGCGGTGGTCGTAAGAATCCTTGCGCCGCTGCCCTTATTCGTTAACTACTACTCTGGGCCTGAGAAGACGACATAGCGCCCGTTGTTCGAATAGGCCGGGTCCCATTCGCCCTTACCAGGCCGGTCAAACAGCACGACAGGATCGCCGCCGTACACCGACACGGTGTAGAGACCCCATTCGGTCGGATCACTGCCCGCATTGCCCGAAAAGACAATGGTCTTGCCGTCGTTGGAGAATGAGGCATACGACGCATAGAACGCACCAGACGTGATCGGATAGGGGTCACCGAGCGCCACGCCGTTCTCGTTGACCGGGATCGCCATCAGCTGAGCGGGATAGCCCCACCAGCACCCGTCGCCCTCATAGACGATCAGCTTGCCGTCCGGCGAATAGGCCGGATTGCAGCCCCACGCCATGTACCCGAGATTCGTCTCGGTCCCGTCCAACCCGACGGTACCGATGTATCCCAAACCGTCCATGAACGCGATCCGCTTGCTGTTGTTAGTCCAGCTCGGATCATATGCCCAGTCCCGGGTGAACACGGGTGCGCCGCCCGCGGCGGGAATCACGCGCAACTGGTGGGGTGTAGTGACCCAATAATGATATGCAATGTATTTCCCGTTCGGCGACCAGTGCGCATTCTCGCCTTCGATTCCCAAGTTCGTCACGACGCCCGCCTTGAGATCCGTCACGGCGAGCAAATTGCCGGGCACGATGTCGTGGACGAGTTCTTTGCCATCGTTGCAGAACGACGCATTGTACGGTTCAAAGTCCATCGGTGGCGTGGCCTGAGTCACCGCCCCCGTGTGCGTGTCTAGGATGTAGAGATGGATGTTTGATTGAGCAATCGCCGTGCTCGACCATGCGCTGACCGCGAGTGCTGCCAGCATGAGCCAAGTGTGTCGCGTTGCCATGATTAACTCCTTGCTTGGAGCGAATGTTCTTCCGTGACCCTCCCCCGGGGCTGAACGCAGCACAGGCACCGCCTCCTCGCCCCTACCGAGTGAATGCCAGGCCGAACTGGTGTAGCGACAAGTCGGGATAGGTGAATGGGAAGTTGGGAGGAATCGCTAGCCGTAACGCCAACTGGCCGCTCGCTCACCGACTGGCCCCGCCTCGGGCCAACCCCCGCACCGTGACTGACCGTGGCACCCTCGCCGGCCTGCACGAACATCAGCACGAACTGCACGCGTACTGCCTGCGGTGTAACCGCTGGCGGGTGATCGACCTCGCAGGCATGGTCCGGATCGTTGCGCCTGCCGCTGCGGGTGACGTGTCGGGATTCCGGCGCGGGGCCGTGGCCGCACGAATCATCACAAAGCGAAACGGCCCCAGAGGGGCCGTTCACTTCGATTCGATAGTAGCGGGGGCCTGCTACCGATCCAGGCCATCCCAATCTCTCAGCCTCAGCGTCGGAGAGGCATCAGTCCACGGCTCCGATGAGGTCTTCAACGGTCCTCGTCGCGTCGCTGCCGAATCGCTGTGCCAGCCGACGCAGCAGTTTTAGGTCGAGCGAGTCGCGATCCAGATCCATGACGCCGCGCGCATCCGCCAGGTCGACCGGACCGCCGGCGAACGCCTTCATGGCGATGAAGTCCTCCCGACCGACGATTTCCAGGACCGCCTCCGCAAGCCTGACCTGCCGCGTGCGGTTCATGAGTTCGGGGTCCATGCCGCGCAGTCCGATCAGTAGATCGACGCGATTACCCTGGCGATCCTTGACCTCGAGCAACGCGGGAATCGGGTCGTCAACATCGCCGGTCCTGAGCACCGCTTCGTAGCCCTCCTCAATGAGGGACTGTCGCAGCGCCTGCGCCTCGCGGACCTGCAGCGCCACGACGGCGTCGGCATCGAGGCTGGCGCGTACGACCCCGTGCACCGCCGCCGCCATGGCGCCAATGACCGCGTATCGAACCCCTTGCTTCGCAAGCAACACGGCGACGTCGACCATCAGCAGGGCTGACTGGCCGGGCGCGCTAGTACGCATTACGCGGCACCGCTACTCGACTTGGTTGCTGGACGGTCCGGCCGGCACTCGTGAGCTGCGACATCAGCTGGCAATGGGCCAGGAACGCGGCCAGCCGCTGTTCGGCCGTCATGCGTTTGACGTCCTCGTTCAGGCTACGTCG
>Ga0209668_10001001_pt1 | contig 11900 bp, 8 predicted proteins | sample FrelakmetPLP11PL_FD_187150 | JGI IMG/M metagenome (GOLD analysis project Ga0209668, IMG submission 187150) | Freshwater lake sediment microbial communities from the University of Notre Dame, USA, for methane emissions studies - PLP11 PL (SPAdes)... | ecosystem: Environmental > Aquatic >... | reverse complement strand
TGATGTATTTATAAAGGATTATCAATATCAAAAACCAGGAATGATGTTAATATGGGCTACATGGTGTGGTCATTGTGTTAGATTTAAACCAACTTATAAAGAATTATCTGAATTTTTAAATAAAAATCAAACAACATTTCCTATGCTTGCAATTGAAAGTGAAGACATTGATGAAGATTTAGCTTCACAATTAAATTTCAGAGGTTTTCCTACAATTAAATATATTGATAGGGATGGAAAACTATTAAAGGATTATAACGGTGGTCGTGATATTGATTCTATGTTAAAGGATATTTGTACTACATATCATCAATGTTATAAGAGATAACGAGTAGTATTTGTACGTTACGTTAAAATACAATTTCGTTTGTTGTCTTTTTTTTATTTAATATAATATTATAATAAAATTCAAATTTGATTATGTTTATAATATCGCAATATTTATTAAAAAAATCAAATCTTATCCCTGATATACTAACTATATCGACTTATTCGGTTGTAATAGGGCTTATTATATATGCAAGTATATATGTTTACTTTTTAATGTATAACAATGACTTTTTACCATTTTTTAATAAAATAATTCCTTATGTTATTGGTATTGATTTGTTATTATCAACAATTTATTATTATACTCTTCAAAATTCATCATCAACTGAAACATTATTGAATGATGATACAAATAAGTATGATGGTAATGATGGTAATGAAATGAATGATGATATGACAGAAACTGATGCAGAGTCTGATTCAGATTCTTCTTGTGAAAATACAGAAGATAATTATGATGAGAATGCTAGTACAGAAATTGATGATACACAAGTTCTACAAGAACAAGATCAAGAAGAAATTGTTAAAGTAGTATCCAAACCACCATCACCTCCACCACTACTACAAGATAATGATATGACAAATGACTCATGTGATATTGAGAATATAAATATTACTCAGTTACCATCGCACGTTAATAACACAAACGTTGTAGTAAGTATTATTAATGATGAAAGCGAAAGTCAAAAAACAGTTAAAAAACGTAAAAGAAGAACTAAAAAGGAGATTGAGCGCGATATGTTAATGCAAGAGTTAAAATTAAAATTAAGTGAAAATAATAAAAATAGAATTGATGATTCAGTTAAACCAAGTGATGAAGATATAATGAATACAAATGAAATAGATTTAGATTAAGGCTTGTAACTGTTACATGTACATATGGAATGGTGGATCATTAAATTTAATTGATGAATTATCGTTGCTATCACTTTTGGATAATAATATGTCAATGTCGTTATTTTTTATATGAATAGGTAATGAAGTATATTTATCATATAAAACATTATAAGATAATTTTACAATTTCATCTGATTTTGAAGTTAATAAAAGTGTATTTATCCTGGAAATAATAATTTGTAACTTGCGTTTGATATCACGCATACCTTCGCTTTGACCATTTTCATTTGATTTTTTAATTATGTAACGAATAGTTTCGTCTGAGAAAACAATATCATTTTGTGTAAAGAAATAATCATTTAAAACATTAGAAATCATATGTGTTTTTACAATGGTGAATTTTTCATTATCTGTATAATTTTCAATATTGATTTTATATAAACGATCTGATAAAATCTTATTGATTTTTGTACTGTCATTATAGGTAAATACAAACATAATCTTACTTAAATCAAATTCTATACCTGAGAAATATTTATCATAATTGTATTTATGATTTGTTGTATTATCTGTTAAATGAATTAATGCACCAATAATTTCTTTACCATGTTCTGTCTCTGAAACTTTATCTAATTCATCAAATAATATAATAGGATTCATACATTGGGTTTCTTTTAAAATTTCTATAATACGTCCAGGTATACTACCTATATAAGTAAAGTTATGACCTGTTAACATTGAAACATCAGATTCACCACCTAAACTAATCATTCGGAATGGTCTATCAATTGCTTCAGAGATACTTGATATAAGTGTAGTCTTACCTAATCCTCGAACACCATGAAGTCCGATAGCATTAAACTTTGCATTGTTATTTTTCAATGTATGAGTGATCATATTTAGAATTTGATCTTTTGGTTTTTCAAGATAACTTAATTTATTATCCAAAACTGTTCTGATATTTTTTAAATAATTTCGAATACCATTGTTATACCCTGTATGTGTAGGGTCTGTAATTTCCAAATTAGGATTTTTATATATTCCAAATGGGATTTGTAACAATGTATCAATCCATACTTTATATTTAAAGAATTCAGATGAATCTGCATTGTCACTCTTATAGGAATTTAAAATTTTAAAACGATTATATGCTATTACTTTGTTTTCCATTGACATTGGTGAGTTAAGCAATTTAACCTTTAAATCGTTATCAGAATCATAGTTATTACATCTTTCATTGATTTCTTTTTCTAAATTTATTAATTTTTGATCGGGATTACATGTAAGAGTGTCATTTAAGTTTTTCAAAGTTAAATTATACTCTTGGGACAATGGTTCAGAATTTGTAAATAAATGTATTTTTTCTAGTAAATCTTGTTTTTTATTTGTTGGTAGATTTGTTTTTAATATATTAATTACACTTGGACACGCTTTTTGATAATTTGCTTTTAATTTTGATAATTCGTCGTTCAATCTCATTAATTCATGAATACTTACTGAATTTCTTATTTTATCATGTTGATCATCTAAAGGAATTCTTTCGAAAAAAGAACCATCGTAAATAGCTTCTATATTATTACTAAATTTGTCTAATTCTTTATTGTATCTTTTATTATGCTTCTTTTTTAAAACTGGACTAAACTTAACTGCATTCAAATTCGCACCATACTTTTTATTGCTTCTTGTAATCATAATGAACGAAGTGAATTAACAGTGAACGAAGTGAATGTGATCTTTTTAGTAAGTGTGGTTTAATATAAATTCAGTTTATTTTTTTAAATACAATTTTGAATAACAAAATTAATTTATTTTTATATAATAATAACTAACTTTGTTATGAGCGAAGAAGATTCTGTAGATATTAATAATATGTCACATACATATGAAGGAGATTCCTTTTTTGAATTAGAAAAAAATACAGGAAGTCTTGAACAAATATGGATAGATAAAAATTGTTCAGATAAAATGAATTATTTAACATCAGATGATTATACAGATGAAGATTATTCTGATATGTATACTATTAAAATTTTGAATTCACAAAATAAATTTAATTTAGGTACATGTTCAACTAAAAAAGAGTTAATAACTTCCTTAAAAACAGATATGACTTTTAATTATGCACCATCTAACATAATGAGTATTTATACATCACCAGCAGATGGGAATCCATCTGGATATGGAGCTAAACCAACTACAAGAATAATAGTTAAAATAACTGTTGGTAATTTTTTTGTTCCTTTAGGAAGCGTTAAGAGAGTTCTTAAAGAAAATAATAAAATATGGTATGCATTACCTATGTTTAATGGCAAAAAAAGACGTGTTGGTAATATAGCTGGTGTAATCGGAAGTAGCATGAACCATGGACAAACACCTGGATTTACTATTTATAAATTATACACAAAGGAAGAAATTGTGAATCGTGTTAAAGTTGTTGAAAATATACATACTGATTATCCAATTGAATATGCTATCCCACCTAGTATGTTATTTTCAGAATTATATACACATGATAATATAAATCCTAAACAATTTATATTACAATTTACAAAAAATATTATAAATTCACTAGAAAAATTAAATTCAGATAATCGTAGTTCTTTACCACAACCTCCACAAGAACCTGTAGTTATTGATTTAACATCAGATGATGAAATACAACAACCAACTGATATGGTAACTGTAGAAGAAGTTACTTCAGATTCAGAAGATACAATTCCTTTAGCACAATTGTTAAGAAATAGAGGTTTACCAAGACGAAATGCACCAGGTGGTTTTATTAACTTTTCCGCATTAGGATTACAACAACCATCTGTTAATAGAGCTGCAACACCAATTGATTTTTCAAGAATTAGTTATAATATTCCTGATAATCAAACTACAACTAGTGTTAGAAGAAGTAGATCTTCACGAGCAAGATCTTAAACAGTTCTACGTTTTACACGTGAACGTTTCTTGCTTTTAACTTTGCTCTTACGCTTTGTTGTGCGTTTCTTTCTTTTAACTTTGCTCTTACGCTTTGTTGTGCGTTTAGTTGATCGTTTTACACGTGAACGTTTCTTACTTTTAACTTTGCTCTTACGTTTAGTTGAACGTTTTAAATCGCTTGAAAATTCTTTTTGAATATATTTCATATCTCGTCTAAATTTACCTGCGTTTTCAGGATGTCTGTTTTTATTATAAATATATAAAGCATTAAGTCTTTTAACAACTGTTTCCCATGTATCTTTTTTAGCTAATTTACGTAGAATTTCACGACGATATGAACGTTTATCATGTAAATTATATCCATGTAAAGATCCTTTTGTAACATGGATTCTAATAAGTGATTTAGATGTTGGTTTTGGACCAGGCTTTGAATGTGATTTTCGCATAAGTGCTAATTATAAGAAAGAAATTTATTTTTTTCAAACAAGAAAGAAATTTATTTTTTTCAAACAAGAAAGAAATTTATTTTTTTCAAACAAGAAAGAAATTTATTTTTTTCAAACAAGAAAGAAATTTATTTTTTTCAAACAAGAAAGAAATTTATTTTTTTCAAACAAGAAAGAAATTTATTTTTTTCAAACAAGAAAGAAATTTATTTTTTTCAAACAAGAAAGAAATTTATTTTAACAAATTTAATAAATAATTTTGTTAAAACAATAAAATGTAAAAACTTAAGTGATCTAAGCACTGCACATTTCACAACCACCATCGTCTTCTTCTTCTACTTTTTGTACATTTTCTTCCTTTTTATTTACATTCATTTCACGAAGTTTCTTTTCTAATTCAGGATCAACACTGAATTTACCACCTGTGATAACTTTTTGACGGAGATAATACATTCCTGTTTTTAATTTTTTATTCCATGCATAGAAATGCATACTTGTTAATTTTTTATAATTAGGTGCTTGCATAAATAAGTTAAGTGATTGTGTCATATCAATAAACACACTTCTATCACCTGATTGATCAATTATATTTTTCATAGACATTTCCCACACTGTTTTATATAATTTTTTAACATCATCTGGTATACAATCTATGTTTTGAATTGATCCATTATTAGCAATAATAGTATCTTTTAATTCTTTTGACCATAAGCCACGATCTGTAAGTTCTCTTACAAGATACTTGTTTGCAATAATATATTCACCTGATAAAACACGTTTCTTATAAATACAACTATCAATTGGTTCCATTGTATCTGAATTACCCATTATCTGTGCAGAACTTGCTGTTGGCATACATGTTAACAATGTTGAATTTCTTACACCATGATTTAAGATATCCTTTTTAAGATTATCCCAGTTCCATCTACCTGTAATATACTCATTCAAATTTATATTATCAGCTTCTTTCCATAAATCAAATTGTAATTTTCCTTGACTAAAAGGACTTCCTTCAAATGTAGAATAAGGTCCAACCTTTTTAGCTAATTCCATACTACCTGTTAAAGTACCAAAATACAATGTTTCAAAAATTTCCTTGTTTAATTGTCTAGCTTCTGGACTTTCAAAAGGATATCTCATTTTAATATATGTATCTGCTAATCCTTGAACTCCAATTCCAATAGGTCTATGATTGAAATTACTTAATTTAGTCTCTGGTGTAGGATAATAATTATAATCAATTACATTATTCATTGGTAAAACAATATCCTTTGCTACACTAAAAAGTAATTCGTGATTGAAATAAGGTTTTCCTTCTTCAGTATATTCTACATATTTTGGTAAAGCAACACTTGCCAAATTACAATTGTGAACAACATAGCCTTCTGCAACAAAATTATGTGTATCAGGGACATGTAAATCATATACTTTTTCTTTACCTACGTATACAATAGATATACACGTTGTTGTCATAACCATATCACCATTTACAATAACAATATTATCATTTGCTTGTAAATCAATTAATTTTTTCCATTCGTAATCACAAGTTCCATATGATGATTTTGATGTCAAAAACAAATGATTCTTTGTTGACTTTATTGGATTCATTCCGTAACATTGTAATTCATACACCTCTCTCACCCCATTTGGAATCAATGTTGATTGTACATAAACAGGTTTGATTTTTAAATCAACATCATTGTTGAAATATGATAATGCAAAAACACCATTACCATCTTCACCACCACATTCATCTATTCGCTTATATCCCTCGTTTGTTAATACTTTTGTATCACCTGTAAAACAAACAGCATACTCCTTGTCATCTGAATACAATGTAATTTCAGAACATTGCCCAGTTAATACACCGTTGAAAATACCCATACCACGTTTATTTTCTGTAAAACAATATGTATCTGAAATTCTATCATCATTTATAACATCAGTAACATATACATGTTTATATAATTCATTGTATTTGTTAAATTCAGAATCTGTTAAACAAATAGAATCATGTTGGAAGAAAAATCCTAGTGTATTTAATACCTTGATATCATTGTTATTTATTATCAATGAATATGAATTGTTAAAATACACAATATTAGGATGACAACTTAATGTTTGTAATAATAAAAAGACCTTTTCTAAGAATGTAACATATCTACAATTTAAAATAATAACCTTTGAATTTTTATCTTCTGAACAAAAAGAATATCCTTCAAGGAATAACCCGTTTAACCAATTTACTTTACTTTTTAAACTGTAATTTATAGGAACCTTTATTTCATTTACTTTATTATTTAACATTTCTTCATCTTCACTACTGTTAAATTCATTGTTACATAAAATACTTATTTCTTTACCTATCTCAAATGCATTTTCTAATACTTCTGTACTATATACAACTGGTAAATCATAACTAATTAAAGTAATTCCTGGTTTTAAATCCTTTGCATCTATTTGATTACCATCACTGTCATAAAATTTGTGCTCTGGTGTACATGAAATATTAGAACCATTTGATAGTATTACTTTTATTAATGATTTATTTACACCTGTCTTTCTAACAATTGTTTTTGAAAACTCAGAACCATTCCAAATTTGAACTTGTTTATTTTTTAAAGACTCAATTGTAAAATATCCATCTGATGTTAAAATATTTGTTTCTGGTGCAACACACAAATTACTCGATTTTATAACTCCGATATTCTTTTGATTACTTTTTTTATTAATAGAATCTTTGTATAATAAATAAGGTGTACCAGTTTCCATCTGTGAATCTAATATCTTTGACCAAATATCTTGTGCTTTTATTTTTTTACGATACATACCCTTCTCAACATAACTATTATACATTTTATCATATTCATCACCGTATACATCATTTAATCCAGGACATTCATCTGGACACATTAAATACCAATCTGCATTTTCTTGAACCTTTTTCATAAATAAATCAGGTATCCACATTGCTAAAAATAAATCTCTTGCACGTATTTGCTCATTACCCTGGTTTTTACGTAAATCTAAAAATTCAAGAATATCTGGATGCTCAGGTGATAAATAAATTGCAAATGATCCCTTACGTCTTCCTGAATTATGAACTAAACAAACTTCTGTAAGATAGTTATGATTATCTTCCATGTTAAAATCATATACATTTCCTTCATACATTTCATGCTGAATACATGTTATTTTTGTCCATAATAAACCATTATATTCGAAATAATTATTCTTAAATTCATGTACTTGTATATCATCGAATATTACAGACATATTAGGTAAATTCAAATAATACAGATTACCATCCTTACAACATGGGTTTACACCACCAGATGTTAAAATAGATTGCCTTAAAAGCATGTATTTTACACTTTTTATAACATTCTTTGACCCACTTATTAATCTTTTACTACCATATTTATTTTCATATCCAAATTGTAGTAGTCCTCTTAAAAACATATTAATTTTAGCATTTGGTAAATGTAACATATCAACCATACAATGTTTAATATCATTGTTATCATATAACATATCCTTCGTAAGACCTGTACGATCAATCAAGCTAACTGGGATTCTGTTTTTTTCATTTAATTTAAAGTTGTAATTTTTGAATACACGTTTTATAAAATTAATTGTATCACTTGAATATTCATCCATGTTAAGATGATAATATTTCTTATCATCTGTTAAAGTGAAATAATTACCCAACATAATACCATATAATCTACATCTTTCAAGAGACCACCATGTATCATTGTATTCATGTGTAGGAATAGGTAATCCTAGATAATCACCTTCTTTTAATGTATCAGCTTTTACAAAACGTGTTACCATATTTCCGTTTTCATAAATAATAGTAAAAATATCATGATCCTTTGTACATTTTAATGGATCTATACCAAATTCAGTATAAAATTTATATATAGATTCACTCTTTTTATTGATTATAACTTCATTTACCTTTCTAAATGTACCATCATGTGTTATAAGATAATCATCTGTTGTAATTTTATCCATTCGTTTAATACCATATTTAGAATAAACATGAACGTCTGGTAAAATACACTGATTAACATATACTGAGATTTCATTAAATACCTTTAACATAGGAATAATTCCATCACTTACCCCATTTGTTCCACGAATCATACTACCTTTTGACCTAATATTTGAAATATGAAGACCAATACCACCACCAACTTTGCTAATTTTTGCACAATCAGTTGCTGTCTTAAAAATTCCTTCAATTGAATCAGATGTTCCAAGTAAAAAACAACTACTTAGATTATTTAAATGAGACATACTGTTAAATAAAGTAGGACTTGCAAATGTAAAAAAATGTTGTGAAATTAAATTATATGTTTTAATAACATTTGGAATATCATCTTTGTGAACTTGTAAAGCAACTCTCATATATAAATGTTGAGGTCTTTCAACTACCTTACCATTTAAACGTAATAAATAACTTTTTTCAAATGTTTTATATCCAAAATAATCAAAAAGATAATCACGACTATAATCAATTGATGAATTTAAAATATCCTTGTTTGCTCTTACAATTTCAATCATTTCTGATGTAATAATTGGTGCGTGATTATTACTTTTATCAATGTTATTATACAACATTTCCATAACATGATGGAAATTATTAGATGTGTTTTTTTGTATATTACTTATAATAATTCTTGATGCTAATTGTGAATATTCGATGTTTTCAATCATACCAATAGCAATTCTTGCAGCTTCTTCATCTAATTCTGAAGAAGTAATTCCATCATAAATACTAGAAACTGTTTTTTGTGCAATAAAATCAGAATCAATTGTACTTAAAACTCCTAAAGCCTGATCATTGCATAAATTTTTAAGTCTGTATAGAACTTTATCAAAACTTAAAGCTTCATAAGTTCCATCTCTTTTCAAAATTTTCATCTTATCTTAATTACTTTTACTTTCAAATTAATTTTTATTATTGAACTTTAAATATTCATTTTTTATTATTACTCTATTTTTATTTAAAGATAAATATTCAAATGATAAAAATACGAAATGGTAGATATTCCTAATACAAATATAGTATATCAATACGATGATGAGTTAATGTATGATAGTCATGGTCTAGGTAGTAATGGTAGTACAAATGATATTAGTAGTAGTGAAATAAATCCAAATGTAAATGATGAACATATAAAGAATATTATAGATAAGACGTCAAATCAAAGTATAAACAAGGGTTGGAATAATCGCAATGAATTATTTATTATTAGTATACAGTTAAATTGTAAACATTATAAACATATGCATGAATTATCATATTATAATTACAATAATATTTATAAAATTATGAAGGTTATTCTGATAGTAATGTCCACATTGTTAACTGTTTTAACAACTTATCCTGATCAATATAATAATATTTTAGTGATTTTTAGATATATATTAACATACATAGTTACATTGTTTAGTATACTTATGCATTTTCTCAATTATTCAAATCTAGCAGAATCTCATAAAAGATCTGCATACGAATTCTTAAAAATCCATCATGATATAAAACAACAAATGTGTCTATATAAAAAGGATAGACAGGTTGCTTTTAAATATATAGCAAAAATAGTAAAAGATTATGATAGATTAATCATGAATAGTCCAGCTATCTTACCTTATATTTTAAGTAAATGTAAACATATGATAGAAAACTCACATGACGATATACAAAACATTGTAAAGGAAATTTCTACAGTTAATATCCTTGATCCACCAGATACAATAACTCCCACAGGATCTACAAGTAATATAATGAATACACGTAATTTATCATTAAACAATCATGATAATATAGATATAAGAGTTGGTGATAGTTCTAATCAATTTACTACAAATGGTAGTCCATTTGTTATAAACGGTGATATAAATGATGATGATGTGAATAAATGCAACAGTGCTCAAATAAAAGAATTACGATTAAGATTCTTTAAAGAAAATTCTACCTATGAATACTTGCGATTCTTACAAAATGAAATTGGTAATTAAATTAGTTATTTAAATAATAATTGGTGGTTATTTAAATAAACGTAAACAAAATGATTTATTCACATTAGTGTAATGTAAATAAGTAAAGAGTCTTGTTAAATTGTGAGATCATTTCATCTCTTATATTTAATAAATCTGTATCATGAGACTTTAAATACTTAGGAACTTCTTTTTTCAAGAATAAAATATATTCATTCATCATATTTTTAGCTTGTTCATCTGATATTTGTGATACATTAATTTGTATGTCTTCTGGGAAATATGGTCTCTTATATCTACCAATATATGTTTCAACAAATGTATCAATTAAATCAGTTAAACTTGCTAATAACTCACATGATGCCTTATGTCTAGCAAATGATGTTGTTTGCCAATGATACAATTTAATATTAAGTGTCATATGAAAAAATACTTTGATAAGTTGTTCACTCATTATAATAAGTAGTTAACTGTTATAATAAAAGAAAAAAAAATAATAAATTAATTTGAAATTATTAGGAAATTAAGTAACTTGCTTAAACTAACATTCCTATATATTACATGCGATTCTTTGAACTGACTCTAAAATGCCAGCTGCCTACATATTCTTCTATGAAGAAATCAAAAGTAATCGTCTTAAGTGTAGTTCACCAATTCGTTGACTTAGATCGCTGACGCTCTGTGATTAGATCGCTGACGCTCTGTATCTCTTTAGTTTTTTTGCAATTGAACTGTACAATTCTTTTCTGAAATTTTTAAGTAATTCATTTAATATATTAATATAATCAAGATTAGTCCAGTTTGATTTTAATTTCATATTTTTATCTAATGTGACAAAAACTTGATAAAGTGAGTCTTTATCCATATTTCTTAAAACACGATGGTTAATTTCACGGTTTAAATTTTCCCATAATCTTCCATCTGATGTTGTTTTGTTATATTCTAAATGTTTAGGATTATATTCTAACACTTCATAAGTTAATACAGGAGATTCTTTAGTTGTTGTATTATTATATAAATAACCCTTTTCTACTACCTTTTCACTTTTATCGATACTATGTGTTTCTTTATTAATTGAATATGTAGTATTATCATCGTTTTCATAGGATTCTAATGAATCTTGTAAGAGATTATTTACATAAGTTTCATATTTATCACCATAAATAATATTTGCTACTGATTTTTCTTTTTTTAATAAATCATTTTTCAATATTATAAACATCTTTTCTTTTTATATTATTAATATTTATAAAATTATTTAGGAATTTACTTAATTTACAATTAATTAAATTGTGTTCATTGTTAGGAATTTACTTAATTTAGAATTATTAATTAAATTGTGTT
>Ga0209668_10001000_pt1 | contig 11902 bp, 28 predicted proteins | sample FrelakmetPLP11PL_FD_187150 | JGI IMG/M metagenome (GOLD analysis project Ga0209668, IMG submission 187150) | Freshwater lake sediment microbial communities from the University of Notre Dame, USA, for methane emissions studies - PLP11 PL (SPAdes)... | ecosystem: Environmental > Aquatic >... | reverse complement strand
TAAATTAACAAAAAAACTATATGATCCCTTGTGGTGGTAAACCACTCTCATGCGTCAGTTGCCGCTTCCTGTCGCCATTACAAGGGGTCGCCTTTTTCTAAAATGAAAAAATATGACGATTGTCCAATACGGACAAAAAACGGGATAATGATTAAACGCAAAATAATTCGCATTAAAGGATTAAATCCTTTGCAACGAACATTATTGGCATACATAGAAAATTGGGATAGAGGGTGCGTTAATGACAAAGAATATTTGGCCTTTGTTTTTGATGTATCAAAATATCGTATAGAATGTGCATTGGATTTTTTAGCATCGCTTGGACTTATTTATTGTGAAAAGAATTGCGATGAAGTAAAAATATTCTGCAACATCAATTATATTAATGATGTTTATGGGGAAGGAATCGAATTATGAGCGAAAAGAACGAACGAGTTTTTCGCGGAGTTTGGGTTCCAGTAGAGATATGGGAATCTCAATCGCTATCGTGGATGGAGAAATGTTTGTGGGCAGAAATAAGTTCGCTTGGAACTGAAGATAAACCATGCTTTGCAAGCAATGGTTATCTTGCAAAAATGTTTCACAGCACTGAGTCAAGCATCTCAAACATGATCTCAAAATTAAGGTCATTGAAGATGATTAAACAAATTTCCTACGATGGTAGAAATAGGAAAATTCTTGCAGTAATACCAAACCAGACTTCATATGAAAGTGAAGTCAGAGTTCACCCACAGGTGAAGTCTGACTCAACCCACAAGTGCAATCAGACTCAATTTGTAGGTGAACTCAGACTCAACCCACAGGTGAACATAGATACTAATGTAGAAAATAGTAGAGATACTAAAGGAGAATTATCTTTTAATCTATTAAATTTTCAGCAACGAGCAAACCGACTTCTCGGAAGACGCGATACTACAAAATGGACACCAAAAGAAATAAGGGCGTCTAAACCAAACCTTGATACCTGTGAAGAAGACTGGAAGTTACTCGAAAACTTTTATTCCAAACGAAACGAAAAAGACGTTTATACTCGTCGTTCAATGGAAACGCTTCTTAACAACTGGGCAGGCGAGATAGACAAAGCTCGCGCTCACAAGGAACGCGAAGAAGAAAAAGGATTCTAAATGAAAAAAGTCCCAATAGCAGCAAAAACGGAAGCCTCTGCGCTTTCACTACTCGCAACCGATCCAGAGATACTTTCCACTCAAACGTGGGATGCCTCTCTTTTCGCCACAATGACCCACCAGAAGGTTTTTAATGCGATTAAGCATACACATGACAAAACAGGTTGCGTAAGCCCGATTACGGCCATTGTGCAGCTAGACGCAACAGGTGATCTTCAAACACTAGGAGGAGACGATGCGATTTACGATATCCTACGCACGATTACGTTAGCTCCGGGCAAGGTGTGCCAAGATATGGCAAACGATTATCGTAAGCACCTAATCAAAGTGAAAGGATACAGGGATACGCTGAACGCATTCGACCAAGCTGAACCAGATATCAGAACAGGCAAGGCTGACCTAAAAGCATTAGGTGAACTTATCTCTATGGCTGGAGATGACAAGACTCCAGTCACAACATCTACCAAGCAGAGGATCATTCAGATCGTAGATCAGATGGAAGGTAAAGTTGTAAAGGAATGCTTTCCTACTGGACTTGTTTACTTGGATAGGACCATGAAAGGTGGAATGCATCATGGTGAGTTGCTGACTGTAGCATCAGAGACAGGTGGTGGTAAGTCGATCATGCTTGTACAGGCGGCAGTTGCGAATCTTGCTGTTGAAAAAAGTGTGCTATTTTTCTCACTGGAAATGGACGCTAATGACATCTTGGAACGTATGGCTTGTCACTTGGCAGGAATACCATTGCGAACGAAGGAAGAATACAAGGAACAATACAGCAGAGAACTTCCATCAATCTTTGGCGCGCTGGAAACGATCCAGAAGTATCCATTGACTGTAGTAGATGACATCACAGATATCGATGGAATCATTGCAGAATGCAACAGAATTAAACCAGATGTAGTGATAGTTGACTACATCCAGATTGTTGAGAATATCGGAAACGATAATCGCGAACAGGCCATTTCAGAAACAACCAGAAAGTTGAAGAACTTAGCATCAAGAAATCGTTGTGTAGTATTTACTGCTTCTCAGTTAAACGATGATGGTCAACTACGTGAGAGCAGAGCAATCGGCCAGCATAGTAACTCGGTAGTATTCATCACGCATGAAAAATCTGGAACGAAGATCGTCGTGAAAAAGAATCGTCGCGGACCAAAGAATTACGCATTTAGCGTACAGATGAACGGAGAAATCAGCAAATTCATAGAATGAACAAGGATAGAATATTCAAACACATTGAGTGGTTACTAGACCAGTCGATAGGAATCTGGAATAGGAAAGAAACAAAAAACTATGAACTCGCAGACAAGTACTACAATGAGGCTATAGCTTTGAAGTCAGAACATTTTCCAGAAGAAAATAACTTGACAAATGAAATAAAAAATTGTTGATAGTATATACACCGAGATATGAAAACATTCAAGATTAAATACAACTCTCCAAAAAATATATTTAAAGGAGATGTTTTTACGAAAGCAAATAAATCATCAGAAGCTATGGAGCAATTCTTTGAGTGGCTCAAAGAACAAGCAACATGGGTTCATTTATGGGAAATCAACATTTCGATTGAGGAAATTGAAAACGGAAAATGGATATGACAAACGAACAAATCAATATCGCAATTGCTGAAGCGTGTGGGTGGGAACCACGTAAGGACACGGACGGTAATATCATTGCTTGGCAATCACCCGGGGCATATCGCGCATTTTCGCCTGATGACCTTCCCGACTACTGCAACGACCTTAACGCGATGCATGAAGCGGAGGAAACGCTTGATCTACAAAAAGCTGGTGTTTTTGCAGAACAGTTGCGCGTGACCGTTTATAGAACGACTCGTCTCCCTCATGTCGATAGCGGTTCTTTTGCTCATGTCCATGCTACAGCCAGTCAACGCGCAGAGGCGTTTCTGAAAACAATAGGAAAATGGGAGGGCGCGAAATGAACGACACGAGTTGCCCGCATTGCGGATCACCAGCAAAGACTGCGATGATCGCAGGAGCATTTTGGGAATGCGGAACCGGACATATCGAAAGTGATCTCTGCCGCGAGCGTGAAGCGCACAACCAGACGAAGCGCGAGCGCGACGAGGCGCGGAAACACGTGGAGTTTCGCCGCGAGCTTTACAAGGTTCAAGAACAATACCTTGAAAAAGCGACACGCGAGCGAGACGATGCGATGGAGCAAAACGCCAAGCTGCGCGACATCGCGGAGAGGGCGAGGCTGTTTTGCGATATGAGGATGAGAGATAGTCTGCGCGCCGAACTCGACCAACTTAAGGAGGGCGCGAAATGATCGAACTACCAACGCCAGAGACGAATGCACTTTTTTGGAAACATGGATACCCAATAGAAGTTGAAACATCGAAAGCAATGCTTCTGTGCGAGAAACTTGAACAAGAAAAAGATTGGATAACTGAACAGTTTAAATGTTTAAAAGGTGCGTATAGTAGATTAGAGCGTGAGTTCTCCGAGGCAAAAGCTGAATGGTATCCTCTGCAAGATGCATTTGAAGATTTGCATGACAAGGTTGAAAAACTGGAACTTGCGCTCTCGGAGATATTAAAAGTCAATGAGAATACTCCAGTTCTTATTTACCAAAAAATGGAAGACATTGCTAAAGCGGCACTCAAGGAGGGCGCGAAATGAGTAATACACTACAAAAAAATCATGCTAAAAACATGGAGGACATATTGGAAGCCAAGCGACTTCGTTATGGTAAAAAATTAAAGAAAACAATGAGTGATACACCAGAAATTATCGAGACAGAAACAGGACTCAAATGCGTCACATTGCAGGATTACCGAGAACTTGAGCGCGAGCGAGACGAGGCAATAACTTGGCTCCGCGTCGCCGCAGGCTTGCTTGCCACAGAACCGCAATTTGAGAACAAGCACCCAGAAGAAGTTCTAGAATTTCTAAAGGAGGGCGCAAGATGATCCATGTCACACCAATAAACGACGAGATGGATCATCTCGATAGTGCAGATTGCTGGTGCGAACCGACTGTTGATTGGAGTCAAGCGGAAGCCGTTTGCACGCACAACGCAGCGGATTGCCGCGAGTTAATTGAGCAGGCTGAAAAAATAAAGGAGGACATGAAATGAGCGACACACCGGAGACATTTTTTGTAGAATGGACTAGGACAGACGGCGTTTTAGCAAGATCACGATTGCACGCCGAAAAGCTGGAACGCGAGCGCGACGAGGCGAGGAAAGTTTTAAACGAAATTGCAAACGCAAGTCATTTTGACAACATAGGGAACTGGGCGCGAAATGAAGCAAAAAAGGCACTGGAGGGCGCGAAATGATAAACTCAAGAGCCAAAGGAGCCAGAGCAGAACGCCAGTGGCGAGATGAACTACGCGCCCAAGGATTCAACGCTAAACGAGGACAGCAATTCGCGGGTGGTCAAGACTCACCGGATGTAGTCTGCGAAGAACTGAAAGGTAAACTCCACTTTGAGGTAAAGCACGTTCAGAACTTGAATTTAGATAAGGCTTGTGAGCAGGCCGAGCGGGATGCTAAAGGCATTGCGTGGGCGGTAGCTCATAAAAAGAATAATAAACCTTGGAAAGTCACGATGTCATCAGATACATTTTTTAAACTTCTCAGAGATGGAATGGATGGATTATGAAACCTTGCAGGAATTGTAATATTGTAAAACCACTTGAGTTGTTTCACAAAAACAAAGCTTGCAAAGATGGAAGGGCTTCTTGGTGCAAAGAGTGTCAAAGTATTATGCTTAAAGAAGCAAGAAAAGACCCATTAAAAGGAGATAAGTTTAGACATTATAGATACAAAGGTCTTATAAAGAAAAGATATGGAATAACAATTGAGCAATATGATAAGATGTTTGAAGAACAAAATGGATCATGTGCAATATGCAAAAAGATTTGCAAGCATGGTGTTCTTTTTGGAAAAAGATTGTCTGTAGATCACGACCATAATACTAAATTTGTCCGTGGTTTATTATGTCAGAAATGCAATAGAGGATTAGGATTATTTAATGATAACACAGAAATAATGGAAGAAGCTATTAAATATATAATTAGAGCAAAACAAAATGAACAAAAAACAAAATAAAATAAAAAAAGTCATGCGGGAATACAAGGCTGGAAAGCTCCACGCTGGAGTGAACCCAAAAGGCCCAAAGAAAGCACCGCTCGCTAAAAGCCGTAAACAAGCCATTGCTATTGCGATGAGTGAAGCTGGAATGAAACGTAAAAAGAAATAATTATGAAAAAATCAAACGGAAAAGGTAAATCATGCTGTGGAATGAAAAAGTGCGATAAGAAAATGCACGAAAAGATGGAATCTAAAGCCATGAAGAAGATGGAACGCAAGCGTGGAATGAAATCTTAATGGAAAAGCGATTCACCAAAATTGTAAAGAACCCTAAGACTGGCAGGACTAAGACTGTGAAATATGGTCAGAAAGGTGCTACGATTAGTCCGGGTTCGGCCAAAGGAAATTCGTACTGCGCACGTTCTGCGAAGATTAAAGGAGATTGGAAGAGTGATAAAAACTCACCCAATAACTTAAGTCGCCGCAAATGGAAGTGCAAAGGTAGTAAATCAATGAAATAAAAAATAGTTGACATTGCATTGGTTCTCATTGTAAAAGAAATCAACATATTTTTATGAACGAATACAAACAGACAAAAACAGACGTACTTGCATCTGCGTTACTCAAACTATCTAATGAGATTAGATCAGAAGATGGTATAGCAAACGCAGCGATATACGAAGCATCAGATCGCCTAAAACAATACCAAACCATCACCAAGAATTTAATCAAGATAGCCAGTTGGTTGAAGAGTGATTTGATGCTTTGCAATGATTACACTCCTGCTCGTAGTGGAGTAGCGATTTCAACACTGTCAGCAATTATCCAAGAGGTAAATGAATTGTAAGTGCGGTAATAAAACAGCAGTTCTACAGACATTCAATTTAAAGAATGGAATTAAACGTAGAAGAAAATGCAAGTGTGGAGTTCTAACCTACACGCTTGAAAAAGTAATCAGTCACAAAGACCCAACACCAGAAGAAGTAAACAAAATCCAGCAATTTATCGTTAACGATAACAGCCCAGATTGGCTCAAAAGAATAAACAACAAACTATGCGATTCCACATTTTAGGACTTCCACACACAGTTACTAGCAAAGAGTTTAACGCTTGCGCTTACACCCAGAAGGTTGTTAAGTTCGGCAAGATGATGAAAGAATTAGGGCATGAGATCATTCACTATGGACATGAAGACTCTGACCTAATTTGCGATGAACACGTAACAGTTCTTACCAACGACGATTTCAAAAAGAGCTACGGATCGCACGATTGGCGCAAGACGTTCTTTAAATTCAATACTAACGATCATGCCTACCAAACATTCTTTGCCAATGCTATTCGCGAAGTAGGTTTTAGAAAGAAAAAGAACGACTTTATTCTTCCATTTTGGGGTAGTGGAGTTCGTCCGATATGCGATGCGCATCAACATGATATGATCGTAGTTGAGCCGGGCATAGGTTACGCTGGTGGTCACTGGGCGCGGTGGAAAGTATTTGAATCATATGCAATATACCATGCCTATTATGGAATGTCTGCCGTTGGTTCATGCAAACAGGACTGGTATGACGTAGTAATTCCCAATTATTTCGACGTTGATGACTTTCATTTTAATGAAAAAAAGGAAGACTATTTCCTGTATTTAGGGCGAGTTTATAGCGGAAAGGGCGTAGAAGTAGCTATACAGGCCACAGAACGCGCAGGAGTTAAGCTTGTAATCGCTGGACAAAAAGAAGAAGGATATGAACTTCCTAAGCACGTAGAATACGTTGGCTATGCAGATGTAGAAACAAGGAAGAAGTTAATGTCAAATGCTAAGGCATCGTTCGTTGCATCCATGTACGTTGAACCATTCGGAGGCGTACAAGTTGAGAACTTACTATCTGGAACTCCAACGATAACTACAGACTGGGGTAGCTTTACAGAAAATAACCTACATGGTATTACAGGATTCCGCTGCCGAACGATGGGTGACTTCGTTGATGCTATCCATAACATCGACATAATCAAGCCAGAGAATTGCAGAAAGTTTGGCGAGAACTTCACATTGGAAAACGTAGCACCAATGTACGACAAGTATTTCCAAGACGTTCTTAATGTCTACAATGGAGAAGGTTGGTATTCAAAAGGGAATGACATTTACTCGTTGTATAAACACTACCCACAAATATGAGTGATTACACATTTGAATCGGCATACTGGGGAGATTGCTGCAATACATTCGACGAGGATCAGAAGCACTACGTTTATGCTCGCTATATGGGATTGAATCAGGTTGGTTATTCGTTTGACGCAGAAGGAGCAAGGATCATTGACATTGGTGGTGGACCAACTTCAATGCTTCTAAAGACTATTAAACTAGGATCAGGATTGGTAGTTGATCCGCTTCATTATCCATTTTGGACTTATGCCAGATATGATGCGAAAGGAATAAATTATGATATTAAGCGTGGAGAAGATATTGATAGGACTGGGTTTGATGAGTGCTGGATATACAACTGCCTACAGCATACAGACGACCCAGAACTAATTATTAAGAACGCACTCCGAGCAGCAAAGACATTGCGCATCTTTGAGTGGGTTGACATTCCACCGCACGAAGGGCATCCACAAGAGATCACAAAAGTTGCGTTGGATAAATGGATTGGCAAAGAAGGGAACACAGTACAGCTTGCTGAATCTGGATGCTACGGGAATGCTTACTATAATATAGTTAATAACATCCAATGAAAAAGAACGGATTAGAATTTGTTGAAAACTTAGGCTCGGATGACGGCAGGATCGGCTATAAGATGATCGGAAATCTAAAAGAGATCAACGATGCCATAGACAGATTCTGGGAAAAGCGCGGACAAAAGAAGATGACTCTTAGAGAAATCATCAGATCAAGCGCGTGGGAGAGAAATAAACGTAAACTCATCAAGATCGAAGACGAAGATACCGACTTCTATGAGTTGTAAATAACCATACCTATGTGTCAAGAAACGCTGCCAATTATAATCATATGGCTAACACTTTTATCCATACTAATAACTGAAAACATAAAAAAATGAAAGCAACAATTGAATTCAATCTACCAGAAGAAGACAGTGAAATGAAATACGCACTAGCTGGAGTAGACGCGCTCATCGTTATATCCAATATCAGAGCAGAACTTAGATCGGCGTGGAAACATGATACTGGAAGGTTCAAATCATTTTCTTCAGAACAGATAGATATCTTATCTGAATTCATTACTGAACAAGAGAAAGAATATAACCTCCCAGAGTTAATATAATCGACAATCAATCAAAGTTGGTATACTCTATTTCCATGAAAGAGAAAGACCAAATCGGCCACTTTGACGATGATATGGACAAACTTATCTCCAGATATACAGATGAATTTGACCTCTCACTCGCAAGTATGATTGGGGTTCTCATGTGCAAGGTATACGAACTGATAACAAACTCAGACAATGACGAAGAAGATGAAGAAGAAGAGTGAAGTAATACAAGACCAGATCGATGAAATAATGGATACCTTTGACTTTGTCAAAGTACACGAAATTATGAGAGCATTAGAGTGGACATACTCAGATGCGGAAGGAATCCCAGATGAATCAACCCTTAGGACAACTGCGCGGAAGCACCTAAAGGAAGTAGCAAAGAATGGCGGATACTCGTCATCTGGAGGATTCAGTGCAAACCTAAAAGAAGGTGAAGAAAACGGAAAACCTTGGGTATCATTACATCTATACTTTGGAGAAGAACTATCATTAGACGGAGAATTCTATGAAAAAGAGTGAACTCTGGGCAATATACACAAGGAGAAACCCATCATTCGCGCAGGATGGAAACGTAACCCTATCAGCTAGGGGACTAAAGAAACTCTTCGATGCTACATGGGAAATAGCCATGTATGATGGTGAGGAGGAAACCAAACCAAAAAAAGAGTCCTCAACGTCTCTACACGACCTAATGTCTATCTTCAACATGAAATGAGTGACACACCAGAAACAGACGCTTTCTTTTTTCGGATTGATATTGATTGGGATATGGAAGTTGAATTTGCAAGAAAACTGGAGCGCGAGCGCGACGAGGCGCGAAATGAAATCGAAGGATGTCGCAACAAATGGGAATGCGCAGTTACTATGGCAGCGCAAGCAGAGAATGAACGTGACGAAGTTTTAATGATGATAGATAAGATAACAGAAATAGGTATCGATCTAATGGACAAGAACAGATCACTAAAGCGGGAAATAAAGAAACTCAAAAAGTCAAGCAATCACAAATTGTGATACCTTATCAATAACATTGCTAATATTGCTATAATTAGTATTTTCTCCCACCAGTTATTATCGTTAACGATAATTCCACTACAAGTAGATTAAACCACACTTGATCTAATCAACATTTGCTATTCGCGAACACAGAATGAACTACACAAAAATCGGCTCACTGCCAACCCACCGCTACATCTACATAGATAGCGAATACACCCACAAAAACCCAATCGGGCCAGTAGAAGCTATGTGGGTAGGTATCACAAGCATCCCATCACGCGCATGGGGGATAAACGTAATCCTCAGAGAAGGCGGCGCACTCTACAGAAACCTACCACCTCACGCAGTAAGATTCAAAAAAGAAGCAGATAACTGGACAATAGAAGAATCACAACTCTGGGACTGCTACTCATACAACTTTACCATACTACAAAACCCAATCCTAATAGGACTACCAATAACCGCGAGGATCAACGAGAATACATACAAAGGGAAATACCTATTCTCAACTACCCACCTACATGACGGATGGTCGGACAGCCCTGACCAAGATAAAGAATTCATCTTCGCCCAACTAAACAACGGAAGACTAACCATCCAACCAACCAATAGGATAACATTCCAAGATAACTCCTACACCACACCAACCATACCAGAACTAAAACTACACGATACCATATACTCCTGTGAGTTTTGACGGAAAAACGTATACAAATTTCCGACATTATCGTTACCGATAACCAAATTTCTAAAGGATGGTTACTCCATTTGGTCACCTAACCAAATAGAGTTCTTAGGTCACTAGACCAAAGTAGACAAACAACGCAGTATATCGGAGGTAGGGCTTCTGCCGCATTTGGGCGGTTTCTCTCGCATTTGGATTAAAATATCGGTTTCTCTCGCATTTGGGGGTTACTGCGTTTTTTAGGCGCGTCCAGCTCGGGGTGTGTGGGTAGGCCACCCATGCCATCAAGAATCACGGCCAAAGAGATTTCTTTGAGTCCCACGGCTCGCCATGCCCGATGGATCGACTATGGCGTGAAGGTTGCGGATTGGGTGAATATGGAAAATGGGATCGTGAATCCGTAATGGTGACGGGTGACGAGATAGGCGAATTGGTTAGGCAAATGCGTGACAACGTGAGGCCGGATTGCGTGAAGCGTGATGACAGGTTCGGGTTGATTATGGGTCTCGTTAATGAGAATTGATAAGTTCAGATAATCCTAAGGAATGGATACCGGCGCATGAATCTGTCGCAACAATGAAAGCGGGATCGCGAATGCAGAATGCGCGAATCGTTGCGCAATAGTTGGCACAATAGATGCTAAAGAATGCAACGCAACATTGGCGCAGTTTGTGCTATTCGAAATGACAGAAAAACATTGGCACAGGAATTGCTCAAATTATTTTTAATGGAATGAAAAATAATCTTTGCCAATCACACCAAATGTGGTAGGATTTTAATCGTGGCAGCCGTCAGGGCCTTTTAAATGCAGGGCCGACGGACTGAATCCACAAATCGCTATTTGCAAAAAAATCTTTCTCGCTGGTCATTGCCAGTGCGGGAATACATTACAGAAACAATAAGTGACTATATAACTATACAGTTATATTGTGACACAATTAGAAAACAATAAAATGAAAAACTGGAAAGTATCAAATACAGTTAACGCAAAACATATCGGCGCACTACAGCTAGAAAGCGGAGAAAGCTTTGAAGTCTTAGTAACCGATGACAAGCTTGTTTTTGGTTCCGCTTGTAATTCGGGATTCTTGGAAAGCGGTTATATCCTCCGTGAGGATTGCGAGTCTCTCGATGAAACTTTGCAAGAATTGCACGCCGATATTGAAACCTATTACCGCGACGGCGCGAACTATGTTTCCCGTATCGTTTGCAATGAAAGAATGTGATCCCATGAAAAACTCTGCCCAACTCTACGCCTTAAAATGCAAAGCTGCTTCTCTCCATGTCCGTGTCCTCTCTAACAAGGGGGACGTTGGCTTGCGTGGGAAGCTGGCGGCGCTTGTCTCCAAAATCAATCAACTCGAATCTGTTCGCTAATCCATGAAAATTATCTCCTATTCTCTAGCCTTCGCCTCCCTTGCTTCCCTAGCGTGTGGAATCGCCTTCCTGCTTTTCTCGCTCCCGATCCTTGCTGTGCTTTGCTTCTCTGGCTTTGCTTCGCTTGGCTTGGTAGCCGTGAAATTAAATCCTGAACTCTGATCCCCTCAGAACATAAACCTAAAAACCTAAAAATAATATGAACCGTATATCCAAAAAACTCCTGCAGTCCCGCGTAGAAACCATCAATTCCATTCTTGGAATGCCTGACAGCCCCTACACTCGCACAGAGGATAAATTCTCCGCAAACATTGGCAATTTCCATCTTTCACAAGCATATGGGGGTTATTGCGTTCACCGTATGTGCAATGAAAACGGCGGGGTTTCTAC
>Ga0209668_10000999_pt1 | contig 11905 bp, 11 predicted proteins | sample FrelakmetPLP11PL_FD_187150 | JGI IMG/M metagenome (GOLD analysis project Ga0209668, IMG submission 187150) | Freshwater lake sediment microbial communities from the University of Notre Dame, USA, for methane emissions studies - PLP11 PL (SPAdes)... | ecosystem: Environmental > Aquatic >... | reverse complement strand
TTTTTATATTCTCTTCAGTAATTGTCCTGAAAACGGAACATGATTCGGTATAAATCATAGAAACCTTTTTTGGCTCATTTTCTGATATATACCTGGATATCATATCGAAATTTACATTAAGCCGAAGGTTTTTCCTAGGATATTGTAGATTATCAACATAATACCTGGATCCAAGAAGACCTTCTTCCTCAGCACTCCATAAAGCAAAAATAAGTGTTTTGGCAGGTTTAATCCCTGACTCCATAAAAGCTTTTGCAATGGTCATCACACCAACAGTCCCTGATCCGTTATCGTCAGCTCCATTCCATGTAAAGCCATTTGCCATACCAAGATGATCATAGTGGGCTCCAAGAACAATTATCTGGTCAGGATTTGTCCCTTCAAGGATCCCGATCACATTTCTTACTTTCACAGTTTCTGTTTTAACACTTGTTTTCAGAAATATACTTTTACTCTTAATTAAGGGAATAACAGCATTTGAATTTGTTTCCGACTCTTTTATAAAATCATCCAGAACAAATCCTGTTCCGCTCAGGATGTCGTTTGCTGTTCCAACTGAAATTACAATCTTAAAAAAACTTTCCTGATTTTTTTTGCCGGGAAGTGAATAGTTGGCCCAGGGTATTCCTGCGGATGGATTATTTTCCGAAGGTGACATTTCAGAATTCTGATTGCTGAACCGGTTACGGGCAATTGTCTGCCCGGGACTAAATTCAATTATGCCCAAAGCACCCTTTTCCTTTACGGTTTTTTCAAATTCACTTGATGCTGCTGATAATTCTGACGGAGAGAGTGTTTTTTTTGCAAAACCCGGAGTTCCTGAAATCTTTAAAATGAATTTGCCGTTCAGATCAAGTTTGCTTAAATCGTCATGTCTGAGTTTTTCACTTCTGAAACCATAACCGGCAAAAACAACAGGTGCCTCGACCTCCATACTCCGGTCAACAGGTCTCACAGTGAAATCAATATTGTATGTATAACTATATGTTTTAATAGTGTTAGCGTCGTTTGTCCTTACTTTCAATACCTGTTCATCGCCCGCTGAAGTTTTAATAAGGATATAGTTCTGGAAATAGGTCTTTTCTTTATTTATGGCCAGGTTTGACAAGCCTCTTTCCGAGGGATAATCTCCCCCGGGTTTTATTCCATAAACCTGAAGCATACTCGCAATATAGTCTGCTGCAAGATATTCACCTTTTTCACCGGTTTTCCTTCCCTCTGTCCAGTCGGAGGAGAGAAATTCAAGCTGTGCTTTTATTGCATCAGTGGAAATTGCGTTGAGACCTTTCTCGATGCCGGCCGGCTGGGCATTTAAATCACATATTACTGCCCCTATAAAGAAAAGGATAACAGAAAGGATTTTCTTCATAGAGTTATTATTTCAGATATTATAAAAATCATTAACCAATAATAATATAAATTTTCTCAATTATATTTGAAAAAAGCTGATATGAGAAAAACATTTATAATAATTCTTTCAATCTTTTTGATTCTTAGTCATTTATCGGCTCAGGAGAAGAAAGTGTATAAGGATGACTACCTGGTAAAAGCCGGTGATATGGCTCCTGACTTTCTGATAAATGAGGCAGGAGGGAAATCGTTCAGGCTCTCAGAACTCAAAGGTAAAGTTGTAATGCTTCAGTTTACTGCCAGCTGGTGTTCAGTGTGCAGAAAGGAGATGCCCTTCATAGAGAAGGAAATCTGGAATCCGGGAAAGTCACAGGGTCTTGTAGTAATTGGAATTGACAGGGATGAACCGGCAGACAAAGTAATTAAGTTTAAAAATGATATCGGAGTAACATACCCGTTAGCTCTCGATCCTGGTGCAGGCATTTTCGGTATGTTTGCCTTAAAAGAAGCAGGTGTTACAAGAAATGTTATAGTTGACAGGTCCGGGAAAATAATATTTCTGACAAGACTCTTCGAACGTGAGGAATTTGACAGGATGAAGAAGGTTATTTTTTCCGAACTTGGGAATAAATAGATTTATCTTCTGCAGTTAATCTGACAAGACCTGTAATTAAAAATCAGGAAAACTGAAACTTTTTTTCGATTTTTCCCGTTATACAGCAGAATAATGTCTGTATTAGTATCATTTTTTCTGTTATGTGTAACTTAAATTAAAAATGATGAAAAAACTTGTTTTGATTGTGTTTTCAGTTTTTATAGTGCTTCCGGCTTTTTCACAGGCGAAATTCGGAATTAAAGCAGGTTTGAGCACAACAAGCATTAAGATGGATGATCTTAAGACTCTGACATCGGGCGAAACTGAATATGTTGTAGATGCGCTGGCAGGTGCTAATTATGGTTTCCATGTCGGTTTTTTTGCAAGGTTTGGTCTCGCCGGACTATATGTTCAGCCAGAGCTTCTGTTCACATCAAGAACAGATGAATATTCTGCCACTGACCTTGATAATCCAGCTGACGCTATAATAAAGAAGCAACAGTTTAATCAGCTTGAACTTCCTGTAATGCTTGGTTTCAAATTGGGTCCGGTTCGCATTCATGGAGGCCCGTCAGCCAGGCTTCTAATCAATTCTCCCAAGGATCTTATTGATGATCCTAATCTTGAGACTGTATACAATAGTCTGACTTTCGGTTATCAGGTCGGTCTTGGTATTGATTTGATAAAAAGAATCACTATTGACCTCCGCTATGAAGGCAGTCTTCAGAAATACCAGACAGAAATTCAAAGTATCACCGGAGAAAGTGTAACACTTGATGACAGGCCCAACGCTTTCCTGCTAAGTGTCGGATTTATGTTTTAACATAATTGTCGCAATGAAGGAGGCTGTTTTAAAAGTTAATATAGTTACCTTTTAAGGCAGCCTCTCTATTTGGAGAAAAGCATCTTGGCAGCAACCAGGAGCAACAAAATTCCGAATATTTTCTTAAGGGTGGACTGCGGAAGGTTAAGTGCGATCTTTGAACCGAAATATGATCCTATGATAAAGGCGATGGCAAGGATCAGAGCAAATTTGATATTTACATGTCCGGCCTTATAATAGTTATAAGCAGCAATTATCCCAACAGGTGGAAGCATAACAGCAAGACTTGTGCCCTGTGCAGTCTGCTGACTCAGGCCAAGAAGCAGACCAAGTGCCGGGATCATAATTATTGCTCCTCCGATACCAAGCATTCCTGCCATGATTCCAGTAACTATCCCAATTACGATCAGAATAAATAATATAGATGTCGACATTTTCATTTAAGTTAGTTTATTTCAGGCAATCAATATTTCAGGCTTTAAAATTACAAAAAATATTTTTACAGCCTATATTTGGTTCATGTGCACAGTAACTTTAAATTTACAGAATCAGCATCATTATGCTTTTGAAAATAATATTAGATGATGAAAAATAAAAACAGGTTATTCCTGATAATTCCGGGAGTTTTTATGCTGATTACCGTATTTATTCTTTACCGGATTGTTTTCGGAGCATCAATCTCACCTGAAAATAGCCGGGCAATAATTTACATACCTGATGGAGCAACATATTACCAGGTGATGGATTCTGTTAAAGCTAATCTGAGAATTAAGAACCAGAAATTATTCGAATGGATTGCTGAGAAGAAGAAATATCCTATTCTTGTTAAGCCGGGGAGATATGTTTTTGATAAGCCTTTAAGCTACAATCAGTTAATTAATATTTTGAGAGGCGGGAAACAAACTCCCGTCAAAATTACATTCAGCAAGGTCCGTACATTAAATGAGCTGGCAGGCAGGATCGGAGGACAGATTGAGGCTGATTCACTGCAGATACTGACTTTTTTCTCTGAACCTGAAAATTACAGGGAAGAAGGTTTTACGCATGAGGATATTATATCTGTTTTTATTCCTGATACTTATGAGTTTTACTGGAATACCGGGGCGGAGAAACTTTATGGCAGGATGCTCAGGGAATACAGGAAATTCTGGGACAAGGAGAGGCTTGAAAGATGTGAAGCCATTGATCTTACTCCGGTGGAAGTCTCCATACTTGCTTCAATAATTGATGAAGAGGTATACAGAAAAGATGAGAAACCCAGAATCGCGGGAGTTTATCTTAACAGACTAAGACTTGGTATTCCCCTTCAGGCTGATCCGACAATAAAGTTTGCCATCAATGATTTTACAGTAAACAGAATTTTATACAAGCATCTGGAGATTGATTCACCTTACAATACCTACAGGCACGCAGGATTGCCTCCGGGTCCTATCGGATGCCCTTCGGCAGAGGGAATTGATGCAGTATTGAATGCTGAAAAACATAATTATCTTTTTTTTGCTGCAAAAGCTGACTTTTCAGGATATCATAATTTTTCAAGGACACTTTCTGAGCACAACAGATATGCCAGCCAATATCAGAGGGAATTGAACAAACGGAAAATATTCAGGTAATACCGATAACTTCAACCTCCCGTTCAAGGCTGACTCCGAATTTTTCTGCAACCGATTTTTTTATCTGTTCTGACAGGTCAAACAATTCTATTCCTGTTGCGTTGCCATGATTAACAATTATAAGGGCCTGCTTTTCATGTACACCGGCATCCCCGATTCTTTTCCCTTTCCATCCGCACTGTTCGATAAGCCATCCGGCAGCAAGTTTGGCACCGCCTGAGTTGTCGCTGAATACCGGGATTTTCGGGTATTTTATTTTCAGCTCATCAACAACTGAGAGTTTTACAACCGGATTCTTAAAAAAACTACCGGCATTGCCAATCTGCTCAGGATCAGGAAGCTTATTCTGTCTATTGCTGATGACGATCTTTCTTACATTGCCAAGGGATGTAGAGCCTAGCTTATTAACCTCCTCTTTCATTGATCCGTATTCAAGGCAAAGTTTCGGTCTTGTTGACAACCTGAAATAGACCTTTGTGATAAGATACTTGCCTTTTAATTCACCCTTGAAAATGCTGTCGCGGTAGCCGAACCTGCACTCCTCATTTGAAAACTCCCTCATGGAACCATCTTCGAGAGATATTGCCCTGATTTTTTCAATTGTATTCTTTACTTCTGCTCCATATGCTCCGATATTCTGTACAGGCGATGCACCCACAAGACCGGGTATAAGTGAGAGGTTTTCAAGTCCTCCGAGGCCGTTCTTAACTGTGGACTCAACCAGCTTATCCCATATCACACCTGCTCCTGCAGATACAATTACATCAATGCCTTTTTTGCCCTCAAGAGTAATCCCCTCCATTTCCGGGTGAATAACAGTTCCATGAAAATCGGCAGTGAAAAGAAGATTGCTTCCACGTCCAAGTATAAGGTAATTTTCAACAGCTTCATTGTGATGTTTCAGGAAATGAATTGCATTTTCCTCAAGTTTGAAAGTCGCAAAGTGATCAGCCCTGACATTCAACCCGAATGAATTATACTTTTTAAGTGATATATTTTCGTAAATCATTTCCCTGGTGTATCGGACATAAAAATATAAAAACAGCGCTATTGAGAGAATGAATAAAATCTATTTTAAAAAAATGCAAAAAAGGTGAATGGATATCCTGCTGTCAAATATAAAATTTGTTTTGCAAATATTGCCGAAATTGCAGATATTGTAAGAGTAATTTAAATTTTTCAGGCTCCGCAAAAAGCTGATTCCAATAAACCCATCAAAGTTAGGCGATTACCGGTTTGAAAAGTTTGACCATATAAAATGGTCAGGCAAAATAGCAGAATCATAATATGGAAAATTTTAAACCTATATTAAGTGCCTTTTCACTCAGCAAGAGATTCGGTGATATTTTAGCTGTCGATAATATCTCATTTGATATTTATAAGGGAGAGATTTTTGGCTTTTTAGGTCCTAACGGAGCAGGCAAGACAACCACAATTAAAATGATGAGCGGCATTCTGGAGCCTGACAGCGGGAGTGTTACGATTCACACTGAAGATCACAGAAGATCAACTGGTATTTGTCCTCAGCATTTAGTTGTCTGGGAAAACCTTACCTGCCTCGAGCAGGTATTGTATATGGGGAGAATGTATAATATAAGATCTCAGGAGATACGTAAGCGGGCAGATGAACTTCTGGGATCGCTTGAACTTACGGGGGTAAAAGAGCGTCTTGCAAAAAACCTTTCCGGTGGAATGCAGCGGAGACTGAATATTGCTCTTGCCCTTATTCATTCTCCGGAGATTGTTTTTCTGGATGAACCCCAGGCAGGGCTCGACCCGCAAAGCAGAATACTGGTGCGTGATTATATAAGGTCAATAAAAAACAGGACAACTGTTGTGCTTACAACTCACGATATGGAAGAGGCTGAAAAGCTGTCCGACCGGATTTGCATAATTGATAAGGGGAAACTGCTTGTTACAGGGTCAGCCGATGAAATATTAAACGCAAATGGAGAAGAAGATCTGGTTGAAATTGACTTTGTCAGTGATGTTAGGAATGAATTTCTTCCTTATAGTGGAGATGAACTGATTTCAGGTATTACTGTTGCCGGTAATAAAATGTCATTTAAAACCAGGAATCCTCAGTCGTCACTTGAAAACATCCTGAAGGTAATCAGAGAACGCGGGCTTGAAGTAAAGGGGCTGCATCTCCGTAAGAAAAGCCTGGAAGATATTTTTATTGGTCTTACTGGTAGAAGTATACGGGAATGAAAACACTCTATTGTTTCATAAAGACATTTAAGGAGAATCTAAGGGATTGGAAGATCATGATTCTGGCAATTGTTTTCGCTCCTTTCTTTATATATCTGATGTACATGTATATGGGCGATTCCGGCTCATCTGTTTATAATGTGGTAATTGTCAATAATGATTTGAACGGGAAAATTTCTGAGGAACTGATAAGTGAATGGGGAAAAATAAAAACAGAAGAGGGGAAGTCAGTCTTAACTATCAGAGCAATTAATGATACACTCAAGGCAAGGGAAATGATCAAAAATAAGGATGCTGACCTGTTTGTTATAATCCCGCCGGATTTTTCAGATTCATTCAATGAATTCATCATTTCTAAAACAGGGCTTTTATCACCGATCAGAAGCTACGGGGACCAGGCAAACCTGAAATATATGGTGGCCGCCTCATTTGTCGATTATACAATGTTTAATTATATAAGTCAGAAAACCGGAATAGAAATACCGTTTAACGTTAAATATGAATTTGCCGGCAGGGGAAAAAGCCTTAAAGAATTTGATCTGTATGTTCCTGCTTTATTGGTACTTTCAATCATAATGATGCTCTTTACAGCTGGCGCTTCCATCGTAAGGGAGATTGAAAAGGATACAATAACACGGCTTGCATTATCCCGTCTTAAATCAGCTGAATTCATGGCTGCATTGAGTATAAATCAGATTTTTGTCGGACTGATTTGTCTTTTCCTTACCCTTCTGGCAGCATTTTCAGTAGGATACAGTACATCAGGTTCAATTTTTTTACTTTTCCTGGTTGGCACTCTTACATGTTTTTCTGTTATCAGCATCAGCATTATAACTGCCTGTTTTATCAGAACTATGTTCGGATTGCTTACACTGGGATGCTTCCCCTTCTTTATTTTAATGTTTTTTTCAGACTGTTTCATGCCTCTACCAAAGATAAATCTTTTTGCTTTTGCAGGGAATCAGGTTTACCTGAATGATATCTTACCCACTGCAACTGCAACAAGGGCCTTTAATAAAATCCTTAATTTCGATTCAGGATTTTCAGATATTTCATTTGAATTATTCTGGATTCTGGCTCTTTCCCTGATTTATTTCTTCATCGGGACCTGGCTTTTCAAAAGGAAATATAAATATTGATTATGCCGATAGTTTTGATGATTCTGATATGGACAAATCCGATCTCTTAAAAAGAACCTTCCCATTTCTTGAAAAGGACCTGATAAAGGAATTATCAGATGCATCCGTTTTACACGCATTGAAACCTGAAGAGAGTATCCTGGGAGAGGGGGATTATATTAAATCATTTCCGATCGTGATTAGCGGATATTTGAGAGTCGTACGTCTTTCAGGGGAGGGGAATGAACTTCTGCTTTATTACCTTAAACAGGGGGAGATCTGCGCAATGTCTCTTACCTGCTGCATGGGCTTGCAGAAAAGCAATATTAAGATGACGGCCGAAGAGGAATCTGTTGTTCTTACAATACCAGTTGATTACCCTGAAAAATGGATGTCAGAATACAAAACATGGAAGGAATTCATGATGTATTCTTACAGGAGAAGATTTGAGGAACTTATTGATACAATCGATGCTATTGCATTTATGAAGCTTGATGAGAGGCTTGTCAGATTCTTTGAAGAGAGGTACAGATTAACTGGAAAAACCATTTTTACGGGAACCCATCAGGACATTGCCATACAGCTAAATACTTCAAGGGAAGTAATATCACGCCTTCTAAGAAACCTTGAAAAGAAAAACCTTTTGATAACAGAAAGGAATTCAATTGATTACACAGCCTTAGTAAAAAAATAATTCTCTCTGTGACTAAAGTCACTGACCATATTTTTTGATGCATGGATCTTTGCATCAAAATATGGTTATGAAAGAATTTCTTAAAAGACACCTTTATGTCATAATTTCCTCGGGTGCAGGAGCATTAGGAGGCTTTCTGTACTGGAGATATGTAGGCTGCCTTTCCGGAACTTGTGTTATTAAATCAGTCTGGTATCTCAGTACCCTTTATGGTGTGGGCCTTGGGTGGATCCTGGGTAGCCTTACAGAAGATATAATCAGAAGTTTTAAAAAGCAGAAAAGATATGAATGAAACTTTTAATGAGCTCATTAATGGTAAGTTACCTGTCCTCATCGATTTCTCAGCTGAGTGGTGCAGTCCATGTAAAATGATGAAACCTGTTCTTGATCAGTTAAAACAGAGCATGACTGATAAAGTAAGGATTCTGAAAATTGATATTGACAGAAATCCTGAGTTGGCTAACAAATATAAAATAAGGAGTGTGCCTTCGTTGATGCTTTTCCAGGAAGGTAAAATCCGTTGGTCGGGTGTTGGTGTTATGACTTCAAACTACCTTGAAAATGTTATTTACAATAATTGCACTTTCGTTGCTGGCCAGGAGGCTTTATAAAGTCTACCGGAAGAAGGAAAAACGATTCATCCCCGGAGCTATTTTACCTGGCATAAAGGTTTTTCCGTGCTGGCGTTGTCTGACTTCCGGCATTAAAACCTGCTAATCTAACAGGGACATTGAGAAATTCGCTGAGAAACACGGAGATTTGAAATTTCAGGTGTTTGCTTTTATCAATAAAATTGTAATTTCGGGAAAACAATTATGATAATTAACCAGAATACAGTTTATTATGAAAAGCAATCGCCGTGATTTCTTAAAAACAGCAACAGCAGCAGGTGCCGGTGCTTTTACAGGTAGCATTATCTCTGGATGTACTCCAAAGCAGCCTGAATCAAACCTTGCAGCAATCCTTGAATCGGTAAAAAAATCGCATGTCCAGAAATTCAATATGTCGGGATATGCTGCTCCGGCACTTCCGGTGGTGAGAATCGGGATCATCGGACTGGGAGACCGGGGAAGTGGAGCTGTTGAACGTCTGTCATTTATAGAAGGTGTGGAGATCAAAGCATTATGTGATAAAAGGGAAGTTGCTGTAAAAGAATCACAGAAATATCTTTCAGGTATTGGAAGGGTAGCTGCACAGGAGTTTTACGGAGATGAAAACGGATGGAAGAAGCTTGTTGAGTTGCCCGATCTTGATCTGATTTATACTTGCACACCCTGGATCCTTCATACACCTATTTCTGTGTATGCGATGGAAAACGGCAAGCATGTTGCCTGTGAGGTTCCGATTGCAAGAACAATCGATGAGGCCTGGCAGCTTGTTGAGACATCAGAAAGGACGAAAAAGCATTGCATGATGCTGGAGAACTGCTGTTATGATTTCTTTGAATTGCTGACCCTTAATATGGCACGACAGGGTATGTTTGGAGATATTATTCACGGTGAAGGTGCTTATATTCATAACCTTATGGGGTACAACTTCAGGAAACCGCTGGATGATCGTCAGGCTGACGGCGCTTATACAGATATGTGGCGACTGAAAGAAAATGCATCAAGGAACGGTAATCTTTATCCCACACACGGGCTTGGGCCTGTTTGTCAGATAATGAACATTAACAGAGGTGATAAGATGGAATATCTTACCTCCATGTCGACCATTGATTTTACCATGGGTAAGCATGCCAACCAGCTGGCAGCAGGTGATCCGTTTTTTGCTCCTTACGCAAACAGGAATTATCGTGGCAATATGAATACTTCACTTATAAGAACAAACCTCGGAAAAACAATAATGATCCAGCACGACGTTTCTTCAGTTCATCCATATTCCAGACTACATGTGATTACTGGTACTTCAGGTGCAGCCATCAAATATCCTGAACCGGAACGCATTGCACTGGGAGAAGATTGGTTGGGTGATGATGAACTGAAAGCTGTAACTGAAAAATTTACACCTGAAATAGTAAAAAGGGTAGGAGAGACGGCAAAAGAAGTAGGTGGTCATGGTGGAATGGACTTCATCATGGACTGGCGGCTGATAGATTGTCTGAGGAACGGATTGCCTCTCGATCAGGATGTGTATGACGGAGCATTATGGAGTTCAATTGCTCCTTTGAGTGAATGGTCTGTCGCAAACAGGTCGCAATCGATAGACGTGCCTGATTTTACAGGGGGTTCATGGAAGTCCAACAAACCTCATGGGATAAATCTCGAAACCGGAGGAAATACTAAGGTGCTTGAAGTTGCTGAGGCTAATAAAGAGATGCAGCTTAATGTGAAGTAAAACTGTAGACTACCGTGGGTATTATTAAAGAATTTATTAACCACTGGGTTACACGGAGTTTTCACTGAGTTGCACGGTGCAAATCCGTCAGAAGAAGAAACAGTGTTACTCCGTAATAACACCGCGAGACTCCGTGGTAAAAAATGAATACATCAAATCTTCTTTTTCCGGGAGATCAGTATCTGCCAGAACAAAATTCCCAGAATAACCGGAATCCCGATCGCCAGCGAATGTTGTAAGATTGACATATCTTTTGCTCCAATAACCGCATATGTTACTTGTGTGAGCCCGAAAACTGAGAGTGCAAACAGGATCATGTTCAGCCTTTTGTCATATTGCTTTTCGAGATCTTCGTACTTCTCGACCTCGTCCTCATGGACCTGTCGCTGGAGATTGTTTAGTTCATGCAGCTCATCTTTAAGCTCAGTCTGCAATTCATTTATCTGCAGATTATGGATTATCAGATCATAGTAATCATTATGCTGATGGAATACCGAAACTTTTGAAAAAATTGCCTTTAGTGATATCGTAGTGTATCTACGGAGATACTCTTTCACCTTCTGATGATCATCAGGATTAATGTCGGATACCTCTTTAAGCAATTGAAGGAAAATTGATCTTTGCAGGAAGCTCAATATGGTGAGCCAAAGAGTTTTATGGAAGGAATTGGAATAGAATGTCCTGATAAATTCAGGATCCGTTTTTCCGCAATTGTTTAATACAACAGCTCCCTCGAGACTTGAGGCATAATATATCTGCCGGTAAGGATGAAGGAGTTCATCTTCATGCTGAAGAAGTGTAGATGCCGGAGCGTAGTCAAAATCATAGACTTTACGGAGGTAGAATAATGTTTTGTGTATTATTTCTTCATTGTTTATCTCATCAGAAGGCTGAACATAGCAGACAGGTGAAAAATGATTATGATCAAAAAATTCAACAGGATGCTTTTTATTAAGATCCTGAAAAAGGTAATTTATCAGTTGTCTGGGTCTCCAACCTTCAGCTTCAATGTTTCCCTGATCCTTTCCCGGAAAAATATCAGATTTACCGGTTGTCAGGGAAACAGCTTTTTTTCTCTCTTCGGGCCGTTCATTCTGTGATATCAGGTATGCCTCATCATGTCTGTTGAACAAACGGAGAAGATAATTAAGCTTAATGAAATCC
>Ga0209668_10000998_pt1 | contig 11912 bp, 10 predicted proteins | sample FrelakmetPLP11PL_FD_187150 | JGI IMG/M metagenome (GOLD analysis project Ga0209668, IMG submission 187150) | Freshwater lake sediment microbial communities from the University of Notre Dame, USA, for methane emissions studies - PLP11 PL (SPAdes)... | ecosystem: Environmental > Aquatic >... | reverse complement strand
AGAAAGAAAGAAGATTTTTCTCAATGACCACTGACCACTGACCACTGACCACTGACCACTGACTAATGACCAATAACCCTTTCTTGTAAACATTCTGCAATCCGTTGTGCTGCACCCGCACGTCCCATGCGTTGAATGCCATTTTCAGCAATTTCATGGAGGATGTCAGGATTTTTAAGGAGAGATTGGATGGCTGGGAGAACTTGTGATGGTTGGTTGACGAGGGTGAGAGATATACCTAAAAGCCGACTTTGGGCTTCTGCAAAACCGGGGTTATATTGAGGACCATTACCAGGGATAGCGATCGCAGGTTTTCCCAAACCGATGAATTGTTCCGTTGCTGTTCCAGCCATAGCGATCGCCACATCACCTAAATACAAGCAATCATTATAGGCTTGTTGGGTCAAGATGAAGTAAGAATTTTTTTGTTGAAAAGTCAAACTGTCGGGGTCAGAAATTGGTAAAGGAGATTGATCACAGCGTCGCCAACCTTGGATATGTAAACTTTGCGATAAAATACTACAATCTAGACCAGGAGCGATCGCCCCTAAAAAAATCATCGTCCCCCCAGCCCCAAACAAAGAATCTGGTCGTCGTAAACTAGCCATCAGCGCTGATACAGCAATCATGATGACTTCCCAATTATTGTAAGCTTCCGGCGCACGAGAACCGGGCAAAAGAGTCACAATCAAAGGACGAATCATCTCTTCGAGTTCAGCATCAGGACGATAGAAATGTTGTGCAGTCAAACTTGTCTGTAACCCATCCATCATGGGATTCCCCACATCTACAACAGGAATTGACCATTTTTTGAGAATTTCCGTAGTCAGAGAATCTCTAGGAAACACCGCCCGACAACGACCACGACTCATCAACCACCTTTCCCAAGGATGGTAAATCGAACCAGAAAAATTTTCCCACCATGCGGACTTTGATTTCCTCGGTAACAATCCCATTGCGTCACGCACATAATATTCTGATTTAGCCGTCCCCACAAAAGCATAATCAGCACCACTCATCGCTGCAAACAGCAAAGGAACAATATCCCCCACAGCGAGAACAGCCTTTTGATGACCTAACTTAGTTTGTGAACTTACCCAACGGCGGATAGATTGAATTTGATTAAGAGTCAACTGCACCAACCCCCCGCCAACATCACGCATTAATTCACGGCTATCCATATAAATAAAACCACCAGAAGGCATAGTTCGCACTTTACCAATCAGAGGAATATCTATTTTTTGATAAGCACGTCCTTCACCCACTATTGGTAAAGCAAAAATATCCGGTGGAGAAGATAACTGTTGTAAAGCCTGAATAATCCGCACAGCAATCATATCTTCCCCATGACCATTGCTTAAAACTAATAACTGTAATGGAGAATTGATCATTTTTCTAAATGCTAGGAGTCAGGAGGTAAGTAGGTTGGTGTTGAAAATTGTCGTTATGGCAAGGCAAAAGGCAATCATGCAAGAGTGAAGAGGGTTTGGGCGATTTTACATTTCTTTACACAGTTTGGTTTTATTGTGTTCACCTACTTAGAATTATTGAAAACAGCTTTTGCATATTCCCAGGATTGCCATATCCGGGGTTCAGAAGCTTGATGTTTTTTTTGGCGTTGCTGAACCGAGGTATGAAATTTCCAAATTGAACCTTTAAAAATCTTACCTTTGCGTGAGACTAAAATTCATACCCTTAATCAGCAACGCCATTTTTTTATCTGCATTTTTAACCCTTGACTCCACTCCCCGTATCAGTAGGGACAATGTATTTTTGTAAAAACAAAAATAATACTAACACTGGAGTAATAGAAATTACTGAACCAGCAGCCACTAACCGCCAATCTAAGGAAAATGTTCCCGCTAACTTAGCTACCCCCAATGGTAGAGTATACAAACTTTCATCCTGAATGACAATTAAAGGCCACAAGAAGTCACTCCAAGCACCAATAAAGACAAAGATAGCCAAAGTAATTAAGGCTGGGCGAATGGCAGGTAGCATTACGCACCACCATAATCCTAACTCAGAACTGCCATCTAAGCGAGCCGCTTCCTCAATTTCTTTTGGCACACTTATCAAAGCTTGTCGGAGTAAAAATATACCAAAAGCAGATGCTAAACTCGGAAAAATGATACCTAAGTAACTATTTCGCAATCCTAGTTGCACTGTTAGAATATATAAAGGAATCATGACAATTTGGAAGGGAATCATAATTGTGGACACAATGGCAATAAAAATCCCATTTCTGCCCACAAATGATAGTCTAGCCAAGGGGTAAGCCGCTAAGGAACAAAATAACAAATTTAAACCAACTGTTAATATTGATACTAATATACTATTGTATAAATAAGTTCCAAAAGGTAGAGATTGCCAAACTCTGGAGAAGTTTTCTAATGTTGGTTGATTGGGTAATAATTGGGGTGGTGACTGCCAGATATTTTCCGTTGGTGATTTTAAGGCTGTACTGATCAGCCATAATAATGGAAATAGCATCACCAGGGCGATCGCTCCTAGTATGCCATAAATAACTAAGGTTTGAATGCGAGAGTTTTTAAAAGTCATTATCTTGATAAAAATGATTAAACACGAAAGTAATTAACCTAATAATACAAAAAAATAACTAAATTTTACGATATGATGAAATCGAAATTTTCAAAACAAGTAATATTTTCATGAAACTAGTTCTGAAAATAGCGGCATTTGTTACCATAATTATTTTTGTTAGTGTTAGCTTAGTCTCTATTCACAAAATTTCCCAAAGTCAGCCAACACAAACCCCTCAAATCACGGCAGACTGTATAACTAACTCCGACATACCTTGTCATAGCCCAACAACATCTGTAAATACACAATTTATTCCCAATCAGCAATTAGATGATCAACAGCGTTTCTTAGCAGTAATCGCCAACAAAATCCCCACAATTCCCGAAGTTGACACTTTTGAATATACTTTACTGCGTGCTTATGGGACAGTATTTATTAATCAAAAGCCAGGAATTAACTTACCAAGAAAAGTGATTTTAGATAACGAATCAGCAACCCAATCTTTTCAAGACACAATCAATATAGCTTTAGTAAATGACACACAAGAATGTTATTTACAAAAAACAGCCGCCACCGCTTTAAATCAAGCCAAAAATTTAGCAACCATTGCTTTAAAATCAGGTTACGCTGGAGATTGTCTTCGCAATTTTGCCACCAATTTAAGATTTTGGAACAAATACGCAAATAGCGAAACATTAACACAAGTAAAAGCCGGAAAAGAAACAAAAATTCTTGGCTTAGTTGCCCCCCCTGGCACATCACAACATCTGTGGGGATTAGCAATTGATTTACAAGTATCAACATCAGCCCAAAGACAGGCTTTAAATGAAAATGGCTGGTTTCAAACTGTAGTTAGTGATCTTCCCCATTGGACTTATTTAGGCTGGAGTGAAGATGATTTACCCAAATTTGGATTACAACCAAAAATTGTCCAAGGAATTAAATATTGGGTAACACCAATTTAATTTGTCAAAAGTTTCCCCGCCCAGGGGTGTGGGGTTTCTACTCTCTATTTATCCCTCGTTCCCAGTCTCCGACTGGGAATGCTTTCCGGGAGGTTCTACCTCCCATTTTAACGATATTTTCAGAACTATTTGGGAATATTCCAGCCAGAATAGAACAGCAACTTCCTAATTTGGGATTAGAGGGTGTTTGAAAACTTTTTTGTGTAGTATATAACACCTGTAGATCCCCCTAAATCCCCCTTAATAAGGGGGACTTTAAGAAATTTAGCCCCCTTTTTTAAGGGGGTTGGGGGGATCTAAATAAATTTTGATACTTTTCAAACATCCTCTCAGCCTCTGAATTAACTTATTTTCCGTAGTATAGAGGATGCGGTTTGAAGTTATCTATAAAATTGTATCTGTCTAAACTAGATAGGAAATTGAAATTATGAAGATTAATTTACAACTAGCGCTTAATGATGCTGGTATAGATGCAAATCAAACTAGCACTCAACGTCAATTAGTAGTTTCCGTTTCTGCTGGTGGTGAAACAATAGATCGGACTGTGCCATTGAACTTATGCTTGATTCTCGATCATAGCGGTTCAATGATGGGAAAATCCCTAGAAACCGTGAAAAATGCCGCTTGTTTATTGGTAGATCGTCTCACTCCTGAAGATCGCCTCAGTGTAGTTGTTTTTGACCACCGGGCCAAGGTTTTAGTCCCCAATCAGTTAATTAGCGATCGCCAACATATTAAAAAACAGATAATGCAACTCAAAGCTGATGGGGGAACTGCCATTGATGAGGGTTTACGCTTAGGAATTGAAGAATTAGCCAAGGGTAAACATGATACAGTTTCCCAAGCATTTTTACTGACTGATGGGGAAAATGAACATGGTGATAACGATCGCTGTTGGAAATTTGCCCAATTAGCCGCCAGCTATAATTTAACTCTAAATACATTGGGATTTGGTGACAATTGGAATGATAAAGTTTTAGAAAAAATCGCTGATGCTGGCATGGGTACGTTGTCTTATATTCAACACCCAGATCAGGCTGTATCGGAATTTGGTCGCTTATTTAGTCGAATGCAAACAGTGGGATTGACTAACGCTCAACTATTATTATCCTTAATGCCCAATGTGCGGTTAGCAGAACTCAAACCCATTGCCCAAGTTTCCCCAGATACCATTGAGTTACCAGTACAACCGGAAAGCAATGGGCGCTTAGTGGTAAGATTGGGCGATTTAATGAAAGACGGGGAACGGGTAGTTTTAGTTAATATTTATGTGGGACAGTTGCCAGAAGGTAAACAGGCGATCGCTAATGTTCAAGTCCGCTACGATGACCCCGCCCATAACCAAGTCGGGCTATACTCCCCCAATCTACCAATTTATGCTCATGTCACCAGGGAATACCAACCAGCACCAAATCCCCAGGTACAACGGTCGGTTCTAGCTTTAGCCAAATATCGTCAAACCCAGTTAGCCGAAACGAAATTACAGCAGGGTGATCGGGCTGGTGCAGCAACGATGTTACAAACTGCGGCCAAAACTGCGCTGCAAATGGGAGATGCTAGTGCGGCAACGGTATTGCAAGTTTCCGCCACCCGCTTACAAGCTGGGGAAGAGTTATCAGAAAGCGATCGCAAAAAAACCAGAATTGTCTCAAAAACTGTTTTGCAAGATGCTTCCCCTCAATGAAAGTTCAACTCACATCGGCTCTAAATGATACCAACGTTGATGCTGCCCAACAAAGCAATCAACGTCAACTCTCAATTTCTATTTCCGCCATTCCGGCTGAATTTGAACAAAGTTTACCCTTGAATCTCTGTTTGATTCTCGATCAAAGTGGTTCTATGTCTGGTGAACCCATGAATATCGTCATTCAAGCAGTTGAGCAATTATTGGATCAATTAAAAGCTGGTGACAGGATTTCCATCGTCGGTTTTGCTGGCACGTCTGGAGTCATTATCCCCAACCAAATCATCCAAGATATTGAAAGCATCAAAACCCAGTTAAGAGCCAAGCTAAAGGCTGCTGGCGGGACTGTCATTGCCGAAGGTTTATCCTTGGGGATTACAGAACTACTCAAAGGCACAAAAGGGGCGGTTTCCCAAGCCTTCTTACTCACAGATGGTCATGGGGATAACGGGTTACAGATTTGGAAGTGGCAAATTGGACCAAATGACAATAAACGTTGTTTGCAACTTGCCAAAAAAGCCGCCAAACTCAGCCTAACAATTAACACTCTGGGTTTTGGTGATGACTGGAATCCAGATTTATTGGAAAAGATTGCTGATGCTGGGGGTGGGACTCTAGCTTATATTGAGAACCCAGAACAAGCTGTAACTCAATTTGCGCGGCTGTTTCGGCGGGTACAATCGGTGGGATTAACAAATGCCCATTTACTCCTATCTTTAGTCCCTGCTGTGCGTCTGGCGGAACTCAAACCCGTTGCCCAAGTTGCGCCAGATACCATTGAATTACCCGTCGAAACCGATGCTAATGGGACTTTAATCGTGCGGTTAGGGGATTTGATGAAGGATGGCGAACGGGTTGTTTTAGCGAATATTTATCTGGGACAATTACCAGAAGGGAAACAAGTCATTGGTCATATCCAAATTCGCTATGATGACCCATCCTTGAATAAAGAGGGTTTACTTTCTCCCTTAGTGCCAATATATGCCAATTTTACCAAGAGTTATGAACCTGCTCTCAATTCCCAGGTGCTAAACTCGATTCTGCTTTTGGCTAAATATCGGCAAACTCAATTAGCTGAGGCAAAATTAGAACTAGGCGATCGCCTTGGTGCTGCCACAATGTTACAAACTGCTGCTAATACCGCCTTACAAATCGGTGATACCTGTGCAGCAACTGTGTTACAAGTTTCGGCAACTCGCTTACAAGCCGGGGAAGAACTCACCGAAAGCGATCGCAAGAAGACAAGAATGGCATCCAAGACTATTTTGAAAGAATAGCTGTAGGGTAGGTCTTTTGGCCTACCTGATCAAATTTTCGGCAATTTTCGAGCCAGCGATCGCTGGCTCAAAAACCAGATAAACATCCGTCATATCAGATTTTATTGAATTTGTACACACCTGATAGGAAGATGAATAGGAGTAATTTAAGGTTTAAAGTATCTATATATGGTAAACACCTGGTATATATTAAGGCTTGGCTAACACCCAAGCCTTTTTTATAAGAAAATAGGCTAAAAACCCTGATGATCTCGTTGAAAAAATCATAACTCCGTTCGCGTAGCGTCTCCGAAGGAGAAACTCCGAACTCCGAACTCACGTGGTATCCCCAAATGCTGGGCTATTTTATCAGGCTCAACGTTTACCCCAAATTTTGCAGCTTCATCGTTTATCTGCGTTTAATTCTGACTTCTTGTACCTCACTGGCATGGAAATTGCTATATTTTGGCAGTTAATTCCTGGGGATAGATGACAGATTACAAAAAAAGGTAAAAGAAATCAAATGACGATTTGTCAAATATTTCAAAGGTTAAAACTTTTGGAAGTAATACCGGATAAACACAAAATTACTGTATATCCTAAATACATATTTAGCGTTTTTGCGTAACTCGTTTCAAGAGTATGGAAATTTTATCTAACACCGTGGCATTATCGCGGATGCAATTTGCATTTACAGCGATTTTTCACATGATATGGCCTGTCATTACTACAGGTATGTCTATCTACTTAATTGTCGTCGAAGGACTATGGTTAAAAACCAAAAATCCTACTTATTATCATCATGCTCGTTTTTGGTCAAAACTGTATTTACTCAACTTTGGTATTGGAGTTGCATCAGGTTTACCAATGGGTTTTCAGTTTGGGACTAACTGGGCCCCATTATCCGAAGCAGTGGGAGATTTTTTAGGTAGTATTCTGGGATTTGAAGGCTCAATGGCATTTATGTTAGAGGCTTCTTTTTTAGGAATTATGATGTTTGGTTGGGAGCGAGTACCTCCAGTAATTCACTATTTAGCGACTATTTTGGTCGCTTTTGGTGCGAATCTTTCCACGTTCTGGATTTTAGTGGCTAATTCATGGTTTCAGACTCCTAGTGGTGGAGAAATGGTGAATGGCAAGTTTATTGTTAATGACTATTTCCAAGCCATTTTAAATCCTTTCATGGTGAATAGTTTTCTCCATATGTTTTTGGCAACTTTGGAGACTTCTTTATTTGTCATTGGCGGCATTAGTGCTTGGTACATTCTTAATAATCGCCAGCAGGAATTTTTTAGCAAATCCTTAAAAATAGTTTTAGCCATTGCCATTTTTGTTGCCCCTGCACAAGTATTAATTGGTCATGCTAGTGGCGATCAAGTTTATCACTATCAACCCACCAAACTAGCAGCAATGGAAGCACAATGGGAAACAATTCCCGCTGGAGAATCTGCAAATTGGAGTATATTAGCATCTCCTAATGGCAAAGCGGAAAAAAATGATTGGGAAATTTCTATTCCCAATGGTTTAAGTTACATTTTAGAACTCAAACCTAAACTTTCTGAGCCTGTTTTGGGACTCAAAGAATGGAAACCAGAAAACCGTCCACCAATGATTCCCCTCATTTATTATTCTTTCCGCTTAATGCTAGGAATTGGCTTTTTCTTAGTCGGATTAATGCTGTGGAGTATTATTCAATGGCTAAGAGGTCAACTGAGTAATCAAAATATAACTCAGCAAAAATGGTTGTTACGAGCTTGGATTTTGTCTGCACCTTTAGGCTATTTAGCAATTGAATCAGGCTGGATTGTTCGCTGTGTGGGAAGACAACCTTGGACTGTATACGGGCAAATTCGTACTACTGATGCAGCTTCTCATTTAGAACCAGGTGAGGTGTTATTTTCACTCACAGTTATTACTCTTCTTTATAGTGTGCTGTTCGTCTCAGCCATGTATTTTGGTAGCCGTATTATTCGCAAAGGACCAGATTTGAATTTACCCATACCCGGAAGTGAAATCAAAACAGTAATTGCTACGGAATCGGTGAGTCATATTCCCGATAGTCGTCCTTGGGAAACACCACAATAAAAAGAAGTTTTATGGAAGCTTTATTGCACTTTTTACCACAAGTTTGGTTTGTAATTCTGGGTTTATTTCTGTTTCTTTATGTGCTTTTAGATGGCTTTGATTTAGGTGTTGGTATCCTCTCTTTAACTTCTTCTGATGAACAACGTCGTAGTCTATTAATGACTAGTTTGGGTAATGTCTGGGATGCTAACGAAACCTGGTTAGTGTTGATGGCTGGGGCATTATTTGGGGCTTTTCCTTTAGCTTATGGGACAATTCTCAATGCCCTTTATTTGCCTTTAATGGTGATGGTTGTAGGGTTAATTTTGCGGGCTGTTGCTTTTGAATTTCGGGAACATTCTGAGAATAAAAGTTTTTGGAATTTTGCTTTTGGAATCGGTAGTTTCATTGCTTCTTTATTTCAAGGATTTGCCTTGGGTGGTGTATTAGCAGGAATCAAAGTTGATGCGGCTGGGCATTTTATTGGTGGAATATGGGATTGGTTAAGTTGGCAATCGTTATTAACGGCATTGACACTTGTGCAAGGTTATGTATTGATTGGTTCAACTTACTTGATTTTAAAGACTGAAGGGACATTACAGGAAACTCACTTTCGCACGGCAAAATTAGCAGCTTGGACAACTTTCATTGGCGCGATTTTAATTACAATTAGTACACCCATTGTCTATGAAAATGCCAGAGCTAGGCTATTTCATCAACCAGAGGTTTATATTTTTGCCCTGATTCCTTTATTGGGTATGCTGTTGATTTGGTTGCTACTGAAAAGTTTAGATAGAAAAGAGGAAATTGCCTCATTTGTTTACACGGCATTAATATTTCTACTAACGTTTATTGGTTTGGGATTTATTGCCTTTCCTTTCATTATTCCCCCAACTATTACTATTTATCAAGCTGCCTCTTCTGCCACTTCAATGGTCTTTATGATTACGTTCATTGGATTTTTGATTCCAATTATGTTGTTTTACAACATCTACAATTACTTTGTCTTTCGGGGTAAGGTAGTCATTAGTGAAGAGGGGGATTGACACTTTCAGAGAGAAAACCACACTCGTTGCTGCGGACAGAATTAAATTAATTTAATTCTCGCTACTTTTTGGGTAAATCTTAATTTATGCTTAATAAAGATAACTCTGTTGAGTTTCAATTTTGGTTTAACACAACTTTTAATTGTTTGTAATGTCTTATTCCGCCGAAGTTTCTAGCAACCCAAACATTTGGGCAACTACCACTGATTTAAGCACTCTCCGTCAAAAGTTACTAGATTTATTTTGCCGGCTTGCGTATCAGGAAGGTGATTTTGTTCTTTCCTCTGGACAACAGAGTTCTTACTATATTAATGGTAAACAAGTCACACTTGACCCCCAAGGTGCTTTGGCTATGGCTAGATTATTATTACCAATGTTACCTAAAGATACTCAAGCTGTGGCAGGTTTAACCTTGGGTGCTGATCCTATTGTATCCGCAGTTAGTGTAGTATCCGTATACGAAAATAGACTGATACCAGCTTTAATTATTCGCAAGGAAGCTAAGGGACACGGAACAATGGCTTACATTGAGGGTCCCAGTTTACCCCAGGGGGCAAAGGTCGTGGTTTTGGAAGATGTGGTAACAACTGGACAATCTGCCCTCAAGGCTGTGGGGAGGCTACAGGCGGCTGGTTATACGGTAGATAGGGTAATTTCCCTCATAGATAGATTGCAGGGCGGTGGGGAGCTATATGAGTCGGCTGGGTTGCAATTTGAGGCTTTATTCACAATTGAGGATCTTCAGAAACACTATCGAGAAATTAACTGAGGAGTCAGGAGTCAGGAGTTCAGGAGGAAGAGAGAAGTAAATTTCTTCCCAGTCACCTGTCACCTGTCCCCAGTCACCTGTCACCTGTCTGAGACATTGTAGAAATCAGATTGGTAATCTCCTGATAGTACCGCGTGTTTCCTGACTGATAATAGAGATCAGCAGATTTACGAAAATCGGCGATCGCATCTAACTGATTACCTAAATGTTTATGGATATCTGCTCTGACTAAATAAGCTAAAGGATAACGGGGCTGTAATTGTATCGCTTGGTTTAAATCTGCTAATGCGGTATTTAATTCTCCAACCAGAAAGCGACTCCGACCTCGATTAAACCAATCTTCAGCTAAACTGGGGTTAATGCTGATGGCTTGCGTATAATCTGATATAGCTTTTTGATATTCTTTCAGGGCATAACGAGCATTAGCGCGATCGCTATAAAATACAGCAGACTGGGGATTTAAGCGTAAAGCCTCTGTGAAATCACTAACTGCACCAGCAAAATCCTTAACTGCATAACGACTATTACCTCGATGATAATAAGCAGCTAAAAAATCTGTATCTATTAGCAAGGCTTGATTATAGTCTTGAATAGCCATTTGTATATTACTTAACAACTTATGAGCATCACCTCGCTTACAATAAGCCGGGGCAAATTCTGGAGACACTTCTATAGCTTGAGTATAATCTGTAACTGCATTAACAAAGTCTTGCATAGCCTCTCGTACCATTCCCCGTCCATAATACGCTGTAGCTAAATGGGGATTGATTTGTAATGCTTGGTTATAATCTTGAATAGCATTTTCATAATTTCCTAATTGATGATGTGCATTAGCTCGAAAACCATATACTAAAGCTAATGTGGGATTGATTTGTAATGCTTGATTATAATCTTGAATAGCACTTTCATAATCTCCCAAATTACTATAGACTAAACCTCGTTCATAGTATGCTTGAATATCATCAGGAACTATTTTTAATGCTTGATTAAAGTTAGCGATCGCTTGGTGATAATCTTGAATACGAGCATAAACTAAACCGCGATTGTAGTAAGCTGCACCAAATTTAGGATTAATTTCTAGAGAAAAATTATAATTAGAAAGCGCATTTTCATATTTTTGCAAAGCATAATAGCTATTACCAAGATTATGATAGGCTTCCGCAAAATTAGGATTTATTTTTATACATTGATTATAATCAGCGATCGCTTTTTCATAATTCCCTAAAATATGAAAAATATTACCTCGATTAATATAAGCTATCGAGAAATCAGGGTATAATTCTAAAACTGCATCAAAATTAGCGATCGCTTGTTGATAATTACCATCATGATAATAATCTAAACCCTGTTGGTGCAAAGCATTAATAACATCAAAATTAATATTTTTATTCATTGTGTAACTTTTGTCTGTACAAACTAGATTTTACCACAAATACAGTTAGATCCCCGACTTCTTTGAGAAGTCGGGGATCTGTTTTTTGTTTAACTTATCAGTACAGATTCATGTTGAGACTTCCCAGACAAATCCACCATTTCTCCTTCCATATTACGTAAAGAAGTTAACATCAAATCATCACGGTGTTG
>Ga0209668_10000997_pt1 | contig 11921 bp, 11 predicted proteins | sample FrelakmetPLP11PL_FD_187150 | JGI IMG/M metagenome (GOLD analysis project Ga0209668, IMG submission 187150) | Freshwater lake sediment microbial communities from the University of Notre Dame, USA, for methane emissions studies - PLP11 PL (SPAdes)... | ecosystem: Environmental > Aquatic >... | reverse complement strand
GCGGCTGAGTAAAGCCATTTCAGAAGGCTCGCCCAGGTTTTGTTGATTATACAAAACGAGCGCTTCTGCTTCTTTTATTTTCGCGGGGTCGGCATTCGGCATCTCTTTTAATATCGACAACTCACGAATAGATTCATATAGGGCATAATCTTTAGAAGAAAACAATGCCTTAGTACCAATAGAGCCAAGATAGCTCAGGTATTGGTTGTATTTAACGTCGCTGATGATGGGGGCATGGCCGGCAGACTCATGAATGATATCGGGTGCAGAAGTGTATTCAATATGTTCCAGCTGTCGAATATCAGCAGCAATCACCAGTACTCTGCAAGCCTGATACTCCATAAATGCTGCGGGAGGGATAAATCCATCAACGGTAACGGCACCCCAACCGATAGCTGCAAGTGCGTCGTTGATTTCCTGCAGACTGGGAATCTTTTCTATTGTTAATCCTGCTTTTTTTAATCCGGGGATATAGGGATAGTAAGCGGCATCTTTTAGGTAGCTATAATTCTGGCGCATTACATAACGCCAAACGGCATGGTTCACGGGGGTATATCTATCATAGCCCTGATCAACTATGTATTTTCTCAGGTGAAGCGGTAATTGTGCAACTTGTGGATTATTAAAATCGAAGAATTCCATAACTGCCAAGCATATTGATGGCGCAAAATTAGATAAAGTTGAGTAAGGAAAAGCAGAAGAGTCTATGCATTCCACCATCAATAAATTATATGTTAACGATTAGGAATTGTTTATGATGTTATTAGGCATAGAAAAGAAACAATGTAAAACCATTTCAAGAAAGCGGCTGATGGATAGTAGTGCCTATTTGAATTTTATTCAAGTAGTTAATTAATAAAAATGTAGTAATTTAAAGTATGAAGTCATTTTTATTGTACGGACCGCAGGATGTGCGGCTAACCGAAAAGGATATGCCCGTATGTGGACCAACGGATGTTATTATTCAACCGCGATATACTGGAATATGTGGTTCCGATATACATTATTTTAAGGATGGTTATTGTGGAAGTTTTCGGCCGAAGTACCCATTTGCGTTGGGCCATGAGTTTTCGGGAATTGTACATCAAGTAGGAGCAGCGGTTCAATCTGTCACAGTAGGAGACGCTGTTGCAATCGACCCTTCCATGCCTTGCGGCACTTGTAGCTTTTGCAGGGAAGGCCAATATAATCTTTGTAAAAACATGCGATTCTTTGGTTCAGCAAGCTGTGATCCGCATCAAGACGGATCGATGGCTTCGTACGTAGTAGCACCGGCAAGCAACTGCTTTGTTCTGCCGCAAGGGATATCGCTTTCGCAGGCATCTTTACTTGAACCACTTTCCGTTGCGATGCATGCTGTGCGAAGGGCTGGGCCCATAGCGGGAAAAAAAGTGCTAATAACAGGCGGCGGACCCATTGGTCAACTGATTTTGCGTGTGGTGAAAGCTATGGGGGCATTCACGATTACGCTAAGTGATGTAAGCGAATACGCCAGAGCGTTTGCAATTACGAGTGGTGCAAATTCAGCAATCAATCCATTGGAAAATGGAGTATTACAGCAATTGGATCAAATGGATATTGTTTTGGAAGCCTCCGGAAATCCTGCCGCTTTGAATAATGGGATTCGTGCGCTTAAAAAGGGTGGAACCCTTGTGTTGGTTGGAACAATGCCCGAAACCTTTGCTATTGATGGGAATGCGATTATGAGTAAACAATTGCAGGTATTAGGCTCGTTTCGGTTTGCTAATGTTTTTGAAGATGCGATTCGAATGGTGGCAGCCGGCATTATTCAATTAGATGGAATGATAACCCATACATATTCATTTGATGAAATACCTCAAGCGCTTCATTTTGCACTTACCCAGCATGCGCGAATGAAAGTTCAAATTGTTTCGGAATAATTAAATGTCTACAATGAGGATTGATAGTCACCAGCATTTTTGGAAATATCATCCGGAAGACTATCCCTGGATGACAGATGCACATCAGGCGATTCGGAGAGATTTTCTTCCTGAACATCTGGAACCATTGCTGCAATCGCATGAGATATCCGGTTGTATTGCGGTGCAGGCAATGCAGCAATTACGGGAAACAGATTTTTTATTATCGCTTGCATCTGAAAATAGTTTTATAAAGGGCGTAGTTGGGTGGGTGCCATTCTGTGATAGCGCGGTAGAAGCCGATATTGAACGGTATTCGAATAATACTTCACTCGTTGGGTTTCGACATATTATTCAGGATGAGCGTGATGATAACTTTATGCTTCGTTCCGATTTTAATGCCGGCATTCGCTTACTCAAGCGCTATTCTTTGAATTATGATTTGCTGATTTTTGAGCGACACCTTCCTCAAAGCATTCAGTTTGTAGACATGCATCCGGAATTATCAGTAGTGCTGGACCATATTGCAAAACCCAATATACGGCAAGCGGCTTTCGATAAAAAATGGGCTAACAATATACAGGAGCTTGCGAAACGAGAACAGGTGTCTTGTAAACTTTCGGGATTGGTAACAGAAGTGAAAGATGCAGACTGGAATATTGAAATACTTCAGCCCTATTTTGATACTGTATTAGATGCGTTTGGTGCACACCGGCTGCTATTTGGTTCTGATTGGCCTGTATGTTTATTGCGAAGCGAGTATAATGAGTGGGTATCGACAGTTCATACATTAATATCCCGACTATCTCCCTCAGAGCAGTTGGCTATTATGGGCGAAAACGCGGCCAGGATTTACTTTAAAAAGTAGCATTGATACTTACCAATCTTACTACTCCACACTCAATCAACCCAAAAGGTCCTTCGGCCCAAAATATTACTCCCGGGCTCAATCTCTTTTAGGTACTGGCGGCGGACCATCGGGGAGCATGGCTTTCCATACTTCTGAGCCTTTGCGTTTTTCGAATTCGGCGCGCATTTCTTTTCGGAGGGATTCGTTTTCGAATAGATCAACCATGGTTGTTCCCAGCGATTTTGCTGCGAATAACATTCCCTTATGTCCGATGCTCATGCCTCCGCAGGCTACTACAACCCATGAATGCCAGGGAGATTTATAAGGTGCTGTGGTGGCATTCAAAGTAATTTCCGGAACGATATAACTAACATCCCCAACATCGGTTGATCCTCCTTCGGGGTCGGCCTTGGTTACCTCCAGCGGTTTGATGCCTCCGGCGATACCCTGCGCTTCGGCACCGTATTCTTTCATGATTTTATCTGCAAATGCTTTTTCCTGATCGGTATAGGTTATGGGCCCAACCAGTTCCATGTTTTTGTGTAAGGCTTTCGCACCTGTTTCGTTTACCAGAAGTTCATAGAGACCGTTTTCCATTTCAAATTCAACCTGGGTTCTCGTCATAAGTGCTGCGCCTCTTGCAACATCTTTCATTCTTTCTTCCATTTCCGCTACGCCACTTCTTTTTGAATCGCGAATCCAGATCCAAACACTGGCAACATCGGGAATTACATTAGGTACATTGCCGGCTTGTTTATAAACATAATGAATACGCGCACTGGGTTTAACATGTTCGCGCATAAAATTGATACCAATATTAAAAAGCTCAGCTGCATCCAGTGCGCTTTTTCCATTCCAAGGGTCTGCTGCTGCGTGGGCACTTTTGCCTTTGAATCGAACTGTGTAGCTTACAATTGCTTGTGAACTCTGCATACTAGCTTTGTTCTCATAATCGGGGTGCCAGTCTAAACAAACATCTAAATCATTAAATACATTGGCCCTTGCCATATATACTTTGCCTGCGAGGTCTTCTTCGGCGGGTGTTCCATAGAAACGAATGGTGCCTTTAAGTTTTCCTGATGCAATTAATTCTTTAATCGCAACGGCAGCACCGAGGCTAGCTGCGCCAAACATGTTATGTCCGCACCCATGCCCTGCTGCTCCGGGATTCAGGATTTCTTTAGTAGGCGTTGCTTTTTGCGACAATCCGGGAAGGGCATCGAATTCGCCGAGTATCCCAATGATGGGTTTACCTGAGCCGTATTCAGCAATAAAGGCAGTAGGGATATCCGCCACATTTCGGGTTACTCGGAAGCCTTTCTGTTCGGCATAATCAGACAGAACTTTGGCCGACTGATATTCTCGCATTGCGATTTCTGCAAAACCCCAGACTTGATCGCTTAGGGTTATGAGGGATTTTTCTTGTTGAGCAATTGAGTTAAGAACGGATTGCTTATTGGCGGGAACAACGGCTTTTTCCTGTGCTTTCGCAAAGGATAGGAAAGCAAAAGTTAAGAGGGGGATATATTTTTTCATGGTATAATAAATGTACCCAATTTTTTAAAAATTCATGTCGTTTTTGATTCACGAGTAAGCATTTATTTTGAGCCTACAACTAGGAATAAAAAATTTCTAAACATGTTTAAACACTTCAAGGAGTAGTAGAATTTAATTCAAATATTTCAAAATCATTTCCGGCTAATTTGGGGCTTTACAAATATTGAATTTTCAGATTGGTTTCTTTCTCTTTTTCCTAACTTTCCATTATGTATCTGCGATTGTTATTGCTATTGTTTGTAATTCCTCTGGACCTACTTTCACAAACTACTCCCCTCCAAACCATTCGGGGAACAGTAACAGACCGCTCCGTAAAAACCCCGCTTGCTGGAGCTTCCATTGTTTTGCAGGGTATCCGAATTCAACCTACTATAGCGGATGCACTGGGTAATTTTATTATAGAAAATGTGCCCGTAGGTAGGCATACTTTGCTAATTACTTTTGTTGGATATAAAAACTATCAGGTACAAAATGTTTTAATCGAATCGGGCAAGCAGCCCTTTTTTACCATTGAAATGGAAGAAGCGGTTGTTTCTACTACTGAAGTGGTGGTTCAATCGCGACCCAATAAGCAAAAGTCTTTGAATGAGATGTCGGTTGTGAGTACCCGATTGATGAATGTGGATGAAACCCGAAAATATGCTGCCGGATTAAACGACCCTGCTCGCATTGCTACAGCTTATGCAGGGGTATCCACCCAGGGCGATGCCAACAATTTGATCATTAGGGGAAATGCACCTAATGGTTTATTATGGAGGTTAGAGGGGGTTGATATTCCCAATCCCAACCATTTTGCCAAAGTGGGAACTTCGGGCGGCGGTATTTCTATATTAAGTGCACAACTATTGGCCAACTCCGATTTTATGATAAGTGCTTTTCCTGCAGAGTATGGAAATGCATTGTCGGGCGTTTTTGATATTCGGTTGCGTAAAGGAAACAATACCCGCAGAGAGCATACTTTTTCTGCCAGCACAATTGGTATCGATGCAGCAACAGAGGGATATTTTAAAAAAGGGTATGGCGGCTCGTATCTGGTAAATTATCGTTACGGATTTTTAACGCTGATGCAGCAGCTGGGTTTACAAATTGGTGAAGCCGCAACTACGTTTCAGGATTTATCATTTCATATTCACCTTCCCACCAAGAAAATGGGTAGCTTTTCTATTTTTGGTTTCGGCGGCAATAGTGAGCAAAATAGTGCTGCCGTATCAGACTCAATTGAATGGACGAATAACCCATCCAGGCGATCGGGTTGGTTGAATGCTGCAAAAACGGGCATGCTGGGTATTTCGCACAGTATATCTTTGGGAAAGAAAACTTTTATAAGAACCATCATTAGTGCCAATGCATATCAATATCGGGAAGATAATAACCGACTCGATAAATTCAATGGTCCGCTCATATATACGCGCAATAATACTTTTTCAGAAGCCAATGGTATTGCATCGATGGTAATAACGCATAAGTTCAACAGTCGGCATATACTCAGGGCTGGCTCCTATACTACTGGTAAGTCATTCCATTTAGCTCAACGGGAGTCGGTTAGCAACATCTTGCGCGACAAAGTAAAGTCTAGTGGCGACACTCGTTTAACCAATGTGTTTGCTCAGTGGAAATGGAATATAACGAATCGGATTAGTTTGCTGTCGGGTTTGCATGCTCAACATTTTGCATTGAATTCAACTTCGGTTCTGGAACCAAGATTTGGGTTTCGTTGGGTAGGAGCCAGGAATCAGGTGTTTTCGGCAGGTATTGGTTTTCATTCGCAAATACAACCCCTCGGAAATTATTTTGCACGCATTAAAATTGGAGCAGATAGCGTACAGCCAAATATTGGACTGGGCTTTAGCCGGGCGGCACACTATGTTATTGGGTATGCATTCCCTTTTGCTGAAAAATGGAATTTGAAAACGGAACTTTATTACCAGTGGTTATATAATATACCCGTTTCATCCTTATCGCGCACTAGCTTTAGTATGTTAAATCAGGATGATGATTATGCCATTACAGCTTTGAATAATACGGGCGCCGGTAAAAACTATGGTCTGGAAATAACACTTGAGCGCTATTTGCAAAATCGATTTTACTTGTTAAGTTCCGTAAGTTTATATCAATCTCAATACCTGCCTTCTGATAAAATCTGGCGCAGTACCCGCTTTAATTCAAACAATACGTTCACTTTTTTAATGGGGAAAGAATGGAATATCAAAAGCAAGCATACCAGCACATTGAGCGTAGATATTAAAATGATATATGCCGGCGGTGTTCGCGTAACTCCGATTGATTTGGCAAAGTCAATCGCTCAAAAAACAACTGTACTGGATAATACCCGCATTTATGAAGAAAAACTCAGCAATATTTTTCGGATCGACTTGCAGGCAGAATGGAAGGTACAATATGGCAAGCGAACGGGGAGTTTTATAGGCGGGGTTCAAAACCTGTTCAACAGAAAAAATCCGGTTAGTCAGAGCTTTGATCCCGCAACCAAGCAAATACGGTATAATTATTTACTGGGTTTGATTCCGGTAGTGGGGTATAAGGTAGATTTCTAAACAAGCCGAATTTGAATATATTTCGGTTCCCTAAAAATTGAATCGGTCAACATGCGCTAAACTCCAAACTGCCGTAAGTGATGGTCGAGATGCTTGTATAACATGTTACTCCACTCCGTTGCAGTTAACTTACCTAAAAAAGTATGTGATTTACCTTCAAAATAGCCAGCCCCGCGCGCATGAACTTCTTGCATTTTTTCTATCAACTCTTTTTTGGCTGCAGCAATGTCTGGCTCATCGGTAATTATAAATTGTTTGGCGGTAGGACTGTTTTTTTTATACGGTTTTTCGCTTGTCATTATTGACTTAAAAAACAGTTTCCCCAGTAATCGCATTCGGGGAGTTCGATGTTTGTCGTCAATAATATCATAATAGGGGATTGTCATATGTTTTAACACCTGCCCCGCCGACATTTTACCCCAAAGTCTTTGAGAATCGGATGTAATGGCATTGATTCTTTCAACCAGGGTTTGATTCGTAGCTTCGTCAAAAATTTGGGGGAGTGACATATTAATTTATTTGCTGTTAATAAAACAATTAAGAATATAAAGATAAAATTTTGCTGTTATTCAACACTTGGCTAACAAAAAAATAAAAAGGGTTGCGATTCGTCAACATAGTAAGTAAATTACATACGGAAGGAGTTCGAAATCGCTAAAAGGAATCATTTGATAATTTAATTACAAATTGTGTACGATCAATTAAAACATGCCATAGCATTATATACAAATCAAGTGCTAACCGATGCTTGCTGGGAAAGGTTTTGCGGATTATTGTTTGAAAAAAGCTTCGACAAGAAATCGTATTTGGCAGAGGAAGGAAGGGTTTGCTCGTATAATTATTTTGTGCTATCAGGAGCTTGCTATTCTTACTTAACGGATGATAAAGGGGAAAAGCATGTGGTGCAATTTGCCTTGGAAGGGTATTGGATTGCCGACCTGTATAGTTTTTTTAGCGGTGAAAAGGCCTTGTATACGATTGAAGCAATAGAAGAAACAAGAGTGCTAATGTTGAATAAAGAAAATTTTGAAATAGCTTGCAGGGAGCTGCCTGTGTTTGAAAAATATTTTCGCATTTTAATACAGAATGCATACGTGGCGCTGCAATATCGGCTGGTGAAATCGGCAAGTGCTTCAGCCGAAGAGCGCTATGCCCATCTGATTAATCGTTATCCCAACCTAATTCAGCGGATACCGCAATATTTAATAGCCTCCTACCTAGGAATACAGCCTCAGTCGCTTAGCCGTATCCGAAAGGAGCTTGGTAGTAAGCGGTAGATAAATATTTCTTAACATAGGTTAACTCCGGATTCCAGTCCCCTGCCGAACTTTGTGCTATAATTAAAACAACTAACTATGGCAACAACACAGTGGAATTTAGATCCCGCACACAGTGAAGTCACTTTTCGCGTAAAGCACCTGATGATAGCAAATGTAAAAGGCAGTTTCAAAACTTTTAACGCTCAGGTAACAACTGATGAAAATGATTTTTCAAAGGCAACCATTCATGCAACCATTGATGTAAACTCGGTTTACACTAACAACGATGATCGTGACAATCACCTCAAAGGCGCAGATTTTTTTGATACCGCCAATTTTCCCCAAATTAGTTTCGAAGGCACCTCCTTTGTGCAATTCGATGCCGACAATGCTCAGTTAAAGGGAAATCTTACTATTAAAGGGGTTACAAAAGAACTGGTATTGGAAGTTGAAACCGGTGGAATTGGAAAAGATCCCTGGGGACAAACGAAAGCCGGCTTCTCGCTAAGTGGTAAAATCAATCGTTCCGATTTCGGACTCACCTGGAATGCAGCACTGGAAACGGGAGGCGTATTGGTAAGCGAAGAAGTAAAAATACAGGCTGAAATTCAGTTGGTGAAAGCGGCTGTTTAATTCTTAGTAAAAGCTAACTAGCAATCGTAGCCGATAAAGGGCTGTTGGATATTTTATCCAATGGCCCTTTTGGTTTTATAATATATCTGATTAGTTTTCAATGGTTAAAAAAAAGCGTTACAAATCAATTCATTTTAACTGCAGCTTATTTGCTTTTTATTAACACGATTATGACTGGCAATTTCGGTTTTATAAGATAATTGCAGTATTTTGAATCAAATCCAAACCATTCCTCGTCTGCCGCAGCAGCGGGGATTAAAAACCTATCCTATGAATTCATTTATTTTGGTTGATCTGTTCGAAAAATTTTTACCGGCAGATCTTAGACTGCAACTTCCCGACAATGCATCCGTAGAAGAAAGAATTCAGTTTGCTGAAACTCGAAAGTATTTATTAGAGCCTGCAGCAAAACAATTTTTTATGCAATTCATTCGTCCGGTACTGGAGCGACAAATTGAAATGCGGGATAATGAATCAGCAACTCCTTTTATTAGTAGCTGTTTATACCGAGATGCGGTAATGGAAAAATATATAGCAATTTTGCCCGAGGATGACCCACTTAGAGATCAATATCAGGCGGGACTCTTACACGGCGTTGTTGCAGATGCGCTGGTCGATTTTGGAATAATTTGACCTGTCTAACCCGGATAAAGTTTGATTTATGAAAATGGGATTTGTTATCCTTTGGGGGAGACTATGTAATTTTATTTACCATGCAAGGTTTTCAAATATTTTTCTGCATTGGTAAGGTGGTCATTTCTCCAAGAGGCTTCCCTTTTGTCCCAGGTACTAATCAACATGGCCCAGCGCGGGTTTTTGGAAAATACAGTTCGGTTTTTCGTTAAGAATCGCCAAAACAATCCATCCCAGGTTGCCTGCCATTCCCCTTTGGGAAAATCACCCATCTTCATCAGATAATTCGAGCCGGCAATATAGGGTTTACTGGTAATCATACCACCATCACTGTATTGCGACATGCCATACACATTCGGCACCATTACCCAATCGTAGGCATCGATATACATTTCCATAAACCATTGGTATACATGGTCGGGATGAATTTCACATAGCAGCATAAAATTTCCCAGCACCATCAAACGCTCGATATGATGATTATAACCCGAGCGTAATAGTTTTTGGATGGTACAGTCGATTGGCGGAATTCCGGTTGTTCCATCATAAAACGCTTTGGGCATCTTATGTGAAAATCTCCAAAAGTTCTTTGTTCTCTGAATGCTTCCAATTTTCTGATAAGATAATTGTACAAACTCTCTCCAACCCAGTAACTGTCGAACAATACCTTCCACACTATTTAATGGAATTTGTTTCTCTTGCGATTTTTTGATTATTTGGTTGATTACTGAAGTTGGGTTCAGTAGTCCGATATTTAATAACGGACTCATTACACTATGAAACAAAGTGGTTTCCTTTATTTGCATGGCATCTTCATACACGCCAAAATCGCGCAATTTGTGGTTGATAAATTCATCCAATGCTTTTTCTGCTGCTTCATGGGTGCAGGGATAATATTGTGCTATGCCATTAGCTGAAAAGGGTGCAGCGGTTGATCCGGGGTTTTTTGAGAAATATTGCTCTGTATATGCAATTGCTTCAGTAATGAATGGATTTGCCTCACCGAAATGCATGGCAGGAATATTTGTTTTAGCCGGAATTTTTTTTCGGTTTTCGGTGTCGTATGTCCACTGACCACCCAGCGGTTCCCCATTTTCGGTTAGCAGGATATTTCTTTCTTTTCGTTGTTGCGTATAAAATCCGGTTTGATAAAAAGGTCGCCGGCTTCCCAACTTTTCAGTGTCTCCGGGAAGGGCGTTGATAAAATTAGGACTGGGCAAGTAAGTAACAGTAATATGATACTTGTTACAGGACCTTTCCAGCCGCTTTTGCAGCCAGTTATCATTAGGGAAATAGAGTTCAATTTGTTTGATGCCTTTTTCGGATAGTTGCTTGATAAGCGCAGGCATAGCTGCACCAGCTTGATGGTGCTCTATATAATTAACTGAATACCCCGCATTAGTAAGGAGCTGTTCATAATATTTCATGGAAGAGCGGTGCAGCATAATTTTTTGCTGATGAAAAGCATACTGAGAGAAAAAAAGCCATTGCTCAATTAAATAAATGGGTGTTTTCTTTTTTACCGGCAACTCATTTTTAAATAGCTGGTGTGGAAATATAAGGAAGGCTTGCATATCAGTTTTAACAAATGAATTGCAGGGTGGTTCGCATGTTTATTACAACTACCTGAAATACTTCCTGCTGAAATAAGTTAATTTGCATGAATAAGGCGGGTAGTATGTTAATTTCTATATGGACTGTATTATTTGGCATTTTTTGTATTGCAGTTTTTCTGCTGGCAGCGAAAAGGCATGGATGGTTGTTGCCAAAGGGGGTTTCTGTTGCAATACCTCAGTTGCCGTATTTAGACAAGGATGAAACGGTTCGGTTTTACACATCCGTTCTTGGTTTTACTATATTAAATGATTGGGATGGATATATGCTGTGCAAAAAAGATCGGGTGGAAGTGCATTTATGGAAATGTGATTTACCTGAGATTCCTAAAAATACCGGTTGCTATTTACGCGTACATAAAAATATTCGTGCGCTCTATAAAATATATGAACCACATTCTATTATGCACGAGCACGGTAAACTTGAAATGAAGCCCTGGGGCATGTTGCAATTTACTGTAGTGGATAATAGCGGCAATTTGCTTCATTTTGGACAAGAAGGAAATGTGTAGACAGGAAGCAATGTAAATAATTGTTTGGGCTATATGGACAGGAATTCGAATAAATAATAGGTGTACTCGCTTTTACTCTCATTCCAGCCCACTCCCACACGCTCACTCCCTCTTTCACCCGCGCTATTCTTTCTAGTAAATTTCTTTCATCCTTGCAATTTCAGCAGCTATCGACTGTTGTAGAGATTCGGGTGCCAATACGCGTGCCTGAGCCCCATAGCTTAGGATGCGGGCTTTGAGTTCGGGCGTATTATATACTGTAAAAGTAATCGTCATGTGATCGGCGGTTTTTTCTATAATTTCCATGCTGGGATGAATTTTATTTTCAGCAACCAGCTCAATCAGCTGATGGGAAATTTGCAGGGTTACTTCTATCGGCTCGCTGCCCGATTGATGAAAAACGCCCAGGGTGTATTTAAAATAATCTTCCCC
>Ga0209668_10000996_pt1 | contig 11923 bp, 8 predicted proteins | sample FrelakmetPLP11PL_FD_187150 | JGI IMG/M metagenome (GOLD analysis project Ga0209668, IMG submission 187150) | Freshwater lake sediment microbial communities from the University of Notre Dame, USA, for methane emissions studies - PLP11 PL (SPAdes)... | ecosystem: Environmental > Aquatic >... | reverse complement strand
AACTGCCGCTAACATTTGTTCTTTGCTAGGACTCCAACCTTTGCCCACATTAGCAAAAAGTTTCATTATCTGAGGTAAGGTCCGGATCAAGTGTGCCTTAAATGCCTCGGCACCTTCATCTGAACTCTCATTTACACTTTGGCCGGGTTCCCAATACATTGACTTGCCGCCCTTAGTTGTAGGATTGAACCCCACGCTGCGATAGAATTTTATCAGTTTAGCCTGACTAACTTGCCCTTTGTCCCAGGGGAATAGGGTCAGTGCAATGCCATCTTCTCTAGCCAATGACTGTAACTCCCGCATGGCACGACCGCCAATACCCCGACGTAGGGGATATGCTTGAAACCATTTGACTTCCACAGCATCACGTTTGCTCATGCTGGGCACTAACTCAAACATGGCTAGTTCTTGCTCATCACCCTCGCCCCAGGTCATGACATGATTATTTTGCCAAGTTCCTGGATACCGTGCGTAGACTCGTTCAATCCAGGCTAGAGCGCGACTATTATCACGTGGTTTTAAAACGATTGGTGCGTCGCTTTCGGTTTTAAGTTCAGTTGCTCTCATTCTATATTTAACTTTTGTTTAATCAATGGCTGTAATTCATTGGGTACGTCATACAATGCCAATCCATGATTTTGTACGGCAGCTAGACACATTTCAGGTGTGCGTAATTTCAGGGGTACACCACTCAATACATATCCACCATTTTGTACGGCAGCTAGACATATCTCAGGTGTGCGTAACTTTTTGGGTACATCATACAATGCCCATGCATTGGTTTGTACAGCAATTAGACATAACTCAGGTGTGCGTAATTTCAGGGGTACACTTTGTAATGACCCTCCATCGTCTTGTACGGCAGCTAGACACATCTCAGGTGTGCGTAATTTCAGGGGTACATGTTTCAATGCATATCCATTATTTTGTACGACAGCTAGACATCTTTCATATGTCAACTGTTCTGGTGGCCATAAACTTAAATCAGTTATTAGTTGTATATATCTGGATAATATTGGGTTCCTAATCAATATCCGTTGTATCTTTGCTTTAGATAATTGATTATCAAATCTATCCGTGTATTCCCCTGAGTGGGGGTGAAATTGAAATTTCTCACCTGTTTTGTCAATCCAAATATACAATGGTCCTTTTTCTGAATATCGGGGGAAATTTTTAGGTGCACGACTATCAGCAGTACACCATTCTGTCGCATGTCCAAGTTTTTGTAATGCTTGGCTTGCTTTGATTGTTAAAGGGATAACTAATTGCCCTTCTGGTCCATTATATAGCACCTTGGTTTCAGGCAACACAGGGTATAGTCCAGCGATTTCTGTTTGTTCGGGTTTACCAGTGGAGTATATTCCCCTTATCAATTCTTTTAACGTGGCAAGGGTATATTTATTAATGTCCTTGTTCGGAATTAACTTACGTGATTCAATAAATTTTTCTAGGTATTGCTTAACGATTGACAGGTCTTCCAACAAGAAATCACCAGCTATATATCTACGAGCAATCCATTCAGTATATTGTTTGTTGGTAGTTGGATCTGCTGATTCGATCTGAGATAAAATCTCATCCAAGTTACCCCCCTTACCTCGATCTAGTATTCGTTGACCTAGATTTTTGGCAGTAATATCTCGACGATATTCGTATAATTTAATAAACTCATGCGCTCTCATGTTAATTCCGTGTTCTGCCCTCTGCATCATATTTCTCAATTTTACCAGAATCGTGCATTTTCTTAGCGCAACTATTATCACGTGGTTTTAGTTTTATGGTGTCGGTAGTTTCACCGATAAATTCACGTGATCTCATACTATATTTAACTTTCTTGTGGTTGTGGATCAGGACGCTGGGAATTTTTAATGCGTTTAATCATGGCTCGGGCACGGGCATCGCTTTGATATGGAGTCAATCCCCTAACCAACTCCTGGGCTGTATCGCTGGCCACAGATCCATAAAATGGCGAGTGGGCCAGCCAGGGCTCTATCCTACGGAAACGGAGGGTATAATAATCCATCATCAAGTCTTTTCTGATGTTAGCATCCAGAGTCAAGGCTCCGAGATTTTTAACCTCCCGGGGAGATAAGCGAGCATAGGCCAGGGAATTGGTGTTCAAAACCGTCCTGATTTTATCAAACAACAGGGCGCATTCTTTTTTATACTGTTCACGATAGTGGAAATTTTTTACACCCTCTGAAGCAATATATCTCACATCATCCATGGTTTTCAAATTCGTGGACCAGTATGTCAGCCCGCGGCCCCGGACGTCATCGATTTGCCTGAGATCAGGATTTGATATATTTGTAAAAGTCCGCACCAATTGTACACTTCTGGGATCAACTGCCACGCCCGATGTGGGTTCGTTGGGATGAATGATTCCCGCGCCATTGTCAATTAGGCCATCAATGCCCAACAGTCTCAGTATGGCATTCCATACCACTGAACTGCGCGGCGGCGAAGCCTCACGCTTTCCTCGACCTGCATAAAATCCCAATGAATAAAGAACATTCCAAAAATGTCCCCCGTGTGTATTCACATTGGCCTCGTCTGATGACTGGGACACAATTTTAGTCAGTAAGTCCTGGGTCTGCTTTTCTGATAAGCCGAGTAATGTTCCAATCTTGCCAGCTTGAGCATGCAATTTTTTAACATATGCAAGGAACACAGCCTCAGTCATGTCATCTATGTCTTCAAAATTGCCCCGAAGTTTTAGGATTTGTATATACGGTGCTGAGTCTTGAAAATCTAATTCCTTATTCCGGTCTTTTAGATTCATATAATATCCAGCGGGATAAAAATAAATTCCCACAGGTGTATTGTACTGCGATCCTGGATTAACACCTAGTTTGGGTAAGTTAGTCATACTAACTCCATACCAGTATGTGTTAAATTCCTGCCTGCCGGTGCGATAATGCCGTGACTCCAGGCCCTTTAAAAATTCAAGAGCAGCCCGGTGCCCTTGTGCTCGAGGATTCTGATCAGGATTCCTGCGGGCTTCAATAATGGTGAATTCTTTTGCTCTCATAATTATGACTCGCTGCTCTTATTAGGAAAGATTAGTACAGCACTAACTAGTCGACCAGGCATATACAGTAGCACCCTCACTAAAATCATCTGGATATCTTTCTCTTGCCATTTGAATTGCTTCAGATGTACTATTTGCTTGAATCTCTCGTTCAAAACCCTGGGGATTGGCAATAGTAAACCATCTAGCTCCACCATCGGCAGTTTGTGATCCACTTAATGATGATATTTGGCCAGCTGGCGTCGATGGTTGATTATTGGGTAGTGTTTTGTATCCGACAGTTGGGCGCTGTGTTTGGTATTGCTTAATAAAGGCCTTGAGAGCAGCCATGGACAATTGGCCAGAACTATAATCGGCAAAGATTGATAATACATCCTTATACGTATTAGTAGATGTGACTAGTTGCTTTGAGCCTGGACCAGCCTTGTCTGAGAATTTTGTTGGATTCTTGGCATTTGCTGGGTCTGTTGGGTCATAGTGCTTAATCTTAATATCGCTCATCATAAGCTTATATAACTTCTTAGCATATTCATCACGGTATTTGTTTTTATCAGCTGCTATATCCAATGCCACGACAAATCTAAGCAAGGTGTCTTCTAATTTAGATAAATCTTCTCCGAGCCAATCTCCGCCAGGCGCTCTGAACTCAATGTAATCACCATGCTTATGTATACTGGTGTATTTACTGGTGGCCTGGCCATAGATAACTCTGCTGGCAATTTCATTCATCTGTCCGCGCATATTAGCTAACATTTGATTTACTATGCCTGGTCGACTAGTTAGCGCTGTACTAATCTTTCCTAATGCGCTGGCTGCAAAGGTGTTGGCATCATTAATTCCGCCGAGTTCTCTACCAAACTGTTCTAGAACATAGTTATCGCCGCAAAATAATACTAGTTTGACATAATCTAACTGGTCTAGTCCATCTGTTTCAAATTGTGGCAGACTAACATTCATATGTAGGCCACATGATGAATTAGTATAGCAGCGGTTTTGTCTAGCCCAGTTCACTACCTTGTTAAGATCACTAATCATGTCATTAACTGATAATACTGGAGAGACAAATTCTAGACCACCATCCTCTCTGTTATCGGGTTGATCTAAACTACTATCTGGCTCAATATCGTATGCACCTGGGGCGCGTCTACCGCCATGATAACGATCAGAGGTATAAACTTCGCGACCTATCATCTCTTTAAAATCACTAGCAACATCATCAATGCTATAAGTAGACTCAAACTCGGGGGTGTACCAATATGGCCAATTAATATTATACTCTTGCTCAACATTTCTCATTGTGGAAAAAGTTTCCTGTGCCCAATCATCATTATTACTATAAAAATCGTAGTCTTCCGGATCTCTATAGAATGATTGTTCAGCTTTTTTATAATATCGATCATTATATGTATATTCAAGAGCTGTCGCTAGGACTTCCGCTAGCTCCCCTCCACTGAGATTTTCAAATTCGATCAGATATTGCATAACGATTTCCTCTTTATTTGTAGTAAAGAATTTGGACTGCTTCTCTGCTAACCAGTCTGCATAATCTGAATCCAGTGCGCGTCTAAAACGTATAATGTCACCCCTGTCATTATAGCGACCCGGCTGCTGGTCTGTCCCCGAGAAAAAGTCAATGATCTCCTCAAAACTACTTACATCAACATCTTGACTATAGTCCTCTTCTGGGTCACCTTCTATAGATTTAGCTCCAGCATCTGGTACATACATTTCAAATTCCATGCCAGCTCTTGCGTCAATATTAGCTGCGGCCCGGCGTAAACTTTTTGGACTCATTAGTCCTTCAGTAGTGATAATCTCAAATGCTCTCATACTGGTATTTATGTTTAAACCAATACTTATCACAGGGAAAAATTTACGGAATGGCTTATGATTGCTTGTCAGACGCCATCGTTAATTTTTTATATTCTGGTCATTATGTAAATTGTGGTACTACATCTATCTCACCACCCTGATGTGCTCGAAGAAACTCACGAGATCTTTGCAATAGCCAAGTTCTGGCCAGCTGATTGGCCTCGCCCTGAGTAGCGGCGTTCAGTTCGAAAACCTGAACTCCATTAATCAACACTGCCCATCTGTATACACTAGGCGTGCTGTATGTGCTGCCCGAGACTGTGGTAGCTGTGGGTGTGCTGGCTGTGGGTGTGCTGGCTGTGGGTGTGCTGGCCGTGGGTACGCTGGCTATGGGTGTGCTGGCCCTTGTGCCTCCCTGAACTTGTTGAGAACTAATGTTTCGGAAACCATAAACGTTAGTGTCTTCGGAGTATCCGCCGCCAGCCAACCAATCGGCATATTTCCGCCAGGCCTCGCCCACTGTGGTGGCAATGAATTTAAATACAGGTGTAGGTGGTGTAGTCCCACGATAGACTATTTCATAAACGTTTTTCGCACTTGTTAGACGTGTTCGATTTGATTTTTGTATTTGTTGTAGTGCGGCGGATCTAAAAGCTTTGAGTGCTTGCTGTTGTTCCTTGGTCAGCTTTGTGGTAAGTGCGCCACCGGTGGCCACTACATAATTGTTAAACTCATTGATCATGTCACCGTATGCGTCAGACTGATCGTTGGGATTTAGGATCTTGCTCAGTTTCTTTAAATATTCCTTGCGGTACTTTTCGGGATCGTAAGCTGCATCCAGAGCCACCACCATGCGCAGGGCAGTGTTTTCAATCTTGTCAAAATTTAAATCCAGCCAGTCACCACCAGCACTACGGAATTCTATGTACCCATCCTTGGGATGTATACTGGTGTACTTGCCTATTTGGCCTGGCTCCAGAATTGCACGGCTGGCCAGTTGATTCAGACCTTTTCTCATTTCCAGCATGAAAGCCTGGACCTGATTATCACTGAGTTGGCTTATTTTGTCCTGTATTTTGCTTATGGCAGATCTACAATAAATACTGCCTGTTCTATCAAACTTCTCCAATACATACTGATCTCCCAGCAACAGAGCCAGCTTTATGTAGTCAAGTTGGTCAACATTGGCACCTTCTATGGATATGTTTATATGCAAGCCTGTGCTTTCATTGGTGTAACAGCCCATCCTGCTGGCCCATTTCTGTACTTTTTTAAGATCACTGAATATATCCGGTATTGACAACGGGGGTGAAACAAATTCCAGTCCACGATCGCTGGAGTCTTTGGGCTTATCCAGACTGCCATCGGGCTCCACCACATAGTGCCCAGGCTCCCTTCTTGCAGCATGGTAGGTATTGGATGCCTTAACTGGCCGGCCCATATCACTGGCAAACTCGTTAGCAATATCGTCGATGGACACTGTGATGGTTGCTTCGGGTTCTTCGGTCCAGAGTGGCCAGCTTAACCAACTGTAATGGTTTTCCACATCGGACATAAAAGTAAACTCTTTTTTGGCCCAGACATCTTCGCTATGTTCATAGTTATAATTATCAGATGCATCTTCACGTGCGCTGTCATACCAATAGTTTCCCTTACCCAGCTCGTCCACCAATGCGTCGGCAGCATCCTGATATTCTACGCCGGTTATTTTTCGATCTTCGTCTTCGATATCCAATATTTCTGCAATGTCACTGTCGATAGCATATGTTTTAAGATATGTGTAGATGTAGCCACTTGCATGACGTTGCCAGTCGTCGACGAATCCATCGCCTAACCATTTATTATAGTCATCGACCAGCTCTCTCTTTAATCGACTTATCACCCCGCTGGAATTTTCACTACTCTGATCAAAGAACTCCACAATGTCATCGAGCCCTTGGACTCGCCGATCTTCATCGTAATCGGGCACTGATTGAAAATCTTCCACTTCCTCCGCTGCGCTGGGCACATACATTTCGAATTCCATGCCGGCCCGTGCCGGAATTTTTTCCACCGCAGCCTGCAACGAACGCGGATTCATGGCTATTTCTGCTAGCATTTTTTCTAGTTTAAATTCATTTGCTTTCATAATTAACTTTCAATCTGTATCATCTTTTAGAGGATAATTTCACAGTCCAGGCGGGTGCAACTCCAGGTCCACGAGTGGTATCATGAAGTACCATGATATTGTTATCAATCCATCTAATAATTTCAAAATTATCAGATTTTCCCAGATTTTCATATATCATATGTGAAAATACTATGTCCATGTCTTCAATGCCCAGTGCGTCATAATCACCGCTGGACTGCATCTCACCGGCTGCTTCTCTTATTTGTTCAGGAGTTGACTTGAGTTCTCCTAAAATGTTTTTATAGGATCTTCTGAGTTCGTCGTTAAAATCCAGATAGTCATTTAATGCATCATCCTCATGTACCCTATCCCAATCTACTTCACCATCACTGTCCACGTAACCACGCTCAATGGCCTGCTCGGTTCGCCACTCTGTCCAGTAATCATCACCAAACTCATATTCAGATATATACTCCCATAGGTAATCATCAGCAAGTTCGGCAATTTGATCAATAATGGGTTTTAAAGTTTCATCGTTGGCAAATACAATCAGGCTGTTAATTCTGGGTTCTGTTTTCTTAAGATATGCCAGGAATTCCGGATAACCATCACTGAGTAAACTATAGACATTCACTGGAGTATCAGTCTCATCCATGAACTGGTTACTGGGAAAATGCAGCTGATATTTTTCACCTTCATATTGAGGTTTTTTAGGCAGCAGTATATACAGATTACCCTGTTTGTTGTAGGTGTTAAAAAAATTATGGCCCTGCGTTGACGCAGTACACCAACGTGTTCCCTGTCCATAGTAACAGGCAGCAGTTTCATCGTTGGGGACTACCACACGAACTTGCCCATCCTCGTAGACTGTGTTGGCATTGCCACGTTCACGCTCTTGCTTGTCATTAGACCCGCGCAACTCATCAATGTCGTATACCGTGTGCATGGTATTTTCAAATTGATCCCAGGTTTTAAACTTGTTGATATCTGCATGCTCGGGGTTGATTAATCGACGACGCTTGCCCACGTTAAAGGCACTCAATATGTCATCCCTGTTCAGATCTTCCAACTTGGTTTTACCAGCACCATTGATCCAGGATCTGGCCATCCATTGTGTGTATTCTTTGTTGGGTGTGGGATCACGCTGTTCAATTACATTTAATATGTAAGAAATAATGTCTAGTTTTAATGATTGTAGAATTTCGGCGGCGTCGGCTGGGCCGTATATCACTGGCTGTCCAAAAATCTCAACACGTATACTTTTGTTAGGATATGCTGTGGGAGTCATAGCAGTGTGGGCCAGACTCGAGGGATTGACCAGATCAGTGGGAAGATGACTCAGCCTAGTATTGGCCAAGGTCTGAATCAGTTTATCACCATAGGACTGTGCTGTGACATCACGCCGGTACTCGTTTAGTGCCGTTTTGGTTTGGAATTCATGGGCTCTCATAATTTAAATCTCAAATAAGGGACCAATTACCCACCGTCCTGGTTCACTGAATACTCCCCGTCTTAGCTGCTTCATCATGTCAGGTGTTATGAATCTACTGCGATCAGCGTTCCTGAAAAAGATGTTTACCAGAATTGGTTCATCACCATGAAGCTTAATCCAGTTGGTCATGCGATTTCTACCCTCGTGTGATACAACTCTAGCATCTTTGGTAAAATCACCCGTTTCCCATTCAACTGGCTCTTTTATATGGAGCACAGGGTATGCAATCTTGCCACCAGCTTGCATATGCCGGGCCACCTCAGAGTTTATTCCACTGTCAGATAATGGACTTGCGAGTTTTAAGAACACACTGGGACGCATTGTCACCTGAGTACCGAAATAATCGACATCAGTTGCAGCGGGTGTTGATCCCCATCCAGTTGGGTCTAATTCTGCTTCATCAATCTCTTGCCCTGCTCTGCTCAATGTATGTCTATCTGTCCTATGATTATAGTCTGCACCTAGCTTCTTATATATGTTGCTTGCTGCATTGTTATGATCTTGATCAGAAATGATATTGTAATGCTTGGACAATCCTTTTAAGAAGTCAGTGTAAATGCCACCTCCTCTTAATTTTTTGTCAAAGACTTCAGAGTATTCAATGTCCATGTTGTTACCGTTGACATCAGCCCAAACACCTAACACTGTTTTGCCCCCTGGATCGTTAACTCTGATAAATGTGTTTGCTTCAATACCAGATTTCCATGGTACTTCACCGCCTTGTTCAAATGACCACGAGTAGCCACCAGATGTTTTACCACTGGTTGAACTCTCGGATACACCCTGCTTACTTTCGTTCATACCTTGGGCACGAGCATTTTCACTGATAAATTCATGGACTCTCATAATTGTTACCTATATTAATTATAACTAGGATATCTACGGGAATAATCTGGTATGATACTTACCATATCTGACTGTCCAATTATTAGTGCCAGGTCGTTTATACCATCCAATATCTCTATCTATCCACCTAGCTAGTTTGGGGCCATAATCGTGGTCTCTATACTTTTCTGCTTTTTGCTTACAAATCTCAGAAATTGCATCTACCAAGTATCGCATGGGTTGGAGAGAATTGTCATACTCAATTTCACCACCATATTTAACCCGTTTAGATATTGAAATTAATGCTTCTTTTAATTCACCAACTGTTTCGGGTATATAACTACTCATTACGTCGGTAGTAAAGTATTCTAACTCACGGTTATATTTTAAGTATGCATTTATATCAGTATCATCATACAACTTATCCATGTCAGGGTTACCTGCGGCATCAACATACCCGCGGCTAACTGCATACTCTTCGTCGTTATCTTTTTCATCGTTTACCAAATCTTTAACCAGTAGTTTTATAATTTCTCTAAAGTCGCGGAGTATTGGTTCTAACACTTTGCCATCTTCGAATATAGTAAACTCATTTCCACCCTGTTCCATTATTTCTTTGAAGAACGGTAATAGGTCTGGAAAACGCACTGTTAACAGGTCAATAAGTGATACTGGATCATCAAACTCATCCATGTATTGTACTGTGGGGAAATGTAGTTGATATCTTTCACCAGGATGCTGTGGTGCTTTGGGTATTAGCGCATAGAGTGGACCTTCTTTTGTGTATCTGTTAAACTGATACTCACTTCTAGTACACCATTCAGCACTGCCCTTGCCCATACCACCTGCTGAACGTCTAGAAGCATCTAGATCTCGTGGAATCACTATGGTAGCACTGGCATAGTCATTGATTACTGTGGAATTGCCATACCCGAGTTCACTGGAGTATAGAATGCTTAACAATTCTTCTACATCATATTCTTTAATCATTGCTTCAAACTGTTGCAGAGTTTTAAAACGATTAATGTCACGATCTTCAGGGGTAAGTATGTTCTTTTTCTTGGCGATAGAATATGCCTGCAATAGATCATTGCGATTAAGATCTTCGAATCTAACCTGGCCGCCACCGGCAATCCATACTTTGGTCAACCATTCTGTGTATTCTTTGGTCTTGGTGGGATCGTGACGTTCAATTTCTTCTAATATTTCAGCAGCAATAGCAGGTTTTAACTGTTGCAATACTTCAGGGGCATTATCCGCACCAAATGTAACTGGCTTTTTTGCCACAGTCATTGTATATTCTTTTTTACCCCATTTTTCTGGCCGATGTATTACTGCATTGATCAGTGATGCTGCGTTATACATATCAATATCTAAATATCTTAAGTCACTTGCACCCAATGTTTGTATTAATCGGTCACCATAGTTACGTGCAGTGATATCACGACGATATTCTCGCAAAATTTCAAAAAAACGCATACCAACACACCTTATAGAGCATGTTGGTATTTATTATTTTAAATTCAATTAGGAAATCAGATCTGAAACTGATTCCTGACAATCAAGCTGGGCCCGCAACATGCGCTCCACCAATTGATTTAGGGTAATATCCTGTTCATGGGCCATCTTGAACAGCGTAAACATTTCATGATCAGGAAGATCAATGGGTACACTGATGCGCTGATCGTATTCCTCATAGTTCATGATAGCCGTGGCCTTGTCAAGAAAGTCCTGATAGGTCTCCAGATCAGTATAGTCAACATCATCCCAGGCCTGATTGGCTTCAACCTGGCGGGTGCTTGCTTCCTGATTGTATTGTGAACGATAATATGGATTGATCAGACGATATGCACGTTGGCGTTTGTAATCACAGACTGTGACTTCGTAAACTTCCTGCGTCTTAGTGTCAAATACCACATTGGAACTGACGCCATCATGATCGTGGTCCCAGCATGACAGGTCGTAGGCATTATTTCCATAACACTGCCAGCCATAATTGCTACCTTCGGTGATACGATAGTGCACACATTCCATCCATTGTTTGAGTGTAATCATTTTAGATCCTTAATAAAGAAGATTCTGTATTATAACAGACGTCTAAAATAAACTCAAGTATATTATTATTTAAAACCGTGCTTGGCTATGTCCAAGGGCGTGACTCTGGGTAGATCCTTGGTGCCCATGAGCTGATTTATACGATCCACTTCGGCGTCGGATAACACACGATTCACTCTCATGGCGCCGCCGATGATCCAGTTACCGGTCATCTGTGGATTAGTTTTATATCGGTAATGCCCACCACGTGGTATCTGATCTGTGATATGAGCATACTTGTGGCTGAACTTTCCGGATTTGCCCATGCCCCGTCGATTGGCCTCTTGCTGCCAGTCCACATCAGAGGGAAACTCAACTTCGGCCCAGATTTGATTGGATGGTCTCAGCGAGGGCTTGGTCACATTCTTTGGGTAGGGGAGTTGCGCATTGATGCGTTTTTTTAGATCTTTGAGGAATTTTTCTCTACCCATGTCTGGTGTTATATCAGTGGATGCTAGTTGTTTTTCAAATTCAACTTTCCTTAGCTGATCTATTTTTGCTCGTGCTGCACGTTGCTTGGGAGATAGATCGCCAATGTGTGTAGCCATGGGGCTGTCGCCAC
>Ga0209668_10000995_pt1 | contig 11924 bp, 10 predicted proteins | sample FrelakmetPLP11PL_FD_187150 | JGI IMG/M metagenome (GOLD analysis project Ga0209668, IMG submission 187150) | Freshwater lake sediment microbial communities from the University of Notre Dame, USA, for methane emissions studies - PLP11 PL (SPAdes)... | ecosystem: Environmental > Aquatic >... | reverse complement strand
TCGACATGGCAATCCGGCTCTACTGACCGGGCATGGATGCAAAGGGGCAGGTCGCCGGACTGCGCCTGAGCGCAGACCCCCTCGCGCCCATGATGCCGGTTCGGACCGGCGCTAAGATGGCATGCACAAGGAGTCGTCCGCCATGAGCATCTACGACCAGCACCTGGACAAGACGGCAGCCAGTTTCGTGGCGCTGTCGCCCGTGAGCTTCGTCGAACGCAGCGCCGAGGTCTTCGGCGACCTGCCGGCGGTGATCCATGGCGCGCGGCGCTACAACTGGGCGCAGTGCCGCGAGCGCAGCGCGCGGCTGGCAGCGGCGCTGCGCGCGGTGGGCGTGGGCCGCGGGAGCACGGTCAGCGCGATGCTGCCCAACACGCCGGAGATGGTCGAGGCGCACTACGCCGTGCCGGCGCTGAACGCGGTGCTGAACACGCTGAACACCCGGCTCGATGCGCCGCTGCTGGCCTGGCAGATGAACCATTGCGAGGCTGCAGTGCTGATCACCGACCGCGAGTTCGCGCCATTGATGGTCGAGGCGCTGCGCATCCTCAAGTCCGAGCATGGTCGCGAGCCACTGGTCATCGACGTCTGCGACAGCGAGTACGCCGGGCCTGGCGAGCGCCTGGGCACGCACGAGTACGAAGCCTTGCTCGCCGCGCATGCGCCGCTGCCGAGGCTCGATGGCCCGGCCGACGAATGGGACGCCATCGCCGTCAGCTATACCAGCGGCACCACCGGCGACCCGAAGGGCGTGGTCACGCACCACCGCGGCGCGTACCTGAACGCGGTGTGCAACGCGGCCACCTGGACCATGCCGCACTTCCCGAAGTACCTTTGGACGCTGCCCTTGTTCCACTGCAACGGCTGGTGCTTCCCGTGGACCGTGGCGATGCTCGGCGGCACGCACATCTGCCTGCGCCGCGTCGAGGCGGCGCCGATCCTGGCGGCGATGCGTGAGCACAGGGCCGACCACTACTGCGCCGCTCCGATCGTGCACAACCTGCTGATCAATGCACCGGCTGCGCTGCGCGAAGGCATCGGCCACCAGGTGCGCGGCATGGTGGCGGGTGCGGCGCCGCCGGCGGCGATGATCGAGGGCATGGCCAGACTCGGCTTCGAGATCACCCATGTCTACGGCCTGACCGAGGTCTACGGCCCGGCGGCGGTGGCGGTCAAGCGCGACGATTGGGCGGCACAGAGCCTGTCCGAGCAGGCCCGGCTGAATGGCCGCCAGGGCGTGCGCTACGTCTTGCAGGAAGGCATGACCGTGCTCGACCCAGCGACGATGAACGAGGTGCCGGCCGACGGCCAGACGATGGGCGAGATCATGTTCCGCGGCAACATCGTGATGAAGGGCTACCTGAAGAACCCGAAGGCCACCGACAAGGCCTTCGAGGGCGGCTGGTTCCACACCGGCGACCTGGCGGTGATGGAGAGCGACCGCTACGTGAAGATCAAGGACCGCAGCAAGGACATCATCATCAGCGGCGGCGAGAACATCAGCTCGATCGAGGTCGAGGACGCGCTGTACCGCCACCCGGCGGTGATGGCCTGCGCGGTGGTGGCCAAGGCAGATCCGAAGTGGGGCGAGTCACCGGTGGCCTACGTCGAGACCAAGGTCGATGCCCAAGTGACGGCGGCCGAGCTGATCGCGCATTGCAAGGGCCTGCTGGCCGGCTACAAGGTGCCCAAGGAAATCCGCTTCGAGGCGATTCCCAAGACCAGCACCGGCAAGATCCAGAAGTTCCAACTGCGCGAGCGCGCCAAGAGTGCCTCAGCCATCGAGTAGGAGGCCGCCATGAACGACGAAGCCCTGGTGCTGCGCAAGCAGGACGCGCGCGGCGTGGTCACGCTGACGATGAACCGGCCGGCGGCCTTCAACGCCTTGTCCGAAGGCATGCTCGATTCGCTGCAGCTTGAATTCGACCTTGTCGCAGGCGACGACACGGTCCGCGCGGTCGTCATCGCCGGCGCGGGCAAGGCCTTCTGCGCCGGGCACGACCTGAAGGAGATGCGCGCGGCGCCGTCGCTCGGCTACTACCAGCGGCTGTTCGCGCAGTGCGGGCGCATGATGATGGCGATCCAGAAACTGCCGGTGCCGGTGATAGCCAGGGTGCACGGCATTGCCACCGCGGCCGGCTGTCAGCTGGTGGCGATGTGCGACCTGGCTGTGGCCGCGCGCGACGCGCGCTTCGCGGTCAGCGGCATCAATGTCGGCTTGTTCTGCTCGACGCCCAGCGTCGCCTTGAGCCGCAACCTGGCGCGCAAGGCGGCCTTCGAGATGCTGGTCACCGGAGCGTTCATCAGCGCCGAGGAGGCGCAGGCCCAGGGCCTGGTCAACCGCGTGGCCGCCGCCGAGCGGCTGGATGCGGAACTGGATGCGTTGCTGGCGCAGATCGTGGCCAAGCCGCGGGTGGCGCTGGCCCTGGGCAAGCAGCTGTTCTACCGGCAGTTGGAAAAGGGCATCTCGGACGCCTATGCCGACGCCGAAGCGACGATGGCATGCAACATGATGGAGCCCAGCGCGCTGGAAGGTGTGCAGGCCTTCATCGACAAGCGCGCGCCGGACTGGCGCTGAGCCCGCGCACCGACACGGCGCGCGACCCTGCCACGACCCGCCTACCTGCGGCGAATGGGGCGTGCCTTGGGCGCGGCGGCGGTGGGCGCCGAAGTGGTCTTGGGTGCCGCGCTGGCCTTGGCCGGCGCAGGTGTGCCGCTGAGCGCATCGCTCATGCCAATGAGCACGCCACTGACCATGGCGCTGTAGCTGTCAATCAGCGCCTGCGTGGCGCGCAGGCTGGTGGCGCGGCCCTGGCGCAAGGCATTCTGGGCCTGCGCCATCAACTGTTCGATGGTCTGCGTGGCGCCGGCGCCGGTGGCGGTGCCCTCTAGCTTCATCGACTTCAGCACCTGTTCCCACGGTCCCTGCAGCGGCGCACCCACGCCCTGCACGGCCTTGCCGACGGTCTTGAAGAACATGTCCTCCATCTTCTCGATGCCATCCAGCGCGGCCTTGACCTGCGTCTCGCGCAGGCCGGCGCCCTGGTCGACCAGCTGCTGCAGCGCCTTGCGGTGTGCCTGCACCGCCTGCAGCAGCGCCGCGTCCATACCGTCGAAGGCCTTGCGCAGCATGGCTTCGACATCCACTGCGCTGGCTGGATTCTTCTCGGCACCGGCCGACGTGGCCTGGGTGACGGACTTGATCACCTTGCGCACGTTGTCCAGCGTCAGCTCGCGCCCCTGCAGGGCCTTCAGCGTGGCGTCGGCGACAGCCTTGCGAAGCTTCTCGCCCTGCTTGGCCGAAGCGTCGGCGAACATGTCGATGAGGGCGTCCTGGTCGATACCTGACTTGATCATGGGGTTCTCCTGGAGGGTCGGTTTGGGCGGTCATGCCGCCCCGCGATTCTGGATCAGTTCGGGAAATGGCAGGCCGCCACGTGCCCCGGCGCCAGCTCGCGCAGCACCGGCGCCTCGGTCTTGCACTGCGCCTGCGCCCGGGCGCAGCGCGGGTGGAAGTGGCAGCCCGCCGGCGGGTGGATCGGGCTGGGCACGTCGCCCTGCAGCACGATGCGCTTGCGCTTGATGGTTGGGTCGGGGATCGGCACCGCCGATAGCAGGGCTTCGGTGTACGGGTGCTTCGGCGTGGTGTACAGCTCGCGCGACGGCGCGATCTCGACGATGCGCCCCAGGTACATCACCGCCACGCGGCGGCTGATGTGCTCGACCACGCTAAGGTCGTGCGCGATGAACAGGTAGGTGAGGTTGAACTCCTGCTGCAGATCCTCGAGCAGGTTGATCACCTGCGCCTGGATCGACACGTCCAGCGCCGACACCGCCTCGTCGCAGATCACCAGCTTGGGGTTGACCGCCAGCGCACGTGCGATGCCGATGCGCTGGCGCTGCCCGCCGGAGAACTCGTGCGGATAGCGGCGCATGTAGTCCGGCGACAGGCCCACCGTCTCCAGCAGCTTGGCCACCCGGTCCTCGATCTCCTTGGCATTGACCGCCATCTGGTGGATCACCAAGCCCTCGCCGATGATCGCGCCGACCGTCATGCGCGGGTTCAGGCTCGCATACGGGTCCTGGAAGATGATCTGCATCTCGCGCGCCACGGCGCGCAGCGAGGGCTTGTCCAGCGCGGTCACGTTGCGACCCTCGAACCAGACCTCGCCCGAGCTGGGCTCGATCAGGCGCAGGATGCAGCGCCCGGTGGTGCTCTTGCCGCAGCCGGATTCGCCGACCACGCCCAGCGTTTCGCCGGCTTCGAGGTCGAAGCTCACGCCGTCGACCGCGTGCACATGGTCGCTGACACGCTGCAGAAGTCCGCTGCGGATCGGGAAATGCTTGACCAGGTTCTTCACCTGCAGCAGCGGGGTGGCGGCGGGTGTGCTCATGGCGCGGCCGGGTGCAGGATGCAGGCCACCTTGTGGCCGGGGCTCACCTCCAGCAGCGGCGGCGTGGCCGTGCGGCAGGCGGGGGTGACGTACTTGCAGCGCCCGGCGAAGCGGCAGCCTTCGGCCGGCTCGATCAGCTTGGGCACGGTGCCGGGTATGGCTTCGAGCCGCACCTTGTGGATGGCGGCGGTGTCCAGGCGCGGGATCGAATGGATCAGCCCTTGCGTATACGGGTGCAGCGGCCGGGCAAAGAGGTCGCCCACCGTCGCTTCCTCGACCACCTTGCCGGCGTACATCACGACCACGCGCTGCGCCACTTCGGCCACCACGCCCATGGCGTGGGTGATCAGCATCACCGCCATGCCGAAGCGGTCCTTCAGGCTTTGCAGCAACTCGAGGATCTGCGCCTGGATGGTCACGTCCAGTGCCGTGGTCGGCTCGTCCGCGATGACCAGCTTGGGGTTGCAGGCCAGCGCAATGGCGATCATCACGCGCTGGCGCATGCCGCCGGAGAACTGGTGCGGGTAGTCGTTCACGCGCCGCTGCGGCGTCGGGATGTTGACCAACTGCAGCATCTCCACCGCGCGGTCGAGCGCCGCCTTCTTCGACAGGCCCTCGTGCAGGCGCACGCTTTCGGCGATCTGCTCGCCGATGGTGAACACCGGGTTCAGGCTGGTCATCGGCTCCTGGAAGATGATCGCGATTTCCTTGGCGCGGATCTTCTGCATCTCGTCCGGGCCCAGCGGCACCAGGTCGCGCCCCTGCCACAGCACCTGGCCGGCGACGATCTTGCCCGGCGGCATGTCGATCAGCTTCATCACCGTCTTCGCGGTCACGCTCTTGCCGCAGCCGGACTCGCCGACCACGCTGACCGTCTGGCCGGCTTCGATGGCGATATCGACGCCGTCGACGGCATGCAGCCAGCCGTCATCGGTCTTGAAGTGGGTCTTCAGCCCGCGGATGTCGAGCAAGGGCATGGCTAGAGCACTCGCCGTGGATCGAGCGCGTCGCGCAGCCCGTCGCCGATGAAATTTATGGTCAGCACGGTGAGGAAGATCGCCAGCCCCGGGAACATGGCCCAGTGCACCGCCAAGTCCATGTAGTCGCGCCCGTCGTAGAGGATGCGGCCCCAGGTCGGGATGTCGGGCGGGAAGCCCAGGCCCAGGAACGACAGCGTGCTCTCGGCGATGATGGCCGCGGCCACGTCGATGGTGGCGGCCACGATCACCGGGCCCAGGCTGTTGGGCAGGATGTGCCGCACCACCTGGCGCGGTGTGGTTGCGCCCAGTGCCCGCGCCGCCTCGACGAACTCCTTCTCGCGAAGGCTGAAGAATTGCGCGCGCACCAGCCGCGCCACCGGCATCCAGCGAAAGCCGCCAATGACCGTGACGATGAGGATGAAGATGCCCAGCTCCAGGCCGAAGGCCTGCTTCAGCGGCTCGCGGAACAGGAAGATCAGCAGCAGCAGCAGCGGCAGCTGCGGCAGGCTGAGGAACAGGTCGGTCACCCACATTAGCACCGCGTCGACCCAGCCGCGCGCCATGCCGGCCACCGCGCCGATAAGCACGCCGACGGTGATGGCCATCAGCATCGCCGCCATGCCCACCGCCAGGCTGATGCGCCCACCGTAGAGCACGCGCGCCAGGATGTCGCGGCCCAGGTCATCGGTGCCCATCGGATGTTTGAGGCTGGGCCCGGCCAGCCGGGACTGGAAGTCGACGTCGTTGATGCCGACCTTGTAGACCAGCGGGCCGAGCAGCACCGCCAGCACCATGATGCCCAGCACCCACAGGCTCCAGTAGGCCAGCCGGTGGCGCTTGAAGCGGCGCCAGGCCTCCTGCCACGGCGAGATGCTGGCGACGACCTTGCCCAGTTGCGGCTCCGGCCCGGGCCCGAGCATGCCGCCGCCGGACACGCGCTGCGCGCCGGCGCTGTCCGGATCGGCGATGACATCAGCCATAGCTGATCCGGGGGTCGAGCCACCCATAGATGACGTCGGCAAGGAGGTTGAAGAAGATCACCAGGCAGCTCAGCACGAAGGTCACCGCCATGATGACCGGCGTGTCGTTGCGCAGGATGGCGTCGATGAGCAGGCTGCCGATGCCTGGCACGCGGAAGATCTGTTCGGTGACGATGGCGCCGCCGAACACCGCCGGCATCTGCAGTGCTACCAGCGTGACGACCGGGATCAGCGCGTTGCGCACCACATGCTTGGTGATGACCGTGCGCTCGGTCAGCCCCTTGCTGCGCGCCGTGGTGACGTAGTCCAGGCGGATCACGTCGAGCACGGCGCTGCGCACGTAACGCATCATGCTCGCCGCCTGGAACAGGCCCAGCACCGAGATCGGCATGATGCTCTGCTTGAAGTGGTCCCAGAAGAACTGCCAGCCGGTGGACGAGATGTCGCTGCGGTAGACGAACGGGAACCAGCCCAGGTAGATGCTGAAAAAGAGGATGAAGACGATGCCGGTGAAGAAGGTCGGCAGCGAGAAGCCGATGAAGGCGATGGTGCTGGCGATGCGGTCGAACCAGGAATAAGGCTTGACGGCGGCCAGCACGCCCACCGGCAGCGCGATCAGGATCGCCAGCACCTGCGACAGCCCGATGACGACGATGGTGGTCGGCAGCCGCTGCAGGATCAGCTGGTCGACGTTGACGCGGCTTTGGAAGCTGAAGCCCCAGTCGCCGCGCAGCATGCTCGTCAGCCAGCGCAGGTAACGCTGCCAGACCGGATCGTCGAGGCCGAACTGCTGGCGCAGCATCATGCGCACTTCGGCCGGCACGTTGGGGTTGGTGGCCAGTTCCTCGAACGGATCCCCCGGCGCCAGGGCCAGCACGGTGAAGAGCACGACGCTGATGCCCAGCAAGCTAGGCAGAGCGATCAGTAGGCGCCGGAAGATGTAGTTCAGCAAACGGAGCGGCTCAGGTCGGTGCGGGCCCGCGCGGTCGCGATCAGGTTTCCCGGTACCAGGAATTCATGAATGCCGTGAGGTTGTCCCAGGCCGATATGTTGGTCGTGAGCTTGTTCACCGTGCCCACCGGCCGCGGCCGGGCGAACAGCGGAATGATGAAGCCGTCGCCCACCACCAGGTCGTTCATCTTGATGAACAGCGCGGCGCGCTTGACCGGGTCGAGTTCCACCTGGGCGGCCTTGTGGGCCTCGTCGTATTCGGGGCTGGTCCAGCGCGACAGGTTGCGGCTGGCCCACTTGTTGGCCTTCTGCGAGAGCTCCCAGGTGGTGAACTGCTCCATGAAGGTCTGCGGGTCCGGCTGAGTCATCGTGGTGGTGAACATCTGCATGTCGGCCCAGAACTTCTGGTACGTGTCCGGGTTGGCGAAATCGCTGCCGAAGAACACCGAGGCCACGATGCTCTTCAGTTCCAGGTCGATGCCGGCCTTGGTGCAGGCGTCCTTGATGATGGCCTGGCACTTCTGGCGCGGGCCGCTCACCGAGGTCTGGAACACGAACTTGAGCTTCACGTTGCCCTTGGCACGGATGCCGTCGGCCCCCTTCCTCCAGCCCGCGGCGTCCAGCATCTGGTTGGCCTTCTCGGGGTTGAACTCGAACTTGGTGTTCTTGCTGACGAAGCGTTGCGGGTTGTTGAGGAAGTTGCTGGTGGTGATGGCGCCGCGGCCGTAGATGACCTCCTGGATGCCCTTGCGGTCGATCAGCAGGTTCATCGCGTCGCGCACGGCCTTGTCGGTGAAGGCCGGGTGCTTGCTCTTGACGCTGGCGCGCTCGCCATCGACCTCGTTCCAGGGGTCGGTCGGGTTGAGGATCACGAATTCGATGTCGCTGCCGACGAAGAACTGCATCCGGCCCTTGCCGGCGCCTTCCAGCTGCTTGAGGATGACGTCTTCCACAGCGAGGTTCCAGCCGACGTCGTACTCGGCCGTCTGCAAGACCGCGCGCGCTGCGCTGGTGGCGTCGCCGCCGCCCTTGATCTCCAGCGTGTCGAAGGCCGGCTGGTTGGCGACGTGGTAGTCCATGTTCGCCGCCGCACGCAGCGTGTCGCCCGGCTTGAAGTCGACCACTTTGTAGGGGCCGGTGCCCACGGCCTTCAGGTTGGCCGGGTTGTCGCGCGACTTGGCGCCCATGTATCCCTCGAACACATGCTTCGGCAGGATCAGGCCGACGCTGCCGACCATCGGCTCGGCCCAAAAGGGCGTGGCCTTGGGGAAGTCGATGCGCACGGTGTGCGAGTCGACCTTGGTGACCTTGATATCCTTGTAGACGTTCACGGTGGTCATTGCGGCCGCCGGGTCGCCGGCGTACTGGGCGGTGAAGACCACGTCATCGGCGCTGAAGTCCTTGCCGTCGTGCCATTTCACGCCACGCTTGAGCTTCCAGGTGACGCTCTTGCCATCCGCCGAGAGGCCTCCGTTGGCGCGCGTGGGCACCTCGGCCGCCAGCACCGGCACCAGGTTGCCTTCGCTGTCCCAGCTGGCCAGCGGCTCGTAGAAGACACGGCTGGCATCCTGGTCCTTCGTGCCGCCGGCGTAATGCGGGTTCAGGTGCACTGCAGCCTGCCAGTAGATGAGCTTCAGCGGGCCGCCGCCGCCGCGCTTGGTCGGCTTGTACGCGGGTGCGGTGGTCTGCGCCTGCGCCACGCCCGCATGCATCAGCAGCATCGACGCCATCGGCGCGCTCAAGCCCAGGCCGATCAGCTGCTGGATGAAGCCGCGTCGCGGCAGCTTGCCCGACTTGACCTCGTCGATCAGGCCCCTGAGTTGCTGCTCATTCATTGAAACGCTCCTTAAGAAGATTCGGTTTCCCACGCCGGATGCGCCAAGGCGCCGGCACGACAGCGGAAGAGTAAATCCGAAGCAGGTTCAAGAAACCATCCCCCCAAACCCTAGACGACGTCGTGCTCCGTCCACCGGACCTACGGTCCGGCTGATGCAATTTCGGGGCCATGCCCGGCATCCGATACAGTGGCGCCCAGTCCACGGGCACGGCCCGCTCCTTCCTCGCACCATGATTGCCCGCCTGCGCCTGCGCCCGACCATGCTGTCCGACCTGGATTTCGTGATCTCGGTCGAGCGCGACAGCCACAACCTGCCCTTCATCACGCCGTGGGAGCGCACCCAGCACGAGGGCGCGGTGCGCTTTCCCGACTTCCGCCACTTCATCGTCGAGGGGGGCGAGGGCTTTGCGCCTATCGGCTTCGTTATCCTGCAGGGTTGCCGCAACCCGCACGGCAGCGTGGAGCTGAAGCGCGTGGTTCTGCAGCCTAAGGGGCGGGGCTACGGCCGCGCCTGCGTGCGCCTGCTCAAGCAGATGGCCTTTCGCGACCTGCATGCGCACCGCTTCTGGCTCGACGTGAAGCAGCTCAACATCCGCGCGCTGGCGCTGTATGCCAGCGAAGGCTTCGTCGAGGAAGGGCGGCTGCGCGAGAGCGTGCGCGTCTCGATCGACGGCGCCGACGGCTACGACTCGCTGGTAGTGATGAGCATGCTCGACCGCGAGTACCAGGCGCGCGTGGCGCTGGACCAGGAAGGCGCCTGGCCGCTGGCGCACGAACGCCGCAAACCCACCGCGCAGCAAGGAGACCCCCGATGATCGCCACGATGATGGACGTGCCGCTGTCGCTGAACCATCTGCTCGACCGTGCCGGAACGATCTTCCCCGGAGGCCAGATCGTCTCTCGGCTGCCCGACAAGTCGTTGCGCCGCCACAGCTACGCCGAGTATTACCGGCGCACCCGCGCCTTGGGCTCGGCGCTGCAGACGCTGGGCCTGCGGCGCGGCGAGCGGGTCGCCACGCTGTGCTGGAACCACCATGCCCACCTGGAGGCCTATTTCGGCATTCCGGCGGCCGGCGGCGTGATGCACACGCTGAACCTGCGCCTGTCGCCCGACGAGATCGGCTGGATCGCCGGCAACGCCGAGGACCGCTTCCTGATCGTCGACGATATCCTGCTGCCGCTGTACCGGCAGTTTGCGCACCTGCATGCCTTCGAGCGGGTGATCGTGGTCCCGTTCTCCGGCGCGCCGGTGCCGGAGGGCTTGGTCGACTACGAAGCCCTGCTAGCCGGCGCCGATGCGGACGGCTTCGTCTATGCCGCCCATGCCGAGACCGACCCGGTGTCGATGTGCTACACCTCGGGCACCACCGGGCGCGCCAAGGGCGTGGTCTATTCGCACCGCTCGACCGTGCTGCACACGCTGGTGGCCAGCCTGGGCGACTATGCCGGGCTGCGCAGCACCGACACGGTGCTGCCGGTGACGCCGATGTTCCACGCCAACTGCTGGGGCATCCCTTATGCCGCGCTGATGGTCGGCGCCAAGCTGGTCTTCCCGGGGCCACACCTGCATCCGGAAGACCTGCTCGACCTGATGCAACTGGAGCCGCCGACGCTGTCGCTGGGCGTGCCGACCATCTGGATGAGCCTGATCCAGCTCTACGAGCGCATGCTGACCGAGCAGCCTGGGCGCTGGAAGCTGCCCCAGGGCATGCGCTCGCTGGTTGGCGGTGCGGCCGTGCCGGATGTGCTGATCCGCGCCTTCGCCCGGCATGGCGTGTGGCTGTTGCAGGCCTGGGGCATGACCGAGACCTCGCCGGTGGCCACCTTCTCCTACCTGCGCGGTGAGCTGAAGGATGCCGGCGACGAGGAGCGCTACCGCCGCGCGGCAATGGCCGGCGTGCCGGTGCCGCTGGTCGAGCTGCGCATCCGCACCGAGGAAGGGCGCGACGCACCCTGGGACGGCAAGACCATGGGCGAGGTGCAGGTGCGCGGGCCCTACATCACCGGTTCTTACCACGAGGTGCCGGTGGCCGAGGACAAGTTCACCGCCGACGGCTGGCTGCGCACCGGCGACGTCGCCACGCTGGACGAGATGGCCTTCCTGCGCATCACCGACCGCACCAAGGACCTGATCAAGTCGGGCGGCGAGTGGATCAGCTCGGTCGACCTGGAGAACGCGCTGATGGCGCATCCGGCGGTGGCCGAGGCGGCGGTGATCGCCATCCCCGACGAGAAGTGGAGCGAGCGGCCCCTGGCCTGCGTTGTCGTCAAGCCGGGGCAGGTGGCCGATGCGCAGACACTGAACGCGCACCTGCTGGCGCATGGCTTTGCCAAGTGGCAGCTGCCCGATCGTTACGAGACCATTGCCGCCGTGCCGCGCACCTCGACCGGCAAGTTCTGGAAGCTGAAGCTGCGCGAGCAATACCCGCGCTGAACCCGATCCCCGTGATGGCATGACCCAAGAACCCGATCTCTTCGACCCCCCACCCGCCGACCCCGACGACGCCATCGCGCTGGCCGACTACGCCGAACGCGCCTACCTCGAATATGCACTGAGCGTGGTCAAGGGCCGCGCGCTGCCCGATGTGTGCGACGGACAGAAGCCGGTGCAGCGTCGCATCTTGTACTCGATGCAGCGCATGGGCCTGGGCTTCGGTGCCGGCGGCGCACCCAAGCCGGTGAAAAGCGCGCGCGTCGTCGGCGACGTGCTCGGCCGCTTCCACCCGCACAGCGACCAGGCGGCCTACGACGCGCTGGTGCGCATGGCGCAGGGCTTCAGCCT